>Ga0210122_1000844_pt1 | contig 10681 bp, 10 predicted proteins | sample Muzzi_CordB_D2_FD_185530 | JGI IMG/M metagenome (GOLD analysis project Ga0210122, IMG submission 185530) | Wetland microbial communities from San Francisco Bay, California, USA, that impact long-term carbon sequestration - Muzzi_CordB_D2 (SPAdes) | ecosystem: Environmental > Aquatic > Marine >... | reverse complement strand
CGGAAGGTGATTATGATTTAGAAACTATACTGGCATCTACTGAGAAAGATGGTCAAAATATTCCTCTTAAAATGTATCATAGATGGCCTGTTAGAAAACCACGTCCTTACAAAAATAGATACGATCCTACGGTTCCATTACTCACTGGACAGCGTGTAATTGACACATTCTTTCCAATTGCAAAAGGTGGAACTGGTTCAATTCCTGGTGCATTTGGAACAGGAAAAACTGTAACATTACATCAAATTGCAAAATGGGCTGATTCTCAAGTTGTTGTTTACATTGGTTGTGGCGAAAGAGGAAATGAAATGACTGAAGTATTAGTTGAATTCCCACATCTTAAAGATCCACGTAGTGGAAAACCATTAATGGATAGAACTGTTCTTGTAGCAAATACTAGTAACATGCCAGTAGCAGCAAGAGAAGCAAGTATCTACACTGGTGTTACAATTGCAGAATATTACAGAGATATGGGTAAAGACGTTGTCCTTGTAGCAGATTCTACAAGTAGATGGGCTGAAGCACTTAGAGAAATGAGTGGTAGATTGGAAGAGATGCCAGCAGAAGAGGGTTATCCATCATATCTTGCATCGAGATTAGCAGAATTTTATGAAAGAGCAGGTCGTGTTAGAGCATCTGGTAGTCCAGATCGTGATGGCTCAGTAACTTTGATTGGTGCTGTATCTCCATCAGGTGGTGACTTTACAGAACCTGTAACCACCCACACAATGAGGTTTATCAAAACATTCTGGGCTTTAGATGCCAAGTTAGCATATTCTAGACACTATCCATCAATTAACTGGATGAATAGTTACTCCGGTTATCTTGCTGATATTGCAAAATGGTGGGGTGAAAATATCAGTGAGGAGTGGTTAAGTCTCAGAAGTGAAGCATATGGACTCTTACAAAGAGAAGATACACTAAAAGAAATTGTTAGACTCTTAGGACCTGAAGCATTACCTGACGAAGAAAAATTAATTCTTGAAGTTGCAAGAATGGTGAAGATTGGTCTTTTACAGCAAAACTCATTTGATGATGTTGATACCTATTGCAGTCCAGAAAAACAATACAAACTAATGAAACTACTAGTTGACTTTTACAGAAGAGGACAGCAAGCACTCAAAGAAGGCACATCATTAACTGACATCAGAGACATATCTGTTATATCTTTAATTCTCAAAGCAAGAATGGATGTTAAAGATGATGAGATGGCAAAATTGGATCAACTTGATGTTCAAATGCAAGAAGAATTCAAGTCAATTACAGGAGTTAAAGTATCAAATTGACCACTGAAGGGGGAGTTCAATATAGTAAGATTGCAGAAATCAAAGGACCACTGGTAATTGTAGATGATGTAGAAAATGCAGCATTTGATGAGCTAGTTGAAATTGAAACTAACGAGGGTGAAAGAAGATTAGGTAAAGTTCTCGAAGTAGGAAACGGAAAAGCAATCGTTCAAGTTTTTGAGGGAACATCTGGATTATCAATATCTGGAACTAAAGCTAAATTTGTTGGTAAAGTTATGGAAATGCCAGTATCAAAAGAAGTACTCGGCAGAGTCTTTGATGGATTAGGCAGGCCAAAAGATGGACTGCCAGATCCAATTGCCGATAAATTCATTGACATTAATGGTGAACCAATGAATCCTGAACAACGTGAATATCCTAAAGATTTCATTCAAACTGGTGTATCTGTAATTGATGGAATGATTACTCTGGTTAGAGGACAAAAACTTCCTATATTTTCAGGTTCTGGTATGTCTCATAACCTTCTTGCAGCACAAATTGCAAGACAAGCAACTGTAGTTGGTACTAATGATGACTTTGCAGTAGTATTTGCGGCAATTGGTGTGCAATATAGTGAAGCAGAATATTTCAGACGAAGTCTTGAAGAATCTGGTGCTCTAAAAAGAAGTGTCTTATTTCTAAATACAGCAGATGATCCTGCAATTGAAAGAATCATCACACCTCGTGTAGCATTAACTGTGGCAGAATATTTGGCATTTGAATTAGGGATGCACGTTCTAGTTATCCTAACTGATATGACAAACTATGCAGAAGCACTCAGAGAAATTAGTGCAGCAAGAGAAGAAGTTCCTGGAAGAAAAGGTTATCCTGGCTATCTTTACACAGACCTTTCAACAATTTATGAAAGGGCTGGTAAACTAAATGGTAGAAAAGGAAGTGTTACACAAGTTCCAATTTTATCAATGCCCTCTGATGATATCACTCATCCAATTCCTGATCTTACTGGTTACATTACAGAAGGCCAAGTTGTACTTGGCAGAGATTTATTTAGACAAGGAATTTATCCACCAATCAATATTTTGATGAGTCTTAGTAGACTGATGAAAGATGGAATTGGTGAAGGAAGTACTAGAGCGGATCACAGTGAAGTTTCCAATCAAGTTTATGATGCATATTCTAGAGCCCAAGAAGTAAGAGCTCTAGCAGGAATTGTTGGTAAAGCAGGATTGACTGAAATTGACTTGAAATACATGGATGTTGGTGATGTTTTTGAAAAAGAATTCCTCTCACAAGCAACCGATGAGAATAGGACAATTGAAGAAACACTCAATGTTTTATGGAAAATCGTCTCTAAATTACCAAAGAACGAGATTACTAAAATCAAAGACAAATTCATTGATCAATATTATCAGGAAGAGTAACAAATGTCATTTGGACAAAACGTTGCAGCAACAAAAATTGAACTTTTAAAATATAAAAAATCCACTCAAGTCGCCGTGATGGTTCAGAAAATTTTAGACGACAAGCGTAAAGTCCTCTTGAAAAATATTGAAGAGATGATTGAAGAAGCATCTAAAGCAAGAGGTGGAATTTGGGATCCTTTACAAGATATTTACAAATCAGTCAACGAAGCATATTTGGCATTAGGTACCAATACAGTTGACTCTGTTGCAGAATCAACACCACCAGTAATGGAAGTAGATGTTCATATCCGAAGAGTTGTAGATGTAAAGATTCCAGCATTATCTGTAACAGAAAAGGATACAAAATCAATGCCTTATGGATTTGCAGATACAAACTCATCAATTGATAGAGCAGCAAAACAAATCAAAGAACTACTCCCAAAAATTTGCAAAGCGGCTGAATATGAAAATTCAATTTTTAGTCTTGCAAAAGCATTAGAAAAAACTCAAAAATTACTAAACGCACTTGAAAATGTCATTATTCCTCAGTATAAACAAAAAATTCGTTTCATCCTATCTACTCTTGAAGAGAGAGAAAGAGAGGAATTCGCAAAGTTAAAAAAAGTCAAAGCAAAGATGGAAAGTAGAAAATAATGACAAAAGAAGAAATAAAAAAATTACTTGAAAACTCTAAGAAAGAATTAGATGGAAACTATAACGATTTTGTAAATTCCATTGAAGACGATCTAAAATCATTCAAAAAGAAAACACTAGATCGAATTTGAGTAAATATCTCATCATGATTTAAATATGGATCAAATGGAGTCTGAACGTAAATGAAAACTATCGTCATGTTACTTTTGGCAGCATCAGCAATTTCAATTCTGGGTTCAACTGGAGTTGCATTTGCACAAGGAGATTCTGCATCTAGTGGTGACTCTATGAAACTTCTCGGTGCTGGTTTAGCATTTGGTATTGCAGCAGGAGGGGCAGGAATAGGTCTTGGTCAAGTAGGTGCAGCAGGTCTTGCAGTCATTAGTGAGAACCCAGCTTTACAGTCTAAGGTGTTCATCTTCGTAGGTATGGTTGAATCTATCGCAATCTACGGTATAGTTATGATGTTTATCATCTTAGGACAATAGTCCTTACAACATCTTTTTCAAATTTTTAGATATTTTTGTTTAATTATATTTTAGCTTATTTACATCTAAAACTCTGGCGCAGTATCTGCACTTGAGTACTCTCCCTTCTTTATCAATTACATCCATAATGGATTCAATGTATTCCATGCTGTTTGTGATGCAATCTGGATTGGAACATCGAAATATTCTATCTATCTCGTTTGGTAATGAAACCCTACGCTTTTCAACTAACTTGTACTCTTTTATCATGTTAATTGTTGCTTTTGGAGCAATGACTGCAAGCTTGTTTGTATCATCATCTTTTAGAAACTTATTTTCTACCTTGATGATGTCTTTTTTCTTAAATTTGCCACTGGGAACATTTAAGGCAATGGTAATTAGACTGCCATCCTTGCCATCTATTCTTAGTGCATTAAGTACCTGAAGGCCCTTTCCTTCATCAATGTGATCAATTACAGTTCCTTCCTTAATTCGTCGAACCATTAGGTCGGACTGTTCCATCAGAATACTTTGTATAGTCACCTGTATATATTATTGAAAGAATGAATGACTTCTATCAAAAAGACATCATCTCAATTAAGGACTTTGACAAAGAGAAACTTGAAAAAATCTTTACCTCGACAGACAAAATCACTCAACTAAATCTAACAGATAGACGAGAAATTTGTAAAGGTAAAACATTAGGTTATTTGTTTTATGAGTCAAGTACACGAACTCGACTAAGTTTTGAATCTGCCATGGCATCAATTGGTGGAAATTCATTAGGAATTTCTAATATCTCATCATCATCAACTCAAAAAGGTGAAAGCCTTGCAGACACTGTACGAATAATGTCGATTTATTCAGATGCTCTAGTTTTACGACATCCTTTAGACGGCTCAAGTAGATTTGCATCAGAAATTTCTGAAAAGCCAGTACTCAATGCAGGTAGTGGTACGGAAGAACATCCTACACAAGCAATTCAAGATCTATTTACAATTAAAAAAGAAAAGAAAAAAATTGACGGCCTAAAGATTGGAATTATAGGTGATCTAAAGTATGGACGAACTGTTTATTCTCTGTTATATGGACTTGGAAACTATGATGTTGATGTCCGTTTGATTTCTCCAGAATCACTTAGAATTAGATCTGATTCAACTTATGAAATTAAAAAGAGACTAGACTTTACTGAATCTACAAACATTGAAGATCATATTGATGAACTTGATGTTCTCTATGTGACAAGAATCCAAAAAGAGCGATTTCCAGATGAAGAAGAATATCTTAAAGTCAAAGGAAGTTATGTTGTAGGATTAGATTTACTAAAGCAAATGAAAGATGATTCAATAATTTTACATCCTCTTCCAAGAATAGATGAGATTTCTGCTGATGTTGATAAAACAAAAAATGCAAAATACTTTGAACAAGCTGAATATGGAAAACACACTCGGGCTGCGTTGTTAGGCTTGACACTAAATGAGAATGGTTTTTGATTTTTAGAAATCCGTATTCCATATATCTAGAGATACTTCAGTATAACTAGATGACAGAAACAAAAATTATTCCCATATTCCCATTAGACTTGGTATTGTTTCCTAGACAGGAACTTCCTCTCCGAATATTTGAGCCTCGTTACAAACAGCTAGTCGATGATTGCATGCTTGGAGACAGACAGTTTGGAGTATGTTTGATTGATGAAAATAATTTCATAAATGGATGGAATTCGCCCAGAATGATAGGAACTATTGCTAAAATATCTAAATGTGAAGATGTTAATCTAGATGGATTACAACTTCACATTGAAACAATTGGAAGAAACTCTTTTAAAATTAAAAAAATTATCCCACCATCAATTCCTCAACCTGTAAATTATGATCCTCTTTCAGTAGAGGGACATCAAGAAATATCTGAAATGCATGAAAAAATTGGAACTAAAGAGAAAATGTATATTCAAGCAGAAGTTGAAATGTTTCCAGAAATAGATGAGAATATTTCATACGAGAAATGGGAAAAATTGGTTCAATTATGGAAAAAGAAAATTATCTCACAGGCATTACCTCAAATTGTTGAGCCACACGCATTAGATCATGTTTTGGAACAATACTATCTTAATACAGAAACACCTACAATTGATTATGTTTATTCATTATCTGCTCTTGGTGCAAAGGATCCAAATGAACTTCAATCAATCTTGGAAGCAAGAACAATGGATGAATTAATCCAAAAAGTTGAGAAATTGCTGACAGTAAAATAGAACCAATGGAAAAGAAATAATGATGAAATTGTTCAAATTTGGAATTTTAATTATGGCTTCGTGCTTGTTGTTTCCAGCAAGTAATGTTTTTGGTCATGGACTCGGAATTGATACAATCTCTTCAATAGATGTACAAGGAAAAGAATTATCCGTTTCAGTAGAAATGCCAATGGTTTTTCAAAATGATCAGGAACAAATCACAATTACTGCAACTGAAAAGAAAACAAAAGAAAGTGCCAAAAATGTTACATTTCTAATTGGTTTGTTCCATGATGATGAAATGATCTTTAGGAATTACTTTTTTACAGAAAATGGTATTTTACCAATTATAGTAAGGCCAACTCAGGATAATAAAATTACAATTAATGGTGATCAGGACTCTTTACTTGGAGCTTGGCATGGAACTGAATCCAATCCTATTGAAATTACTGGACCTTTGTTTAATACAGGCGGCTTGTACCATTTTGAAATTGAAATAAGAACCATTGATGAACCTACAAACATCATAGAAAATTCTGGTATCTATAATGCTGATTTGAGCATAATTGAGACTGTCTCTTTCATTCAAAAAGATTCTGAAAACAATGATGTGACATTCCGTTCAAAGTCATATTTTGATACAATTTCGAATTTTACTTATGATTCTGAGACTAAACAAATTACATTTGAAATACCATTTGACTGGAGTGAAAAACAAATATCTCATATACCTGTAGTGCATATTGAAACTCATTTTCCAAAGGACTTCATCGAATTTTTATCTCCTAGTTATTCTGGATACGTAAATGGTATTGAACTATTCAATTCCTCAGTGTCAGTCGATGACTATACAGAAGATGATGAAAGAATTATCCATCTTGTCTTGTTACAAGATCATTTACGATATTTAAAAAATCAAATGAAAAAATCTGGTGAACCACTTCCAGAAAATATCAAATTTACAATATCCACTAGTAAGGATATAGCTTTTCCTCTAGAAGCATATACAAAAAGTGAAGACTTTAAAGTAAATCTTTCATGGGATCCTTTGAATATAGAGCCGGGAGTTAACACAAATTTTGTTTTTACAATAAGAGATGGAAAAACAAATGAACCTCTAAGAAATTCTGATTACACAATTGTAATTATCCAAAATGGAAAAGAGATTCATCGTGTGTCTGGAACTGCACAAGTCGGCGGAGAATTTGAAAAATTTACTTTTGGCGATGATCAGACTGGCCCTACGATTATTAGATTTGAAAATATTCGAAACACGGGACAAGAAACTGAATTTGGATTTGTAGTTGCACCCGAATTTGGATCAATTGTCATGTTAATACTTGTAATATCTATGGTTGGAGTAATTGTACTTGGTAGAAAATCTGAGACTTTTTCTCTTAAATAAGTAATATTTCATTTTTTGTAGTACATTTTTGAAACACTCTATGTACGAGTCAAAGTTTACAATTTTATCTGTATTCTGTTTTTAATTACAAATAATTTTGCAATGGAAACTCATGCAATTTACAACTAATATTGAATAATTTCTCTAATGTATTCTAGAATACTAGAATACTTTTGTAGAATCTTGGTACATGTTATAACTGCGTTATTTCTTGTAGCTATGTGATTAAATCAATAATTTTAGTCGTGACAATGACATTGATCATAATATTGCCATCCCTTGCTTTTGCAGAATCTGAAGATGAAAAACTATCATTTGCATCATCCCTTGAGGAAACACTAGGACATTTTTGGGCAATAGAGCAAAACCTTGATGATGGTAATGCAAAACTTGCACTGGTTCATGCCACTCATCCTATTGCAGAGCTCTACTCCTCTATGAAACCAGATCTCAAAGAAGCAAATCCAGAGTTTGATGCCAAAGTGCAAAAGACATTGATGGATTTGGGCAAAAAAACTGGTTCTGATGTTACAAGAAAAGATGCACAAATGGCAATAGATGAAGCAAAGAAAATAATCCAAGAGGCAAGAATGCTAATTATTGGTGAAGAACTAAGTCAGGACACTGCATTCAAGGTAAAACTCATACAAGAATTGCTAAAGACTTCCAGTTCGGAATATGAAGAGGGTGTGATGAATGGCCAAGTTGAGATGATGGCAGAATTTCAAGACGGCTCTGCATTTGTTTGGAGATCTCAGCAAATCTTTGATGAGATAAAGTCTGATCTACCAAAACAGGAAACAAAGGAAATTGAGGGATTTTACTCTGATTTGTGGAGTGCATATGAGAAAAAATCCGATCCCAAACAAATTGCAATACTTGCTAATGAGATAATCAATAAAATTGGCAGTGCAATAGGTGAGATCACTGAAGAAACAGATTTTTTGACATATGTTGAAAATATTCATAATCTCTTGAATCAAGTTAAGATAACATATGCTGAAGGTGATAAAGATACCTCTCTGAGTCTTGCAACAAAGGCATATCTAGATAATTTTGAATTTCTGGAATCACCTCTAAAAGAAGCAGGTCAGAAAGAATTAGTGGATGAAATGGAAACAATGATGAGAATAGAACTAAGAGACATGATAAAGAATGATGCTTCAACATTAAAAGTAGATCAAAAAGTAGATGACATACTTGCAAAAATGGATATAGTAGCAAAAGTAGTTCCTGAATTTGGCACAATCACTATTATGGTATTGTCTGTTGCAATCATAAGCATAGTTGCTGTCACTGCAAAGTCAAGACTAAGCATTATGTCTAAAATCTAACTTACAACACTTCTTTTTTTATTTTATTTTCCTGCGAACTGCATTCGTTTCTATTCAAAAAATGGTGGATAAGTCCAAGTTGAACCCAATAACAATACTAACCTTTAGTTTGACGCTCCTATATTTTTAATAGAGTAATTTCAAATCTAAAGGGACATATTTCTCTGTAACTGCTTTTCTGGGACCTTTGATCAGATTAGATTGTATCACCCTTATCCTGTTTCCAAACACTAGTGGAATTCCTATCCTATCTCCAACCAAAACCATTCCTATCATGAAGTCACTATGTTCATGGTATCAATCATAGCAGCTGCAAAAAGACTGTTTAGAAGAAATGATTAATGATTAACCATAATTTTAAATTCTCATATTTTCTCATCATTGAGTGTGTGATTTTCTAAATGGTAGATATCTGGACATTCATTATTGTATCCATTCCAGTTATGTTGCTATTGGGAGTTCGTCATGCATTTGATGCAGATCATGTTACTGCCATCGATAATCTTGTAAGACTGCACAACGCCACAAAAAAATCACGTTGGGTAGGAGCCGGATTCAGTGTTGGTCATATGATTTCAGTGCTTGCCGAAATGCTTTTCATAATTATGATAGTTGGCAGTGTAACTGCAGCAGAAAACATTGCTTTTTGGGGAGGAATAATTGGAATTGTATCTCTTGGGACAATAGGTGCAATCAACATTTATGCAATGAAAAAATGGGGAAAGACTGGTTCTGGAATTTTAGCAGGTAAAGTTCTCAAAAGAACCGGTATGTTAGGACCGTTTATCTCTTCTCTAGTTACTGGAATAGTGTTTGGTCTGGGATTTGACACTGCAACCCAAATTTCAGCAATTATAATTTCTGCAGTGGCGTCTGCAACTTTGGGGGTTCAAACTGCTTTGATCTTGGCAGGATTCTTTGCAATAGGCATGATTCCACTTGATACTTTGAATAGCGTATTACTTCGCTCTGCATTTTCAAAAATCATTGGGACAAATGGATTCAAACATATGTCATATGGACTAAGCGTAGTTGCGATGGTAGTTGCATCTATTACAGCATATGAAGCAATTACCACCACTGAAATTTTACCAGATTGGGCAGGACCTTCTTTGGCAGGTGGAATAATTGCCTCTTCTTTTGCGTATTCATTGCTAACGCACTCATAATCTCATCTCTGTAATTTTAGAATGAAAAATTGCAAACCTCTATCTCTAACTATATTCACATAATAATTATGTTGGGAATATGGTAGGGAGTTAGAAAAATCACAAATAGATAGATTCCCAAATTACTAAAATTTATTCTCATATCATCTATGTTGCAAGTGGAACAACAATTGGTACAAAAGTCGAATGTACCATAATTATTTAACTAATCTGATCACAAATAATAGTAGATGAAAACGCATCCAAAATACTTTACCGCACTGACAATGTCGTTGTTTGCACTAGTGATTGTTTCTATGAGTTTTGGAAATGCATATGCACATAAGATGGATGTAGTAGGAGATTACAAGATTGAAATTGGTTGGGACGAAGAGCCACCAATACAAGGAATTGACAATTCAATAGAAGTTGTGATTACTCACGCAACTGCTGAAGACAAAAAACAAGCAGAAGAAATGGATGCTATGATGAACATGGGAAGCATGGACCATCAGATGAACATGGGAAGCATGGACCATCAGATGGACATGGGAAGCATGGATAATCACCAAGGAGGAATCCCTGGACTAGAAAACACACTTCATATTATTGTTACACTTAGTGGTAATTCTAAGACAATACCACTGACTGCTACAGATGTGGGTGGAATATATCTAGGAAAATTCACTCCAATCTCTGCAGGATATCCAGTAGTCAATATTTCTGGAATGATACATGACACAAAAGTTGATTTGGATATGCATCCTGAAGAAGTAGAACTACTAAGTAT
>Ga0210122_1000842_pt1 | contig 10686 bp, 10 predicted proteins | sample Muzzi_CordB_D2_FD_185530 | JGI IMG/M metagenome (GOLD analysis project Ga0210122, IMG submission 185530) | Wetland microbial communities from San Francisco Bay, California, USA, that impact long-term carbon sequestration - Muzzi_CordB_D2 (SPAdes) | ecosystem: Environmental > Aquatic > Marine >... | reverse complement strand
TCGTGCTCGGAAACCCTTGTTCGAAAGGCCCACACTGCGACATCGTGGGCGCAACCTTTTAGGAACCCGGAGGAGCGCCGGATGTCTGCTGGTTAGCGTAGGCGCTTGCCCAATGGCTGCGAGCGACCGTATATACTTTGTGCCAGGCAACACTGACAGCAAGGACAAACATCATGCGCACCGGATATACCCTCCCACAAGTCGGCCCCCTGGCAGGGCCTGAAGCCCTGGCGCGTGTCGCCCGGACCGCCGAGGAAATCGGTTACGACTCGCTCTGGGTGCTCGACCGGTTGCTTTACCCGGTGCATCCAAGGTCCCCGTACCCGGCGGCTGCCGACGGCGTGCTGCCCGAGCCATACCAGCGCACGCTCGACCCGCTCCTGGCACTGAGTTGGGCCGCGTCCCTCACGAAAAAAGTCGCGCTGGGCACCAGCGTTCTGTGCCTGCCGTTCTACAACCCCGTTCTGCTCGCGCGCTCGCTCGCCACGCTGGATGTGCTGTCGGCGGGTCGATTGCGCCTGGGCGTGGGGTCTTCCTGGTCTCCTGATGAATTCGAGGCGACCGGTGTACCGTTCGCCGAGCGGGGCGGGCGCACCGAGGAAGCGATCACGGTGCTGGAGGCACTCTGGAAAGGCGGCACGGTGGAGCACGAGGGGACGTACTTCAGCGTGCCGCAGTCGGTGCTGTCGTTGCGGCCCATGCAGCAGCCTCGCCCGAAAATCTACATGGCGGCCTATGCCCCGGTCACACTGAAGCGCGCAGGTGAGCGTGCCGACGGCTGGATGCCGGCGGGGCTGCCGAATTCGGAAATCCCCGCCCTGTTCGGGGCGGTCAGGGAAGCCGCCGCCGCGGCCGGCCGCGATCCGTCCCGGATGGAATTGATCGTACGCGCCAATCTTTTCCTGACGGACACGGCCATTCCCGGCCCCGACCGTTATTCCTTCACGGGTTCGCTGGAGCAGATTGCCGACGATGTCGGCGAGTTGCGCCAAATCGGTGCGGACGAAGTCATCTTCGAAACCCAGTTTTCACCCGGGATTTCAAGCATCGACGACCACCTCGAGAAGCTCCGGCAACTGAAGGAACTGGCCGCCTAGGCGCGAACTCGCGTGCTGAATGGCCGGGATGGCGCTTGCCTGTGGGCGGGACCGTGCATCCGTCGGGAACGGATGCCGAGCGTACATGGATGGCTTGAGCGTGTCCCGTACACAGGCAAGCGCCATCCCTTTGATACGGGCAGACGTTTCCAATTGTCTTCGATCCGTTACGCGCGCCGATGAAACATGCACACAACGCGCGCGGGATCCACACCTAGCCGCCGTTCGCGAGCGTCTCCGCGTGGTGAGTCTGTGACAGGCGTTTCATCAGCGGCAGCACGGCAATCGCGAGTGCCGTGCAGACCAGCGCCGCGATTCCCAGTTTGTTGAACAGGCTCGTGTAGATCGGCAGCGACTCGAGCGGGTCGGTGATATTGCGCGGCACGCTGGCGTAGGTGGCGACCACGCCCCCGAGGTACTGGGAAACACCGGAAGCGATGAAATAGGCGCCCATCATGAATCCGCCCATGCGCGCCGGCACGTAGCGGGCGATCATCGCCAGGCCCAGACCGCTGACCAGCAATTCACCCAGCGAAATGGCGCCGTAACCCCACACCATCAGCCATGAAGTCACCTTGCCGTGCTCGTCTGCGATCAAGCCGGCGCCTCCGTAAATGAAAAACCCGAGGGCGACGATGACGAAACCGAGCGCGAACTTGGCGGCGATCGAAAGATCCTTGTTCGACTTGCCTGCCTGTGTATAAACCCAGGCCAGTATCGGGCTCAGGATAAAGATCCAGATCGGGTTGAACGCCTGGAACTGGGCCGGCGACCAGTCCCAAAGGTGCACGCCGAATACGTTGAAAGCCGGGTCGACGTTACGCAACGCGAACAGGTTCAGCGAGGTCGACATCTGCTGGTAGAAGATAAAGTAGAAGATGGTCTGAACCACCAATACCAGGGCTGCGATCAGACCGGCGCGCTCGCTGCGCTCGCCGGTTTGGATCAGGTAGGCGAAGATGCCCACGACCACCAGTCCGGCTGCATACACGAAGATCCGGGCCACGTCCTCGTTTTGCAGGATGTAGGCGGACAAGAACACCGCCGCGGCACCGCCTGCCAGCACCGCGCCCAGCTTGCCCCAGTTCAGCGGCTGTTCGTCGGGGGGCGACCCGATGTGTCTCATGGTGTGGCGCATCAACGCGTAGTTCGCAAGGCCCAGCGCAAGGCCGAAAGCGCAAACGGCAAAGGCGATGTGCCAGCCCAACTGGTTACCGTAGTGGTCATTGACGTAGTCCTTCAGCCACGGGGTCAGGAGTTGGGAGATCATCGCGCCCAGGTTGACCGCCATGTAATAGATGGTGAAAGCGCTGTCGATCTTGGAATCGTCACCCTCGTAGATCTTGCGCACCAGGTTGCCCGCGTTGGCCTTGAACAGACCGTTGCCCACCACGATGACGCCCAATGATATAAACAGGAACCGGACGCTTTCGCCCGGTATTACCATCATGCTGTAACCGCAGGCCAGGATCACCGCACCGAGCAGCATGGTGCGCCGGGAGCCCAGAACCTTGTCGCCGACCCAGCCGCCGATAGCTGGTGCCACGTATATCAATGCCGCGGCCGCGCCCCACACCAGCGCCGCGCGCTCGTCGGGAAAGTTCAGGCGCTGCACCATGTAGTAAACGATCAGCACCTGCATGCCGTAGTAGCCGAAGCGCTCCCACATCTCGATCAGGAAGACGGTGGTGAACGAACGGGTCTGGGAAGGGGGGGTGGCGATAGTGTTCATGGCTCATCCAGTTGTTGGTAGTCGGAATTTGTCAGGTCGAGACCAGGGGCTCAGCCAAGCGCAGAATATAGGAAAACGCCGCCGGAGCCAATTTTTCGCTCGCGAGCGGCCGCTCAGGCCCCCTTTGATCGGTTTGGCGCCGTTCTCGCGACAGGCAGGATGGCGGGAGCGGAAATGCAGGGTGAGTCTTTGATGATCTGGTACACGGCATTGGAGGTTGCAAATACAAATGAGAATCATTATCATTAACAACCATCCAGCAACCAGAATTTTCCGATTACAAAAAGGAGAGACCTTGCATGCGTAAATCACAGTGTCTATTGGCCTTTGCGATGGTACTCCTGTGCGTCTCGGTTCGCGCCGAGACGCCCGAATATGACCTCGTCATCAAGGATCATCGATTCCAGCCCGCGCGGCTCGAGGTGCCCGCCGGGGTTCGCATCAAGCTTTCCGTGCACAACCAGGACCCGACCCCTGAGGAATTTGAAAGCTACGAACTCAATCGTGAAAAGATCATCCCGGGTAACAGCGTGGCAATCGTGTATATCGGGCCGCTGAGCCCGGGCGAGTACCCGTTCTTTGGCGAGTTCAACCCAAAAACCGCTCAGGGCGTCCTGATCGCAACTCAAAACTAAAGGAAAGGCAAAAGCATGCTTGCATCAGCCGTCATCTTGTTCCGTGAGAGCCTCGAAGCGGCTCTGATCGTCACCATTATCCTGACCGTGACCCGCGGTCTCCGCCACCGCGGGCTCTGGGTCGGACTGGGTATGCTGGGGGGCGTCGCCGGCGCGTTCATCGTCGCCCTTTTCGCCGGTGAGATATCCGCAATGGCTGAGGGCACCGGCCAGGAATTGTTCAACGCCGGTGTGCTGCTGGCAGCGTGCCTGATGCTCGGCTGGCACAGCATCTGGATGGCCGGCCACGGACGTGAGCTTTCCGCGCAAGCCAGCGTGGCGGGCCGCGCGGTCACTGCCGGTGAGCGTCACATGAGCACGCTGGCCGTGGTGGTCGGTCTGGCCGTACTCAGGGAAGGCTCCGAAGTGGTACTGTTCCTGACCGGCTTGCTTGCCGGAGGTTCCGGCGCGGCGCCCGTGTTGACGGGCGCTGCGGCGGGTCTGGCGGCCGGCTGCCTGCTCGGCGTATTGCTCTACCAGGGACTGGTGCGTGTTCCGGTCAGGCATTTCTTCACCATGACCGGCTGGCTGATCCTGCTGCTTGCAGCTGGCCTGGCAGCGCAGGCTGCCGGCTACCTGGCGCAGGGCGGTTACCTCACGCTGTGGCAACAACCCGTGTGGGATACCTCCGCTTTCCTGACCGAGGGCAGCGTCATGGGCCGGCTCTTGCATTCGCTGGTGGGTTACACCGCGCGGCCCAGCGGCATGCAACTCGTATTCTGGGCATTCACACTGCTGCTGGTGAGGGGCTTGATGGCGCTTACGCAAAACAAGGCCGGGAGGCCGCGGATGGCCGTGATGGCCTCACTGCTGGTCCTGCCGGCCGCCGGCCTGTTTTATGCGGCTCCGTTGTTCGCCAGTCACGTCATCTATTCACCGATCGTCGATTTTGGCGAAACGGAAGTGGAGCTTCGCGGGCACTACGACTTCGACAACGATGACGCAATAGACGGTAATGCGAAGTACAAGCTCGACATCGGGCGGGGCGTCCAGCCTCGCTGGTTCACTGAAATCGTATTGGAATACGAGGACCCCGCCCATGAAAGCGGGTCAGTGACCGAAGTGGAATGGGAAAACATTATCCAGCTGACAGAACAAGGCCGGTACGCATCCGACTGGGGATTGTTGCTTACCTACGCCCATTCGCGTGAAAAAGGGCACGCGGACAAGCTCGAATTCGGGCCGCTGATGCAAATGGAGTTAGGCCGTCAGCTATGGACCAACAACCTGATATTTGAAAGAGAAGTCGGCAACAACGCCAGCGACGAGTTGGAATGGAAGTTCGCCAGCCGCCTGCAGCGCCGGCTCAACCCGCACTTTGAACCGGCACTGGAGGTTTTTACCAACGAGGACGAGCTACAGGTCGGGCCCGCGGTGCTGGGCCAGGCCAGGCTCGGTGCAAAGCGTACCGCCTACCGTTGGCGCGCGGCCGTGCTCGGTGGTTTGACCCATGAAACGCCCGATCTGACTTTCAGTTTCCAGATCGAAGCGGAATTCCGTTGAGCGGCATCGGCAATAAACACTTGGGGTCAGGGTAAAAACCCGATACTCTTCTCTAAGCTGTCCGCTAAGCGGATGATTTTTAACGGCGCTCCGGCACAAGCCGGTCAAGGTGGCGGGAGTGTCGGACCATGAACGGGAATTGCTTGTGATTATCAATGAGAGTTTGCGCGGCCTGCAGCCGGAAGCGTCGGTCGCGCTGGCGCGCATGAACGCAACCGCCTGGGAAGCGAGCGACCCGGGGCTGCTCGAGCTATGCCGGTGTTTGATCGTATCGATGCTGGGTGAAGAGGCAACCCGGCGCGCCGCCAACCCGGCGGCGCCGGCACCCACGGCGGACCAACTCGCCGCGCTCGGTGCCTGGAGAGCCTCGGACGTTTTCTCGCCGCTCGAACGGGCCGCGCTGGAGTTTACCGAGCAGTTCGTGGTGTCCGTCAGTTCGGTCACCGACGAGCAGGTCGAAGCGCTGCGCTCGCGGCTGGGCGACGAGAAAACCTACGCCTTCGCCGCCGCCCTGTACGTGATCGAGATGAGCGAGAGGCTGCGCATCGTGTCGGCGGCTGTTCTCGGCAATGGGTGTGAGCACTGATGTCGGAATTGTCAGCACGAATTACCATTCCGTCGGGCCTGCCCATGTGGGGCGGGCACTTTGACGAGGTCATCGACGCCTTCGCCGCCTCGGTCATGCGCGCCACCGGCCTGGATCCCGTGATCACCGAACTCGTGCGCTTGCGCTGCGCGCAATACCATGATTGCCGGTTGTGTGGAAACCTGCGCCTGGGCCAGGCCAAGGAGCAGGGCATGGACGAGACGGTGGTGGCCAAAATCGCCCGTTACGGAACGAGTGACCTGAGCGATGCCGCCAAGGCCGCGCTGCGGCTCACCGACGCGATGATCATGCAGCCGTCCGCGGCGGATGAGGGGCTGCGGGCCGAATTGCACAAGCACTTCTCCGACGCACAGGTCGCGGAAATCTGTCTCGATATCGTCAAGTGGAGCCAGCAGAAGTACCTGGTCGCGCTGCGCGTGGAGACACCGCCATGGAGCGGCCTCGGCACCCTGGACTTCGACGCCGACGGCAACCCGGTGGTCAGTCTGTAGGAGCGGCGCCGGGCAGGCTGGGAATCATTCGCCTGTTCAACTTTTTCAGCGCATTCGGCCGCGCGATTCTGGTATGCTCGCCCATCGTGATGCGTATTTCCTCGCCCTTACGCTGGAAGCTTGATTGGCTGCTCGCAGCGGCGCTCTTGCTGCGCGCGCTTATCCCGGCCGGCTTCATGCCGGTTTCGCTTGCGAGCGGGTTATTGTTCGATCTTTGCCCGGCCAGCAATCCCGGCTGGGTCATGGCCGCGGGTATGCACGCGGAGCACCACCCGCACGCGGGCATGAAGCACGACCCGAAGGCTGGCGAGGCGCAGCAGTGCCCGATCGGGCTCATGCTGGTCCCGGCACTCGCTTTGACGGCGCCATGGCATTTTGAGTTGACGCCGCTGGCACCTCCGCCGGTCGAAACGACCGTTCACAGCTGGGCCCGCATCCATCCCCCGCTCTACCAGTCGCGCGGCCCGCCCGCCTGAAACGCTCCTACCCATAAAACACCTTGCCGACCCGGGCCCTGGCCATGGGCGGTTGTTGGAGCAATTCAGGAGTAAGCGATATGAACGTATGGAAGAGGGCGGCTTGCGCCGCGCTCCTTGGCCTGCCGGTCACCGGCCGCGGGCAAGCCATTGACAATGTGGCTGATGCAGCCATCGAAGAAATCGTCGTTACCGGGCGGACCGTGGACACCAGTTCGGAGCGTGTCGAGGTCAAACGCAGGATTCTCATCGACTCGGCCGTGGCGCTGAAGGCCATTCCCGGGGCCAACGTCAATGCCAACGGGCCGATCACCGGCATCGCCCAGTACCGCGGAATGTTTGGCTGGCGCGTGGCGACCGATATCGATTCCATGGGCATCGTTTCCGGCGGACCCAACGCGATGGACGCCCCCCTGTCCTACGTCTCGCCGATGCTGACGCGCGACATCGTGGTCGAGCGGGGCATCGCGGGCGTTGCCGCGGCGCCGGAATCGATCGGCGGGCATATCAGCGCGACACTCGATCGCGGTGAATTTGGCGGCAAGCGTTTCGGCCTGTCGGGCGAGGCGGGCACCCGGTACTCGGACAATGGCGACGTCCGCACGTCCGCTGGACGGTTGACGCTGGCAGACCGGCGGCAGCGCTTTTCGGCCATCGCCGAGCGCGATACCGGCAATGACATATCGACCCCGGCCGGGACAATCCGGCCGTCGGGCCTGAAGCGGAAACGCTATGACCTGAGCTGGGGCCTCGATTCCGGCGCACAGCGGTTGCTGGTGTACGCCGGTGGGCTGGATACCAAGGACACCGGCACGCCATCCCTGCCGATGGACATCCGCTTCATCGACACGCACCTGTATGGCCTGCAATTGGATGCGAGCCTGTCCCCGGGTTTCAAGCTGGAGGGCAGACTGGGGCATAACGACGTCGACCACCTGATGGACAATTTCACGTTGCGCGACGCACCCATGGCGATGGCCTGGCGGCAGAACCTGGCGCACGGTTCCGGCACACAATACCGGTGGGCCCTCTCAATTGATCGCGGCGACTTCGGTTTTCACGTGGGTGTCGACGGCAACCGCGCCCGCCACGGCGCCGTGATCAGCAATCCCAACCGCGCCGCGTTCAGGGTGGACAACTTCAACCGCGTGCGGCGCGACGTTGCCGGCCTCTTCGCGGAAGTTTCCGTCAGCCGTGACACCTCAAGGCTTGCGTTGGGTTTGCGTTATAAGCGCGTGCGCGCCAACGCCGGGACGGTTGCCGCGGCGGGCATGCCGGAACCCATGGGCGGGATGGTCGCGCTGCTGGCCGATGCGTTCAACGCCGCGGACCGCAAGCTCCGGTGGGACTCGGTGGATGCCGTGCTCAAGTACCGGTACCAGCCATCGGCGAGCACGCACTGGTTGCTGGAGTTCGGATCCAAGACCCGTGCGCCGTCCTACCAGGAGCTTTACCTGTGGTTGCCGCTGGAGGCAACCGGCGGGCTGGCGGACGGTCGTTCGTACCTGGGCGACCTGGGCCTGCGCCAGGAGCGGTCCAACGAGGTCGTGGCCGGACTGACCAGCGACCTGGGACGCGTATCCCTGTCGCCCCAGGTCTTTTTCAGGCGGGTGCATCACTACATCCAGGGCATACCGTCCGCGAATGCGGCGGCCAATCGGGTCGCCACGATGATGGGCGGGGCCCCGGCGCTGCAATTCGCCAACGTGGATGCCGAGATCAGTGGGGCTGACCTGGCCTGGAGGGCGCAACTCGGCGGTCGCGTGTTTCTGGATGGGGTTGCGTCCTATGTCCGCGGCAAACGTACGGACCTTGATGACAACCTTTACCGGCTCGCACCGCTCAATGGCAGCGTCGGCATGACCTATGAGGCTGAAAACTGGTCGCTGAACCCGGAGGTGGTCTACTACGCGGAACAGCAAAAGGTATCGTCCTACAACGGCGAGGAACCGACCCCGGCCTACACGCTGGTCAACGTATTGTTACGCTGGACCCCGATTGCGTCGCTGGAGTTCGAGTTCACAATGAACAACGTTCTGGACAAGAGCTACCAGGATCACCTGGCCGGTATCAACCGGGTGGCTGGTTCCGATATGCTCATCGGCGAAAGGTTGTACGGTCCCGGCCGCACCTTCAGCTTGGGCGTGCTCTGGCGTTTTTGAACCGAGAACCGCAGCTGGCTCTGTAACCCGGGAAAAGCGTGAATTTGCGGCGTATCAGCCAGGCCGGTCATGGTCCACCAGCAGCGCCGACAATACCGCGTTGACAATGGCGAACAAGATGGCGCCGACGATGGCCGCGCCGAAGCCCGCAACCTGCAGCCCGCTATACAGGCTGCCCGCCAGCAGCAGGATGATCCCGTTCAGCACGAACGTAAAGAGGCCGAACGTCAGGATATTGATCGGCAGCGTGACGATGAACAGGAACGGCTTGACCAGCGCGTTCAGCAAGCCGAGCACCAGGGCCGCCACGAGCGCCGCCCAGAAACTGTCGACGTTGATGCCGCTGTAGAGCGACGAGACGACCAGGAAGACGATGGCGTTGATTACGAGCCTTACGATAAAACTGTGTCGTTTCATATAATTAAGGTAACCTTCTAACCTGGAATTGCTGCTTTTGTCAGGAAACTCAGCAGTGTTATGGCGAGCACGCCGCCGGCCCACAGCACGGCGAACCAGACCAGTTTCTTCAAAAGCGGGTTATTCAATGGTAGCCCTCGCCGAGTCGCACCTTGCCCCGAAACAGCCAGTAGGTATAGGCCGTATAGGCCAGCACGACCGGCAGCAGGATCAGTGCGCCCACGAGCATGAACGCCAGGCTGCCGTCGGCGTTGGCCGCCTCGGCGAACGTGATCGACGGGGGAATCAGGTATGGGTACAGGCTGCTGGTCAAACCCACGAACGAGGCAGCGAAGAACCCCAGCGCTAGCAGGAAAGGCAGCACCTCCTTTTGCGCGCGTACGGCCCAGAAAAAGGCTGCCGCCAGCGCCACTGTCAGGGCCGGGATCAGCCACAGGAACACGAAGGAACCCGCTTCGAACCAGCGCTTGCGCACGGCGGGGTTTTCAAGGATGGTTCCGAAGCTGACCAGCAGGATAAAAGCCACCACCAACGCCCCCAGCGGCAGCTGTAAACGCCGCATGCGTTGCTGCAGGGGGCCCTCGGTCTTGATCACCAGCCAGCACGCGCCCAAAAGCGCGTAGCCCGCAATCAGCGAGAGGCCGGTGAGAATGGTGAATGGAGTCAGCCAGTCAAACCAACCGCCGGCATAAACGTGGCTGGTCACCTTGACGCCCTGGACCCAGGCCCCGACCATGACGCCCTGGCAGAACGCAGCCAGGGCCGAGCCGCCGATGAAGGCGAGGTCCCAGGCGCCGCGCCACTTCTCGCTGCGGAAACGAAATTCGAAGGCCACGCCGCGCAACACCAGGGCCAGCAGCATGGCGATGACCGGCGCGTAGAACGCGGTCAATAGCACGGAATAGGCAAGGGGAAAGGCGGCGAACAAACCGCCTCCGCCCAATACCAGCCAGGTTTCGTTACCGTCCCAGACCGGCGCGACCGTGTTCATCATCGTGTCGCGTTCGTCCTTGTTCTTGCCGAGTGGAAACAGGATACCGACGCCGAGGTCGAAGCCGTCGAGCACCACGTAGGCCAGCAGCGCGACGCAGATCAGCACGGCCCAGATCGTTGACAGGTCAAACATGATCGGTACCTCCCGGGGCATTATCGCCGGTTGGTACGGCGGCGGGACCCGCCCCGGCGGTTCGCAACGGGCCCGTCTTGAGTGTCTTCAAGGCCACTTGGTCCGGATTTCTGCGCATCAGGCGCAGGATGAACGCCGAACCGGTTGCGAACACGGTCAGGTAGACCACGAGGAAAGCCAGCAGGGAGCCCCCGACCCCTGGCGCGCCAATGGGTGAGTTTGCTTGTGACGTCCGGATCAGGCCGTGCACGATCCAGGGCTGGCGGCCGACCTCGGTCACGAACCAACCGGCCAGGACCGCGATGAAACCCAACGGCCCCATCAGCACGGCCCAGCGCAGGTACCACGTGCTTTGCGTCAGCCGCCCGCGGAACGCCCGCCAGGCACCGGACAAGCCATAG
>Ga0210122_1000841_pt1 | contig 10688 bp, 8 predicted proteins | sample Muzzi_CordB_D2_FD_185530 | JGI IMG/M metagenome (GOLD analysis project Ga0210122, IMG submission 185530) | Wetland microbial communities from San Francisco Bay, California, USA, that impact long-term carbon sequestration - Muzzi_CordB_D2 (SPAdes) | ecosystem: Environmental > Aquatic > Marine >... | reverse complement strand
AATTTTTCGTTGTTTTACGTACTGCTCGCGGGATCGCTGCTCACCTACTCGCCACGGCTCGTATTGTGGAGCGGTTTCAGTGCTGCCGCGGCATGGAGTACTGCGGTTGCGTGGGTCGCCCGCCTGCCGGACTCCCGAACCCAATTCGACGTTATCGGGTGGGACGCACTGGAACCGGTGCAGCATCTGCCTTATCGCATGAACCCCCATTTCGTAACCCTGCCACAGCATGTTAAGGAAATTCTGATCCTTGTGGCCGTGACGATCATCTTTGCGACCGTAATCTGGCGGGTACGGCAACTCGTATTCCGTCAGGCGGAGGCCGAACGGGAGCGCGCCAACCTTGCACGGCACTTCTCACCCAATATGGTTGATACGCTGGCAAGCTCCGACGAACCGCTTGGCGCGGTGCGCAAGCAGAAGGTCGCGGTGCTGTTTACCGATATCGTTGGGTTTTCGGGTTTGGCGGAACGGTTGGGCCCAGAGCACACGATGGAGCTTCTGCGCAAAACCCATTCGCTGGTCGCCGAACAGGTCTTCGATCACGGCGGCACGCTGGACAAATACATCGGCGACGCGGTGATGGCCACTTTCGGCGTGCCGGTCGCCAGCTCCGACGATGCCGCGAACGCAATCGCCTGCGCCCGTTCGATCCGGCAGGCTCTGGCCGAGGATAATCCGCTGGAAAGCGACCCGGTCAAGGTGGGAATTGGCGCCCATTACGGCGATGTAGTGATCGGCAATATCGGCGATGAGCGACGAGTGGAATTCGGAGTCATCGGCGACACGGTCAATGTGGCGAGCCGGCTGGAGCATCTGACACGCGAGCTTGGGCCGGTTATTATTAGCGACGACCTGTTCCGCGCCGCAGGTCTGACCGAGGAAAGGGCTGAGGGCTTCCAGCGCCTGCCGGACCAAAGGCTGCGGGGCCGCGCGGAATCAATCGACATCTGGATCCTCGCCTCCTCCACGCCATAGCGTCCGATGATGCAAACATAGAACAGATGACAATTCCGGGAAAATCGTTAGGTTGAGCCACATGAAACGCCAACATCGCACCAAGATCGTCGCCACACTGGGCCCGTCCAGTTCCTCGCCCGAGGCCATCGAGGCCCTGTTCCGCGCGGGCGTGGACATGTTCCGCCTCAATTTCAGCCACGGCGTCCACGAAGAACACCGCGAACGATATGAAATCATTCGCACCTTGGAAAAGAAATGGGGCCGGCCAATCGCCATTCTGGCGGATCTGCAGGGACCGAAGCTTCGGGTCGGCACATTTGTGAACGGCCCCATCCAGCTGAAAGTCCGCCAGTCCTTCCGGCTGGACCTGGACAAGAAGCCGGGCGATGGTACGCGGGTGAACCTGCCGCACAAGGAGATCTTCCTGGCCCTGAAGAAGGGTTCGGAACTGCTGCTGAACGACGGCCGCATCAGGCTGAAGGTTACCGAATGCGGCGCGGATTACGCCGAAACCAAAGTAATGGTCGGCGGCCCGCTGTCCGACCGCAAGGGCGTAAACGTGCCCGGCGTCGTGCTGCCGCTGTCGCCGCTGACGCCGAAGGATCGCAAGGACCTCGCATTCGCCCTGGACCTCGGTGTCGACTGGATCGGGCTCAGTTTCGTGCAGCGGCCGCAAGATATAACCGACGCCCGCAAACTGATCGGCAACCGCGCCGCGATTTGCGCCAAGCTGGAAAAGCCGGCGGCAGTCGAATGCCTGGACGAAATTGTAGAACTCACCGATTCGCTGATGGTGGCGCGCGGCGACCTGGGTGTGGAACTGCCGCCCGAGGACGTACCGGTTCTGCAAAAACGCATGATCCGTGCGTGCCGGAAGTACGGTCGTCCTGTTATCGTCGCCACACAGATGCTGGAATCCATGATCGATGCCCCGACGCCAACCCGCGCGGAGGCCTCCGACGTCGCGACCGCTGTTTACGACGGCGCGGACGCTGTGATGCTATCGGCGGAAACGGCGGCCGGAAAATTCCCGGTCCAGGCGGCCGCCATGATGGACCGCATCATCGGGCGTGTGGAACAGGATCCGCTTTACTGGAAATTCATCGAAGCCGAGCGGGTGGAACCGGAGGCGACCTCGGCCGACGCGATTAGCGCCGCGGCTCGCCAGGTCGCCCACACGCTATCGGCCAAGGCGGTGGTAACCTACACGACGTCGGGCTCGACCTCCTTGCGTATCGCGCGCGAACGGCCCGAGGTTCCGATTCTCAGCCTCACACCCAGTCTGGAAACCGCGCGCAAGCTGACCATCGTCTGGGGCGTTCACTCCGTCCACACGGCGGATGCGCGCAGTTTCGACGACATGGAAAAGAAGGCATCGGCGGCCGCACTGGCCGACAATTGCGCCAAGGCCGGTGAGCGAATCGTGATCACCGCAGGTGTTCCCTTCGGCACGCCAGGCGCAACCAATGTGCTGAGGATCGCACGGGTCAGGAAGAATTAGAGGGGGATTCCCTCGGTCTCTTCGACCAGTTCTTCGGCACGGCGGCGGATGGCCTCCATGTTGGGGTGAATTTCCAGCGCGGCACGGAACGCCTTCAGCGCCGCTGCTTTCTGGCCCAGTGCATCGTAAATCAGACCCAGGCCCGACAGTGCCCCGAAATGCCGCTCTTCCAGCGCCAGGGTTCTCTGAATATCGGCGACCGACCCGTCATAGTCGCCCATCAGGTAGCGTAATGTCGCACGCTTGTTCCAGCCTTCGGCGAAATCCGGCTCGATCTCGACAAGCGCATTGAAGTTGACCAGGGCCTTTTCCTGTTCGCCATCGTTCATGTATTGAACGCCCTGACGGAACAGCACACCGCCACCGGCGGTCCCCGCCTTCGACCAGATGTTCCAGATATGAAATTCCAGTTCCCGCGCTGTTTCGAAATCCGGCGCGGTCTTTAGTTTCTCGAACAGCGGGCCCAGCCGGGGATCGTTCTGATCCGCCGCGACAGGCCAAGACAACGCCACGAAAAATAGCGTCAGCATGGCGTACAGGTGCATATTCTTCATCAAGTAATTATGGTACCCGAATGTCATACAGGCAATGCCGTCGCGGAGATTGCCTGTTGGGGATGCAACATTGCGAGTCGGGGTTCGAAACAGCGGCATATGGCGGCGGAAGAATACTTCTCGAAAAACTACCAGAGCGCCAGGGCGAAGTTTCTTGCGGCCTGCCGCGAACTGCGACTCCATCCGACAGCCATTCGCATGCCTGACGGCCCTCAGGAACCAGAGCCGCCGCTGGTCGATTGTTTGCGACTGGGCAGCCCCTCGGCGACCCGCTTGCTGGTAATCTGCGGGGGCGACAGAAAAACCGATGCGCTGTGCTGCTCAGCCATTGAAACAGGATGGCTGCGGGAATTCGGGACGGCCAATCTTCCATCCGATACAGCTATCGTGCTGCTGCATCATGGGACAGCACCGCAAACCGGTGGCGAAATTCCAGACGCCGGCGGCACGCCGCCGCAATGGGAAGACGATCTCCTTGCAAAGGTCGAGGAGCGCTATGCTGAATATGCGCGCCAGCATGGCATCGACGCGAGCGGAGCGCCGCTTGGCGAACCGACCGACGGCGACGTGCCTGGATATCCCGGTCGGGTACTGGACATGCTGGCCCACGCCGTGAGCCGGACCGCCGACAAAATCGCGTTCATCGAAATACGGGTTGGAGCGGGCCCTTGGGGACAAGCGGAATTGACGCCATGTCATCCGCCAAACAGCGCCAGCGCAAGGCGAGCCAGACAATGGTTTGCCTTACCGAACCCCGACGACGACGACGACCCGGGACCCCGGGAACTGGACAGCCTGGGCGTCGGCCTGCGCCGCCGTTTTCCGCACGCCGATATTACCGCCGCCAGCGCCTCCTTCGGCACCTATTCGATGCAGTCCGTGCTCGAAAGCCTGGCCGCCCGGCCCGAAGGGAAGTCGATACCGGAAACCGGCGCAATGGTTTACCCGGAAGACCCGAATTGGCGCGATGCGGTTTGGCGGAGCGCCATCGTGGTAATCCAGCGCGCGCTTACTGGCCTCCGCGCCGGGTAGAGATTAACTAACGAACGGAATTACCGGATCAGCCCGCCACCATCGTCGAAACGCCCAACGCGGCTACAGGCCCCAGATCGTGGCCATGCAGCGCCGGCGGCAAAGGCCCGCCGGTAGCCCAGTCCAGCAATTCAACCGTATGCACCACCGGCCGCTCGGTCCCGCCCGATATCTGTGTCATGCAGCCGATATTGCCGGCCGCGATCACTGGCGCGCCGGTTGCTTCGATATTGGCGATCTTGCGGTCGCGCAGGCGCGTGGCGAGCTCCGACTGCATGATGTTGTAGGTCCCCGCCGAGCCGCAGCACAAATGCCCTTCGGCGATATCGCGCACCTCGAATCCGGCCTGGCTAAGCAGTTGCTTCGGCAGCGTCGTGATCTTCTGTCCATGCTGCATCGAGCAGGCCGAATGATAGGCGACCGGAAAGGCGTCCGGGCGCACGCTCTCGTTCAAGCCTATTTCAGCCATATATTCGGTAATGTCGCGGGTAATGCCAGAGATGGTCCGGGCATCCTCTGCAATGGCCTTGTCGCCGCGCAGCATGAAGCCGTAATCCTTTACCTGGGTGCCGCAGCCGCTGGCATTGATTATGATTGCATCCAGCCCATTGCGCCGTTTCTCGCGCATCCAGGTCTCTATATTGGCCGCCGCCTGGGCATGGCCCTCATCCGTGCGGCCCATGTGATGAACCAGCGCGCCGCAGCATCCCTGGCCGCGCGGGATCACCACCTCGATTCCGTGCCGGGTCAGCAGCCGGACGGTCGCCTCGTTGATCGCCGGATTCAGTACCTTCTGGGCACAGCCGGTCATCAATGCGACACGTCCCCGACGGGCGCCGCGCACCGGAAACACTTGCGGTCTGTCCATAGTGGAAGGCCCGCTCAACCGCCGCGGCGCAAGGGCCATCATCGCACCCAGCCGCCCCGGCATGAATCTGGCAAAAGGCCGGCCCAGCATGGCGCCTACCAGGGCAATCCGGAACAGGAAGGGGCGAGGCAACAGCAGCGCCAGCATCGATCGCAACAGGCGCTCGGCCATCGGTCGGCGATAGGTCTTTTCGATATGGGCGCGGGCGAGGTCGACCAGATGCATGTAATGAACCCCCGAAGGGCAGGTCGTCATGCAGCTCAGGCAGGACAGGCAGCGGTCGATGTGCTTGACCACAGTCGCCGGCGCCGGCCGGGCCTGCTCAAGCATTTCCTTGATCTGGTAAATTCGGCCGCGCGGGCTGTCCAACTCGTCGCCGCGCAAGACATAGGTCGGGCAAGTGGCAGTACAGAAACCGCAATGGACACAGGCGCGCAGGATTTCGTTCGCGACCTTGATGTCGGGATCGGCAAGCTGTTCTGGGGAGAAATTGGTCTGCATCCGCGGGGCTCCGCTCAGATATCCGCGTACATGCGGCCGGGGTTGAGAATACCCTTCGGATCGAAGGCGGCTTTCACCCGCTGTGCCAACATCGTCCTTGCCCCGGGCTGGGGCTGAAACACCGGCACGGCGCGCCTGATTTCCTCCGGCGCGCGGAACAGGGTGGCATGGCCGGTCGTGCGCTCGATGGCTGCGCGAACGGCCTCGTGACTGGCGTCGGTCCCGGCCGGCAGGGCCAGCCATGCCAGGCCGCCCCCCCAATCCAGGAAGGTCTCCGCCCCCTCGATCTCCCCCAATTCGGCCACCAGTTCCGGCGCGGACGCAGGCGGCGCCGACAGTTTCCAGACCGCCCGATCATCGCCGGGCCGGGCAAATGGCATGACATCGCGCACCTCGCGCCAGAAGGCGATGGAATTGATACTGTGCAATTCTTCCGTGCCCCCATATTCCGCCAGCATCTCGCGCAGGGCGTTGCAGCGATACTCGGCGGACGGCCCCGGCCCTTCGACGCGCAGCGCCGCGACCGAGCCCTTTTGTCCAGAGACCAGCTCGACGCCAGAGCCGTCGGCCAGCGAAGCGGGCAGCCAGGCCGCGCCGGAAACCTCGTGCGGGCTCTGCATCGCCTTGATCATCGCCTGCACCGCCCGGGCCGGATCGGCGCCGACCAGCAGCGCGGTGCGGGTTTTTTCGGGCAGCGGCAGGACCTTCACCGTCACATCCGTCATCGCGGCCAGCGTTCCCCAGGAACCCGCCAACAGCTTGCTGAGGTCATAACCGGTCACATTCTTCACCACCCGCCCGCCGGACTTGAATATCTCGCCCCGGCCGGAAACTGCGTGGAATCCCAGAAAATGGTCACGCGCGGCGCCGCTCTTGACCCGGCGCGGACCGGAAAGATTGCAGGCTATCGCCCCGCCCAGCGTCCCCGCCGGTGCGTTGGAACGAGCGCCGGAACCACCCTGCCCGCCACTCGCGGAGGCCAGCAGCGGCCCATAGTCCGGCGGCTCGAATTCCAGTTGCTGGCTGTTTTCGCTTAAGGCGGCTTCGATCTCGGCGATCGGCGTTGCGGGGCTGGCGGTCATCACCAGCTCGTTCGGCTCGTACAGCGTTATGCCAGCCATGCCGCCGAGTTCCACCACATGATCGGCATTTACCGGGCGGCCGAGCGCGCGCTTGCTGCCGGCGCCGACGATCTCGATCGTCTTTTCCTCGGATGTCGCCCAGGCCAGTAAGTCGCGCAACTGGTCTGGATTGTCCGGCCGAAATGTCTCGCTCACAATCCTGCTTTCCTAAAAACGTGGTATGTCGGGGAATCGCGTCTCCCCGTGATGCACATGTACGCGGCCAAGCTCGGCGCAACGATGCAGCTCCGGGAACATCTTGCCCGGATTAAGCAGCGACGACGGATCGAAGGCGCATTTCACACGCATCTGCTGGTTCAGGTCGTCCTCGGAAAACATTTCCGGCATCAGGTCTCGTTTTTCCACCCCGACTCCATGCTCGCCGGTCAGCACGCCCCCGACTTCGACACAGAGTTTGAGAATGTCCGAGCCGAATTCCTCGGCCCGTTCCAACTCGCCGGGAACATTTGCATCATAGAGGATCAGCGGATGCAGGTTGCCGTCCCCGGCATGAAAAACATTGGCCACCCGAAGATCGTATTTCACCGAAAGCTCTGCCATGCGGCGCAGAACCTCGGTCAACCGGCCGCGCGGAATCGTGCCGTCCATACAGTAATAATCCGGGGAAATACGGCCAACCGCTGGAAAGGCCGCCTTGCGGCCCGCCCAGAACACCTGTCGTTCGGCATCGCTTTCCGAAACCCGGATGGTCGATGCCCCGCACTCTCTGGCAATCTCCGTCACCCGTTCGATCAGATGGTCGACCTCCACCGCCGGGCCGTCGAGTTCAATGATGATCACCGCCTCGACATCAAGCGGATAACCGGCATGAACGAAATCTTCCGCGGCCTTGGTCGCCAGCCTGTCCATCATCTCCATGCCGGCCGGGATGATGCCCGCGCTGATCACCCGGGCCACACAATCCCCGGCCTGCTCGCTGGTCGGGAAACCAGTCAGCATGGCGCGCACGGTCTCGGGGCTGCGCAGGATACGGACCGTCACCTCGGTGACCACACCCAGCAACCCCTCGGAGCCGGTCAGCAACCCCAGCATGTCGTAACCGCCGGCGTCCAGATGTTTGCCGCCGAACCGCACCACCTCGCCCTCGATCGTCACCAGTTCAACGCCCAACACGTTATTGGTGGTCAGCCCGTATTTCAGGCAGTGAACGCCACCGGAATTTTCGGCGATGTTGCCGCCGATGGTGCAGGCGATCTGGCTGGAGGGATCGGGCGCATAATAGAAACCCTTATGCTGAACCGCATTGGTAATGCCCAGATTGGTGACCCCGGGCTGGGTCACGACACAACGGTTATCGAAATCTATATCCAGAATGCGATTGAACTTTGCCATCGACAGCAGAACGCCATCGGCCAGCGGCAGGGCGCCGCCGGACAGCGACGTGCCGGCGCCACGCGGCACCACCTTGATCTCGTTTTCATGGCAATAGCGCAGAATCTGGCGGACTTCCTCGACCGTTTCCGGCAGCACAACGACCAGCGGTGGCTGACGGTAGGCGGTCAACCCATCGGACTCGTACGGGCGAAGCTCATCTTCATCGACAATCACGCCACCCTCGGCGGTGACTATCCGAGAGAGGGCAGCAGCTATCTCCACCCTCTTTGCGAGCGTTTCACGGTCTGGTTCGGGCATTTTCATCGTTCACGCATCCGCATGCTGTTATACGGTTCCGTGATAGCAGCATTATAGGCCAAGGTGAACATCATGTTGCGCCAAACGACATAAACCGCGCCAATATAGCGCGGTTTATTCGAAATATGGGTCTTGGCCCCGAAAAGGCCAGCCGGCGTCAGCCCTGGCGGGCCTTGAACCGTGGGTTGCGCTTGTTGATAACGTAAAGGCGACCCTTGCGGCGAACGATCCGGCACTCCTTGTGCCGCCCCTTCACAGACTTCAACGAATTTACTACTTTCATGACACTCCGCCGCCCCTGCGGGCGGTCCCTGAAACAATTCGCGCGGAACATAGGGGTGCCGGCGCCCCACGTCAAGGGATTCCGGAACGGCAAATCATCAAAATGCGGACCCGCGGCCCGTGCGCTCCCTGAAGTTGCAGGAAGTAATGGCCGGCGTTCTTTATTGGTAATCGCACCAACACTTTCTTAACTTATTATTCGTAACAATGGGGCAAAGGCGCTTTTGCGGAAAACATTGGCGAGAGGCATGCCGACAGCAGCGGGTTGCGGCTGCAGTGGCGCTGGATCCATTCAGGGGGAGAGGTGGTGGTCAAACTTGGAAAACTGTCGGCAACGCTGGCCTGGATATCTTTTCTGGTTGTCTCATGCTTGTCCGGGGCCGCGGCCGGGGAAGCGTTGCCGCAACCCACTGGCAGGGTAATTCTTACGGTAACCGGCGATATTTCAAGGACGAATAACGGCGACAAAGCTGAATTCGACCTTGAAATGCTGCATGCACTCGGCACACGGGTTCTGTCTGTGACAACATCCTGGACCGATGGCACTCAGGAATTCAGCGGCATATTGATGCGTGATCTGATGGCGGCTGTTGGCGCAAAGGGTACGATGGTTGAAGCCGTGGCCCTTAACGACTACACCTATCCGATCGAAATTAAAGATTTCTCTCTTTACCCGGTAATTCTTGCGACAAAACTAAACGGCAATATTCTAAAAATTCGTGACAAGGGACCGCTTTGGATCGTGTATCCGCTCGATAGGTTCACTATAGAGCAGAAAGATAAAATTGAGCGGCGAATGGTCTGGCAACTAAGGCAACTGACTGTCAAATGAAACAGAGGAAACTTCTCAGCGTCTATACTTTGCTGGGCATCATCATGCTGGCATTTTCGATCAGCATGATCCTCAGTTTCAACAATCTGCGGAAATACGAAAAGCTGGCCCAGACGGAAATCACCGACGCGACATGGGTTATTTATCAGGCCGAAATTGAACTCACCCGATTCCTTTATACGCTGGACGTATATATGTACGGCAGCGGCGGCTTGTACAGCCGCGAGGACGTAATTGAGCGAATGGAGATATTCTGGAGTCGCCTGCCGCTGTTCCTCGAAGGAAGCGAGGGCCGCAAACTCTCCAGGATCGGTAATACCCAGGAGGCCGCACGTGCCGCGCTCGACGTACTGGAGCGCATGGAACCGCGGATATTGGGGCTGGAAAGAGCGAACACTGCTGAATATTTGGCAATCCGAACCGAACTGCACGGACTTCTGGAGCCGCTGAACCGAACCCTGATGGACGCTAGGCAATGGCAGGAGGGCGCGGCGCTGATTCGCAGCGAGCGGCTGGACCGGGGCTATATAGAAATGCTGCTGGCTTCGGTCGGCATATTGATGAGCGGCGGATGCCTGCTGCTGCTGCTGCTGCACGAAATCCGCGAAGCCCGGCGAGCCCAGGCTTCGGAAATGAGCGCCTTGTCGCGCCTGTCCGACGCGATCGAAAGTTTTTCGGACGGTTTCAGCCTGTTCGACAGCAACGACCGGCTGGTTATGTGCAATCAGGAATTCCGCAGAATGCATGCGCCGATGGCCGACAAACTGGTGCCGGGAATCGAGTTCGAGGAAATCGTCCGCTCCTATGTCGAAAACGGGCAGATTCCTGAAGCCATCGGCCATGAAGACGACTGGATCAAACGCAGAATGCGCCTGCATCGCAATCCTTCAGATGATTTCGAAGTCAAATATACAGACGGCCATTGGCTGCGTATCAGCGAGCGCCGCACCAGCGACGGTGGTTGCGTAAGTATCCGCACCGACATTACCGCGCTGAAACAGCGGCAGGAGGATCTATCGTCGCAACAGCAGCGCGCCGACAGCGCCAACAAGGCGAAGACCGACTTCCTCTTGACCATGAGCCACGAACTGCGCACGCCGCTCAACGCCATCATGGGTTTTTCGGAAGTCATGAAACAGCAGCTTCGCGGACCGCTGGGCGACGAGCGCTATGTGGACTATGCCAGCGATATCCATAACAGCGCCAGCCACCTTCTGGCGGTCATCAACAACATCCTCGACATCTCGCGAATCGAGGCCGGCCGGCTTGAACTGGATGAGCAGGCGGTAGTTATCGGAGACGAGATCGACAAGGCAATCCGTCAGCTTGAGGAAGAGGCCCGGGGTGCGGACATCAAACTGGCACGCGAGATCGAACCGGGTTT
>Ga0210122_1000840_pt1 | contig 10690 bp, 10 predicted proteins | sample Muzzi_CordB_D2_FD_185530 | JGI IMG/M metagenome (GOLD analysis project Ga0210122, IMG submission 185530) | Wetland microbial communities from San Francisco Bay, California, USA, that impact long-term carbon sequestration - Muzzi_CordB_D2 (SPAdes) | ecosystem: Environmental > Aquatic > Marine >... | reverse complement strand
CACAAACATGGCAATAACACCGACAATCGCGCCACCTATTGCAGGTTTTATAAAAATTGGAAGTTTCATTTTCTGAAAAAGAGATTGTACTCTGTAGAAACAATTGACATAAGCCACCCCACCTGCAGCACAAACTAAACCCAGTAATGCATAGATTATGAGAGAAGAAGGGTCGTCAAAAACTATTGCACTTTGTGAGATGTCAAATATTGGAGACCATCCAAAAAATGTCCCAAAAATTGTAAATCCTGTAACTGCAGCTATGAGGGAAGGAAGTAATGCATCCACTTCAAAATCTCTCTTGTAAAAAATTTCAGTACTGAATAATGCTGCACCTAACGGTGCCTTGAATATACTTCCAATTCCTGCACCTAGTCCTGCGGCAACAGCTATTCTTCGCTCTCTTTCATCAAATTTAAAAAACTTAGCTAAAAACGAACTTATTCCTGCTGATATCTGAGCAGTGGGACCTTCTCTTCCTCCACTTCCCCCACTTCCAATAGTGATTGCCGATGTTATTGCTTTGATAAATGGGACTCGCAATCTTATTTCCCCATTTTTGTTGTGAAATGCATCTATTACAGCATCTGTTCCATGTCCTTGAGATTCTGGTGCAAATCTTGTTGATATTAATCCAACAACAAGTCCTCCAATTCCTGTTATTATTGGAAACAACCATCTATTTTCCAAAACCATGGAATATGATTCGTCTACACCGGTTCCTGATGCAGGAGGTAAAAAGCCTGTCACTGAACCCAAAAATATCTGAGAAAAATTTTGAACCAAAAGAAAAAATGCGATTGAGCCTACTCCTGCAATAGAACCTATGAATAATCCAAATATTGTCCATTTTTTTAAATAGGAAAATTCTAGGAATTTCCATCTTTCCAGATTTAAAATATCCATTATTGATTTCTCACTATGGAACACGATTTTAAAATAACTATTTTCTCTTATCCCAAATTATAATTCTGGCAATTATGGTGGATGGTGTAACAACCATAGTCAGAATAAAGTTCTGGTTGATTCTTAGATGCTCATAGACAATATGGTTTGCTCTATCCCTTGGGCAGTCCATCTCCATTCGATGCCGTCGTTTGTGAAAATTCCCATTCTAGTCCAGTTCATCAGGTTTGCAAATACTGTACAATCAGTGTCATCTTCTATACTTATTCCATTGATCTTCAGACAATCCTTTATGTGCAGATGTGGATTCTTATACGGTGCCAATATTTTCTATGGTATCTTTTATTTTTGGAACCGATTTCATATCCTCATCAGTTAACATGATAAATTTTTCACCATCATCTTTACTATTTAATTTCTTATTCCAATTTTTTAAATAAATCTGCTTCAAGATGCATTGTTGCGTTTGCTACATCTAATATGATGGATTCAAAATCAAAGTTTTTTGCGAGGATCTTAATGCCTTTCTCAATTATGTCTTTTTTGTCCTGATCGTTTATCTCTTTTTTATCATAATATAATAATGCCGAATCTATGGCTAACGAAGAAAGTTCTCCTAGTAATTGTTTTGCTCTTTCTGCTTTGTCTGCCTGATTTTTTGTATATGCTCTTTCAATTAATCCACCCAGATTATCTCCGATAAGAACTCTAGCAGTTTTTTTAAATTTGCTTGACTTAATTTCATTTTCAAGATCAGTAAGAGCTTGTTTTTTTGCAACACTTTGGTATTTTTTTAATTCTTCTCTTAATGATGTATTTCCTTCATCATTGATTGTTCCTGTTGCCCAAGCTGCTAGTAATTCTTTTTTTTCAAAAACTGTGTTAAAGAGTAATCTACTTTGATTCTTGACAATTGATTGAGAAGCATCAATGATATATTCTTCTGCTTCTTTACTTATTTGTAGTCCCTTACTTCGTGCCCATTGAAATACAATTCCCAATGCACCGCCAACATATGGTAAGGCGATGGTAAGAAGCTGTTCAGTAATATCTTGATAAACTCGCTCCCAATTCTTTGGCGTGGTATCAGAAGTTTGTGCAGTTGTTGTTTGTCCATAAATATTTGAAGATAAATTGAAAGTTCCAAATGAAATTAACAAAATTGACAATATTAGAATGACTTGGTTTTTCCTTTTTTCTTTTAACATCACTTAAAAACACTTCCAAAAAAATGCTTTTCCATGAAAATAGTGGGATGAGATAGTGTTAAAAATTTTTGCTTAAAATATGAATATGATAAAAATTATCTGAAGATGTTTAAAAAATTTGTTATAGTTTCAGCCTAAAGATAATCAATTTTCATAAAGAATGGACCGTTTTTCAACACTTGGGGTGGCATCAGACTAATTTCACAAAACTTGTCTCTTGCACACATAATTTAGTTAAAGTCCCACTCGTGCTCAAAACTATTGCCAACTATGTCCTTTTCAGAATTTCATCATCATATATTCTCAAAAAAGTTCCAAGATACTTGCAATAAAAAACTAAACTCTACACCTATTTTTATTGAAATACTAAATCAAAATTTACACTTTATCAGAAATTATCTTTTTTTCAAGTCTATCTTCTAATGGAATTTCTATAAGATCTCCCATTCTGAGATTCTTCAATCCTGAAGCGACTGCCTTTGCACCTTCGTCGTCTTTTTCCAAGCCTAATAATGACATTAAATATGCTGCACCTGTCTTTCCTGCTAATTCTCCAAAGACAATTCTTCGTCTGTTTCCTACCGCCCTAGGAGGAATTGGTTCATATGCTGCAGGGTTTCTCAGAATTGCCGCAAGATGTGTGCCTGCTTTGTGTTTGTATGCTGAGCTACCTACAATCGGTTTAGAGTCATACGGTGTAATTGAGGTGTACTCTTCAATTAATCTAGATAGATCAAGAAGCATGTCCAATCTTAAATCGTTTGGTGATTTGTAAAGATACGTTAAAGCAACTGCAACTTCTGCAAGAGGGGGAATCCCTGTTCTTTCTCCAATCCCATCAATAGTAGTGTGAATTTGATCAACTCCTGCATCACATGCTGAAAATGCGTTTGCAAGTGCAAAACCAATATCGTTGTGAACATGTGCATCTAATGGTACATCTACCACTTCTCTGACTTTTTTAACGAAATTAAACATTCCAATTGGGCGTAAAATTCCAACCGTATCTGGAAGACTGATTCGATCAACACCTACTTTTTCTATTGCCTTGCAAACTTTTAACAAAAATTCTGGCTCTGCTCTACTTCCATCCTCTACAGTAAATCTTATTTTAAGGCCGTGAGATTTTGCATACTCTACAGTTTCTACTGCTCTCTCAAGTGCTTCTTCTCTTGAAATTCGAAGTTTGTCCTTTAGATGTATGTCTGAAATTCCTAAATATGCTGCACACCATTTTGCGTCACAATCTAATGAAACATCAATATCTTCTTTGAGTGCTCGCCCATGAGAAACAATATCCGCTTTTAGCCCTTGTTTGATAATTGTCTTAGTTGCTTCCTTATGATCACCTGATACGACTGGTGATATTTCGATTTGGTCTACCCCGAAATAATCTAACATCCATGCAATCTGGATTCTTTGTTTGTTTGTAAATGAAACACCTGGGTGTTGTTCTCCTTCTCGTAAGGTACTATCTAGTATTCGTATTTTTTTTGGAGTTTTGTCATATGCGTTGTAAATATTTGCATAGTGATTCGGATCTTTCATTACTGAAATCGGTGACTTGAATAGATGATATAAACATATTCGTACTGTTTTCGTTGAAAATACTTGATAATGATCCTAAATTAGTTTATTATTCAAATTATAATGCGAAAGTCGTTTTAGACTATTTTTCTCAAAATTATTACGGTATTGGTATCTACAACACCTGGAATTTTTCTTAATGCATCAATTGTGTTGTTAATTTCCGAAATACTTGAACCACTCATTATTGTTGTGATGTCGTACTGCCCTGTAATCTCATAAACTGTTTTTATTCCATCCAATTTGGCAAGCTTTAGAGAAACTTTGGATGTGTCCATTGCAGAGTCTACAGAAACTAGAACGATTGCACTTGTAGTATTTTCTTCACCAAGTTCTAGGGTAAATTTTTTAATTGTTTTATTGTCTACTAAATTTTTTACACGTCTTCTCACTGCTGATTCTGATAGCTTTAATTTTTTTCCAATGTCTACAAATGATTCTCTTGAATCTTCTTTAAGATAACCGATGATTTTTTCATCTATGATGTCTTTATACATTAAGTTTTTTCTCCTCCTCAGTTAGTACGGTATCTAAAGTATCTAAAACTTTTGTAATGTCCTCCTCAGATATTACTAATGGAGGGAGAATTCTTAGTATGTTTCTGCCTGAATATAACATGAGAACTCCTTTTTTTATCAATGACATTAAAATGTCTTTTACTTCAAATTTCATCTCTACTCCTATCATGAGTCCAATCCCTCGAACTTCTCTAATTATGGTGTGTTTCTCTTTTAATTTCTCTAACCCTTCTCTGAATATTTTTCCCATCTTCTCTGAATTTTCAATTAATCTATCTTCAGTTAGTGCTTTGAGGGCTGCAATTCCCGCTGCACAAGATAACGGGTTACCTCCAAATGTAGATGAGTGCTCTCCTTTACTCATTGCAGCCAAAATATTTGGTCTTACAAGTGTGGCTCCCATTGGAACCCCTCCTGCAATTCCCTTTGCAAGACACAAAATGTCTGGAGATGTATTCCAATGATCACACGCCCAAATTCGTCCAGTTCTACCAAGACCAGCTTGTATTTCGTCAAACACTAACAGAATTCCTTTCTCATCACAGAGTTTTCTTACCTCCTGCAAAAATCCTTCAGGTGCAACAATGATTCCGCTTTCACCTTGTATTGGTTCTAAAATTACAAATGCTGTATCTTCATCAATCACAGAACGAAGTGATTCTATGTCTCCAAATGATGCAAAGGAAACTTTCTCAACAAGTGGTTCAAATGCTTTTTTGTATTTTGGATTAAATGTTAATGATAAAGCGCCTAATGATTTCCCATGGTATGATCCCTTCATGGCAACCATTCCTTTTTTTCCTGTAAACTTTCTTGCAAATTTAATAGCTGCCTCAATTGCTTCTGCACCGCTATTGTTTAGATGAACCTGTGTGAGCCCTTCTGGTGCTAATCCAATAAGTGTTTTCAAAAATTCTTCTCTTGTCTTGTTGTATAATGAACTATGAACTGTAATTATCTTGTCAATCTGTTCTTTGATTGCAGTATTGACTCTTTGGTTTTGATGACCTACTAATGATACTCCGTACCCTCCCATACAATCAATGTATTCTTTTCCGTCTATATCCCATACGTGACAACCTATTCCTTTTTCAATTGTTACTGGAAATCTTTGATAGAGATTTCCCATGAATTGATCTTCACTCATTTTTAATCACTGTACAGTTATCGTGTGCAATTGCCGATGATATAGGATTTTCTTTTTGGCCATTTGCAATTAATGCCTCTTTGACGCCCATATCTAATGCTTCGGTGGATGCTAGGATCTTTTTTTCCATACCTGGTCCAATTTTTGGCCTGATCTCTTTTGCTTCAGCAAGTGTTAATTTTGTAACCAGTTTGTCATCCATTAATAGCCCATCTACATTTGTGATGAATAATACTTTATCACAACCAACTTTGCCAGCCACATAAGCTGCAGCTCTGTCTCCATCCACATTAAGAAATTCTGATTCTTCGCTAATGGCGATGGGCGAAATCACGGGTGTCAATCCTTGTTCTAAAAGTGATTTGATAAATTTGGAGTTGATATCGGTGATTTTTCCAGTATATCCGCCGTCAATTGCTTGTTTTCTACCTTTTTCGTTCATAATGAGAAGTTTCTTTTTTCTGTCTGCTTGGATTATTTTTGCATCTACTCCTGAAAGGCCTATTGCATTAATGCCATTTTTCTGAAGCATTTGAACTATTGTCTTGTTTATTCTGCCAGACATTACCATTGTAAAAATTTCTGCAGTTTCTTTATCAGTATACCTGCTTTTGATTCCACTAGGTGATGTGACAAACTTCGGTTCTTTTCCAAGCTGTTCGCAAACTTTGGTGACTTCTTTACCGCCACCATGAACTATGATCACTCCTTCAGATTCTGCAATTTTTTTAATATCTGTAATTATGGATGGGTGTAAGTCATCAACAACACTTCCACCAATTTTGATTGTGATCATTTCTAAACAGGAGTTAACGGAGTATATCTGAGTCCATCCATCTCATCAAAACCACACATTACATTCATGTTTTGAATGGCAGACCCTGCTGCACCTTTCATCAGGTTGTCTGATGCAGACATTGCAATCAATCTATTGTTATCTTCATCAATGTCAAATCCAATATCACAAAAGTTTGAACCTACTAGGAATTTTGGATCTGGGAATTTGTATAACCCTTTTTTATCTCGAATCAATCTGATAAATCTCTCTTCGCCATAAGCTTGACGATATAACTTCCACAATTCTTTTTCTTCAATATCTTTTTTCAAGAATGTATGGTTCGTACACAAAATTCCACGAACTACATCAACTGCATGTGGACTCATCGAAACGCGAATTTTCTTTCCTGCGATTTCACTTAACTCTTGTTCAATCTCTCCAGTATGTCTGTGTTTTGCTGGTTTGTATGGTCTGATTACTCCTGCCCTCATCGCATGTGCAGTTCCTGAACCAGAACCTGCACCTGATGAACCAATCTTTGAATCAACTATGATGTGTTCAGTGTCAATAATGTCATTTCGAATTAATGGTGCAAGCGCAAGCATTGATGTTACTGCCATGCATCCTGGGCATGAAACAAGTTGTGCCTTCTTGATTTGCTCTCTATGTAATTCAGGAACTCCAAAAACTGATTTTGCTAAATAGTCTGGGTGTGGATGTTCCCAGCCATACCATTTGTCGTATGCTTCTTGATTGTGTAATCTATAATCTGCACTCAAATCAATTATTTTGACTCCTCTGTCATAGAGTGCCTTTACAATTTCAGTTGCAGTTCCATGAGGGACCGCCGTAAATACCATATCACATTTGTCAGTTAATTTCTCATAATCTAATTCTGAAAAAGTCAGATCTGTAAATCCTTTCAAACTTGGTTGAATTCTGTGAAGATACTCGCCAACATGTTGTCTTGATGTTACCATGCTGATCTCAACATCTGGATGATTGACTAAAAGACGAAGCGTCTCTCCACCCACATAACCTGATGCTCCTACAACACCTACTTTCAACATAAACCTCCTCGAGATGAGGTATAATTTATTTCCTAACGTAATCTAGCGCAAATTTTACCATTTCTTGTGGTATGTTTCGTTGTGCAACTCTTGCCAATCCTTTGAATTCAACCGTGTTGTTGACTTCATGAATGACCAAACCTTTCTCGTCATCTTCCATCATATCGATCCCTAAAATTCCACCCCCCATTGCTTTTGACGCCTTAATTGCCATGTCTTCCATCTCTTTTGTGATCTCACAAAGTTCTGGATCCGCACCTAATGCGATATTTGTCTTGAAACCTCCCAAGGATTTTCTATACATGGCTGCAATGGTCTGGTCTCCTATTGTGATAATTCTGATGTCTCTTGGAGGCCTTTTGATTAATTCTTGCAAGTAGTAGATTCTGTCATGTGGACTATCGGTAATATCTCTGATTTCAAAAACTGCCTCCATTGTATCTTTGTCTTTGAGTGGCATAACGCCTCTTCCCCAACTTCCAATTACTGGTTTGATTACTAGAGGGAATCCGATTTTTTCTAAATTCTCTGCTGCACTCTCACTTGAGAATGAAAAGTATGTTTTAGGTGTTGGAATATTGTGTTTTTTTAAAAGCAGTGTCATGAACATTTTATTTCCACAAATGTTTGCAACTTCAAATTTGTTTATTACTGAAACGTCTAAAAATTCTAGACTTGCTGTAAAATGAAGGCCCCTGAAATAACTGACGCATCTCTCTAAGACTACATCTCCTAAATCAAAGTCTTCTTTCTTACTATCTGTGTTGATTTGGGTAATTTTTGCATCTAGCATCACTACATCATGTCCTAGTTTCGATGCTTCCTTTTGTAGCATCTTTTCTTCCGCTCTTAAGCGGTCAAACACAATACAGACCTTTGACATTACTCTCCCCAGTCTTCGCCTACGCTTTCTGCTTGTTTAAGCTCAACATTTGATCCGTCTTTTTTTGCGATTTCAAAGTCAGCTCCACAATCAGGACAGGAGACTATTTCTCCCACTGAGGCATCGTCTGGGATGTTTATTGTTGCGTCACATTCTGGGCAGTTCATGTTTTTGTTGACCTTTTCTTTTGTAATTTATTAGCTTCTGTTGACTGCATTCCCCACAATTCTACAAATCCTTTGGCCAATCTCTGATCAAATGTTGATTCTGTGCCATATGTAGCAATCTCGTGACTATACAGCGAGTTCTTGGATTTTCTTCCTACAACCCTGAGACTTCCTTTGAATAACTTTAGTTTCACGGTTCCAGTAACTGTTTTTTGTGAAGCTTCAATGAATCCATCCAAATCTGTTTTTAGCGGATCTTGCCATAATCCTGAATATGCCAAATATGCCCATTCATCATCTATTATTGATTTGAATTTATTTTCATGTTTGGTGTGTACCATCTTTTCTAAATCTGTATGTGCTTCAATTAGACAGGTTGCTGCTGGAGTTTCATACACTTCTCTTGACTTGATTCCTACAACCCTGTCTTCGATATGATCAACAATTCCAACACCTGTATCACCTGCTTTTTTGTTGATGTATTCGATTAATTTTTGACCTTCCATAATCTTCCCATCAACACCAATTGGAATTCCTTGTTGGAATTGTATTTCCAAATATGCTGGTTTGTCCGGTAAGTTTTTTGTTTTAACCCAAATGAATGCATCATCTGGTGGCTCGTTGTATGGGTCTTCTAATACTCCACCTTCAATTGCACGTCCCCACAAGTTTTGATCAATGCTGAATCTTTTTGCAACGGCATCAATCTCTATTCCGTGCTTTTTTGCAAATTTTAATTCAGTCTCTCTGTCTAAATTTTTATCTCTAATTGGAGCTATGATTGGAAGGTCTGAACCAGAACGAAGTGTGATGTCAAAACGTACTTGATCATTTCCTTTACCTGAACAACCATGTGCAAGTGATGTTACTTTTTCTTTTTTTGCAATCTCTAATACTTTTTCTGCAATAAGTGGTCTTGCAAGAGCTGTTGCAAGACAATATTTTTTTTGATAAAGGGCATTGGCTTTAATTGCTGGAAAAATGTAACCTTTGACAAATTCTTTTCTTGCATCTATGTTGTAGTGTTTTTTTACTCCAAGTTTTTTTGCTTTTGCTGCAATTTTTTTACTGTCGTCTCCTTGTCCTACATCTACTGTTACTGTGATAACATCCATGTCGTGTTCTTCTTGCAGATATTTTATAACGACCGAAGTATCCAATCCACCAGAAAATGCAAGAATTCCTTTTTGAGTCATAAAACATCTTTCCCGTCGTAATTTGGAATTTATCTTTTGTGATGGATGGATAATCTGATATTTTTGAAAAAATTCCTGACTAGCTTGAGCTAAAATTCGATGATTATTTATCCGTCAAATATAACGCTGTTTTATGAAAATAGGTAGGGCTATTTTAGCAGGGATTGGAGTAGTTTTGCTAGCCTTAGCTATTGGAATCGCAGCTGATTCTGGTTCTGAGGCAAGAGAAAATACCCTTAGGGTGGCGTTTTTTCCAAACATTGGTCATGCTATTCCAATAGTAGGCATGGAAAAAGGTTTTTTTGAGAAAAGCCTAGGTGATAATGTTCAAATTGAAACTAGAGTTTTTGATAGTGGACCTCAGACAATAGAGTCTCTGTTTGCAAATTCCGTAGATCTTGCCTACGTGGGACCTGGTCCTGCAATCACAGGATTTCTAAATTCAGAGAATCACAGCGTAAAGATTCTTGCAGGTGCTGCAAGCGGTGGCGCAAGCTTTGTTGTTCATCCAGACTCTGAAATCCTTTCTACATCTGACTTTGCAGGAAAAAAAATTGCAGCTCCTCAAATTGGAAACACTCAAGATGTCTCACTGAGAAGCTATCTGTCTGAAAATGGATTAAAGTCAGCTGATAAAGGTGGTTCTGTAATTATTTACAATATTCCAAATCCTGACATCTATACATTATTTGTAAAGGGTGACATTGATGGTGCATGGGTTGCAGAACCATGGGCAACTATTTTGGAAACTGAGCTAGGTGGAAAGAGATTATTCCATGAAGAGGACTTGTGGCCAAACAAAAAATTTGCGTCTGTTCTTTTAATTGGAAACTCTGATTATGTAGAGAAACATTCTGAAGTTGTTTCTAATTTTCTGAAATCTCATCATGAGACAGCAACATGGATTAATCAGAATCCTCTTGAGACTAGAGTTATCTTTAATGATTTTTTAAAATCTCATTTGGGCAAATCATTGTCTGATGATGTTGTGGATATTGCATTGTCTAATCTGGTGATTACCGATGATCCTCAAAGAGATTCTGTCTACTCTTTTGCAAAAAAAGCTGATACCTTGGGATACTTGGGAAGAAATGGTTACAACTTGACTGGAATTTTTTACTCTTTTGATTCAAATTCTAGTTTGGAGGGGGATGGCTAGATGACTAAACTTGAGGCAAAAAATATTGTAAAATATTTAGATCAATTTGATAATAATGTTAATGCCTCTAA
>Ga0210122_1000839_pt1 | contig 10694 bp, 9 predicted proteins | sample Muzzi_CordB_D2_FD_185530 | JGI IMG/M metagenome (GOLD analysis project Ga0210122, IMG submission 185530) | Wetland microbial communities from San Francisco Bay, California, USA, that impact long-term carbon sequestration - Muzzi_CordB_D2 (SPAdes) | ecosystem: Environmental > Aquatic > Marine >... | reverse complement strand
CCGGCGAAGGTGTAGGTCACCAGCATCTGGCGGTTGCGGCCGTTCGAACGGAACTCGGCGCGGAGCGGCACGCCGACGTCCCGGGCCAGAGCGTGGACATGGTTGAGCAAGATGGTTCCGACCCCGCGGGACATGACCCGGCACGACATGAGGAGGAGCCGGAGCAGCCAGTCTTGAGGGCGCTTTTCGACCAGGGCGAGGCCGATCTTGCCGTAGGTGCCGTAGCGGTCCTCGAGACTCGCAATCAGCACCAGGTGGTCGTCCGAGCGGCGGAGCGTGTCGAGCTCGTCGTAGGAGAAGGTGTAGCCGGTGGTGTTGAGCTGGTTGGTGCGGACGGTCAGCTCCTCGGCCCGCTCCAGGTCCGCGCGGGCGGCGGGCGCGATCGCGAACCGCATCCGGAGGGAGGCCAGGAACTCCTCGCTCGGTCCGGCGAACTCCTCCTGCGCCACCTTGCGCGCGGCCTCGGCCTGGTACATGGAGCGCCGCAGGGCGGACTCGTCGGTGATGAACCGGGGGTTGAGCTCCGGGCGGTCCGGGATCCCGGCGATCTCGTCCGCCGACAGCACCAGCACCTCTGGAATCTCGTGGGCGACCTCGTCCCGCTCGAACGGCTGATCGTCGACAAACGCCACGGCGTCCGCACCGAGGTTGACCGCCTCGATGATGCGGCGGATGTTCGACGCTTTCGAGCTCCAGTCGATCTGCGGGTAGAGGAAGTAGTCGGCCAGGCCCAGCTCCCGCAGCTTGTCGAGCGCGGCCTCCCGGTCGTTGCGGCTGGCGATCGAGTGGAGGATGCCACGGCGGTCGAGGGTCTCCAGGGTCTCCCGCACCCCCTCCCGCAGCCGGACGGCGTCGTTCTCGAGCAGCGTACCCTCCCAGAGGGTCTCGTCCAGATCCCAGACGAGGAGCTTGATGGCGCGCGGCTTGGCGCTCGCTTTGAGTTTCGGTGTCTCGATCTGGTCGGTGACTGACATCCGCTACGTCCTCTCGTTGGGAGAATCGATCCGTCCGCGACCTCCCCGGCGGCGCTCAGAGCTCTTGGATCGGGTACTTGGCGATCAAAACCTGCTGGATTTGCGTGCTGCCTTCGATCACTTCGGTCACTCGGGCATCCCGCAGGTAGCGGCCGACGGGGCAGCCGTCGGTGAGGCCGATCGCCCCGTGGAGCTGGACCGCGTCGTTGGCCACCCGGGTGGCCGTCGTCGACGCCAGATACTTGGCCCCCAGGGTCTCCGCGGTCGCGCCCGGGTCGCCCTGGGCGCGGAGGTAGCCGGCGCGCAGGCAGACCAACCGGGCCGCGCGGACCCCGACGATCATGTCGGTCAGCTTCGCCCGGACAAGCTGGTGGTCGGCGATCGGCACATCGAACTGGCGACGCTGCGCCGTGTAGGCGAGGCTGGCGTCGAGACAGGCCTGGGCGATCCCCACGGCGCCCCAGGCGACACTGTAGCGCCCCTGGTCCAGGGCCGTCGCCGCCACGTGGGTGAAGCCGAACCCCGGCCGCCCCACCATGCGGTCCCGGCCCACCCGGCAGCCGTCCAGACGGAGCTCGGCCAGGAGCGCGGCCCGGGTCCCCGTGACGCCCTCGATCGGAGCGCGCTCGAGACCGGGCGTGTCCCCATCCACGAGGAAGGCGACGACGCCCTTCTCCGCCCGCGCGATGACCAAGAAGAGGTCGGCGATACAACCGAAGGTGATCCACCGCTTGACGCCGTGGAGGGTGAAGCCGTCGCCGTCGGGCCGGGCCTCCGTGGCGACGCTCTTGGCATCGCTCCCCACCTCCGGCTCCGAAAGGGCGAACGCGCAGAGACGCTCCCCCCGGGCGATGTCCGGCAGCACGCTCGCCCGGAGCTCCTCCCCGCCCCACCGCTTCACCGCCTCCCCCACCATGTCGTGCACCGTCAGCAGGGAGCGCACTGACGAGCAACCCTTGCCCAACTCCTCAGTGAGGAGGCCGTAGGTCATCGGGTCCATGCCGCTACCGCCCACTTCGGCCGGCAGCAAGGCGCCCAGGAAGCCCCGCTCCCGGAGCCGGTCCACTACTTTCGGGGGAATTGCCTGCTCCCGGTCCCAGCTCGCCGCGTGGGGCGCGATCTCCTCCTGGACGAAGTCCCGCACCTCCCGGCGGAAAGCCCGTTGACCCTCCGAGAGCTCCATCCGCGGAGCGTCGGCGCCACCGGTTCCGGCGGCCGTCTGCCGGGCGATCACGTCAGCCACCGGAGGCCGCCCCTCTCACACCGCCGGACCCGGTCTTACGCTCGACGAGCGCGTCCATGCCGTCGATCGTTCGGAAGTTGTCGAGGTCGAGGTCCTCGTCCTCGATCGTGATGCCGAACTCCTTTTCGAGGAAGTCGACGAGTTGGAGGGCGAGGAGCGAGTTGACGAATCCGAGCGCGAAGATGTCCGCGTCGGACGCCAGGTCCTCCGTGGAGAAGAAACGGCTCAGGAAGCCGCGGATGGAGTCCTTGCGACTCTCCATGACCGACCTTTCACACTGCAGGTTGATAGTCGTAGAAGCCCTTGCCGCTCTTGCGCCCGTGGAGACCGGCGTAGACCATCTTCCGGAGTAACGGGCAGGGCCGGTACTTGTCGTCGTTGTAGCTCTCGTAGAGAACCTCGAGCGACAGGAGGATCGTGTCAAGGCCGATCAGGTCGCCGGTCTCGAGGGGGCCCATCTTGTGGCCGAAGCAGGTCTTGAACAGCCGGTCCACGTCCGCCGCCGGGGCGACGCCGTCCTGGACCACGAAGATCGCCTCGTTGATGGTGAGCATCAGCACCCGGTTGCTGACGAAGCCGGGCATGTCCTGGACGACGATCGCCTCCTTGTCCATCGTGGCGAGGAGCTCGCGCGCCCGGTCGAGGGTCTCGTCCGAGGTGTGGTGCCCGCGCACCACCTCGACCACCGGCTTGAGGGGGACCGGGTTCATGAAATGCATGCCCAGCACCCGGTCGGCCCGTTCGGTCGCGGACCCGATGCGGGTGATCGAGATCGCCGAGGTGTTGGCGGCGAAGATGCAGCGCTCGGCGCAGACCGCGTCCAGCTCGTGGTAGACCCGTTCCTTGACCTCCCAGCGCTCGACCACGTTTTCGATCAGAAAGTCGACGGAGGCGAGCTCGCCGTAGTCGAGGGTGCAGCGGATGCGCTCCAGCACCTCGTCGGCCCGGGGCGGGACGGTGGCGGAGCGATCCTTGCGGAAGAGCGCCTGCATCCGGAGGTCCTTGCGAATGGTGTCGCGTGCGCGCTCGAGCTGGGGCTCCGCGATGTCGACCAGCACCACCCGATGCCCCGCCGCGGAGAGGGCCTGGGCCACCCCGGTCCCCATCACTCCGGCCCCTACCACTCCGACCGTTTCGCCCGTCATGACTTCGTCACACCTCCGGCCATTCGACCGTTTTGCCGAGGGCGGAGTCTGGTCGCTCCGCCCTTCGGACCCTTCCCCTCAGTGTGCTGACGGAACTCGAAACGGGACAAGTCCGGGGCTCCGGATAGCCCCCTCTCCGGCGTCGTCCCGGTTCGGCTCGGGCGAGCACCTGTAAGGACTAGTGTGGTTGCCTCCTACTGAGCTGTGACCCCGAAAGACTGTGTTCCCCAAAGGTCCATCTCCAGGTCAAGACGACGTGTCGACGGGGAGCCGGGTGCGGCACGGAACGAGGCTACGGTCGAACCCCACGGAGCGGCGTGGACCGATGAGCCGCCGGAAGGGCGACGTGTGATGAGCGACGAGTTCCTGATCCTCCGCGCCGACGAGGTGCGCGATCTGCTGGACGGGCGGGAGGGTGAGATCATCGACCTCGTGGCCCGGGCCTACACCATCCACGGGCGCGGCGAGAGCTCGCTCCCCCACTCGACCTTCCTCCGCTTCCCGGGCGACTCGCTCAACCGGATCATCGGCCTGCCCGCCTACCTCGGCGGCGGAATCGAAGCCGTCGGCATGAAGTGGATCGCCTCCTTCCCCGGTAACCTCGAGCGGGGCCTCGAGCGCGCCTCGGCGGTCATCGTCCTCAACGCGCGCGACACCGGCCGGCCCGTCGCCCTGCTCGAAGGGTCGATCATCAGTGCGCGCCGAACCGCGGCGAGCGCGGCCCTGGCGGCTCGCGAGCTGGCGGCCGACCCGGCGCCGACCGTCGTCGGGCTGATCGGCACCGGGCTGATCAACGGCGAGGTCGCCCGGTTCCTGCGGGCGGCGCTTCCCGGGATCGAGCGCATGGTGCTGTTCGACCTGTCCGCGGAGCGGGCGCGCCAGCAGGCCGAGGTCCTGGAGAAGATCCTCCCGGGGGTCGCCTTCGAGGTGGCGGAGAGCCTGGGGGAGGTGCTCCGCCGGTGCCCGCTGACCTCTTTCGCGACCACCGCCGTCGAGCCCCACGTGAACGACCTCTCCCTCTGCCCCAAGGGGGCGACGATCCTCCACGTCTCGCTCCGCGACCTCACGCCGGACGCGACCCTCGCCGCGGACAACGTCGTCGACGACCCGGACCACGTCTGCCGGGCCCGGACCTCGGTCCACCTGGCCGAGGAGGCCACCGGCTCCCGGGACTTCATCCGCTGCACCCTCGCGGACCTCCTCGAAGGCACCGCGCCACCAAAGCAGAACCCCGACGCGGTCACGGTCTTCAGCCCCTTCGGGCTCGGTGTCCTCGACCTCGCCCTGGCACACCGCGCCGTCGAGCTGGCGCGCGAGACCGGGCGGGGCCACTCGATCTCCTCGTTCCTGCCCGGGCCGTGATCGCACGGCGGGCACAGGGACCGGAGCCTCGGCAACGAAGCGACGATTCAGAAGGAGTCAGGCGATGAGCGACGGGGTCCTCGACACGATCGGCAACACACCCCTGGTCCCGCTGCGACGGCTCTACCCCGACGCTCCGTTCCGGCTCTTCGCGAAGATCGAGGCGGTCAACCTGGGCGGCAGCATCAAGGACCGCGCCGCCTACAGCATGCTCAAGCGGGCCATGGACCGGGGCGAGGTCGGCCCCGGCACCACCGTCATCGAGTCGAGCTCCGGGAACATGGGGATCGGCCTGGCCTGGGCCTGCCTCTACTTCGGGCTCCGATTCATCTGCGTGGTCGACCCCAAGACCACCATCCAGAACATCAACATCCTCGAGACCTACGGCGCCGAGGTCGACGTCGTGCGCGAGCGGGATCCGTCCACGGGCGAGTACCTTCAGGCCAGACTCCGCCGGGTCGAAGAGCTGCTCCGGACGATTCCCCGCTCGTTCTGGCCGAACCAGTACGCGAATCTGGACAACTCCCTCGCCCACCACAGCACGATGAGCGAGATCCTCGGCGCGCTGGACGGCCGGTTGGACTACCTGTTCCTCGCGGCCAGCACCTGCGGCACCGTCCGCGGTTGCGCCGACTTCCTGGCCGAGCACCACGTCCCGACCAAGATCATCGCGGTCGACGCCGTCGGCAGCGTGATCTTCGGCGGCGAGCGGGCCGACCGCCTGATCCCCGGCCACGGAGCGGCCGTGCGCCCGGCGCTCTACCGGGATGACATGGCCGAGCGGTGCATCCGCGTGACCGACAGGGACTGCGTCGTCGGCTGCCACCGCCTCCTCCGACGGGAGGCCATCCTCGCCGGAGGCTCCTCCGGGGCCGTGGTCAGCGCCGTCGGCAAGATGAGCGCGGAGATTCCCCCGGAATCCACCTGCGTCGCGGTCCTCTGCGACCGCGGCGAGCGCTACCTCGACACGATCTTCTCCCAGTCCTGGTTGGAGCGGAGCTTCGGCGCCGGCGCCGACGTCCTCCTGGACGCGGAGCCGGAGATCGCCGTCAGCGCCCGGGCCTGAGCCGCGGCGAGATCGGCCCGGGCGGCTATAGTCGCCGGCGGCGCCCGATGGGGGGCGCGCTCACCGGAGGCTCCATGCAAGCGTTTCTGCTCGCCCTGCTCACCGCCGCCGCCTGGGGAATCGGCGGGTTTTTCGAGAAGAAGGGACTTCACGCCGGCAACCTCTCGCCTCAAGTCGGCGCGTTCTTGCGTACCGCGGTCGCCCTCGTCGTCCTGGGAATCGCCAGCGGCCCAGAGCTTCGCCAGCTCACGAGCGCCGGCACCAAGCCGCTCCTCGCCATCGGTATCGGCGGCGGCGTCGCGGCCGGAGGGCTCGGCATCCTCTGCTTCTACGCCGCGCTCCGTCTGGCGCCGATCCAACAGGTGATGCCCATCGCGTTCACCGCTCCCCTCTTCGGCGCCCTGGCCGCCGTGGTCCTCGGGCGGGAGGAGATCTCGCTCCGGACCGCCGCGGGGATGGTGCTGACCCTGGTGGGGATCGCGCTGATCAGCAGTCGATAGGCCCCCTGGGCCGCCGATTCACCAGGCGGCCGGCCCGCCGCACCAACCACCCTACGGCAGAGGCGGCCCCCAACGGCAGCCAGACCCAGAGGATCTCGGATCCAAGGACTTCGAGGCCCCGCGCCGAGAAGAAGCGCAGTGGGTGAACCGAGGCGGTCTCGATCGGGCGCCAGGGGAGGAAGTACCGCGCGTTCGAAAACGGGATGAAGAAGCCGATCCCTTTGCCGGCGTCGGTGAGCCCGTCGAGCAAGCCGTGGGAGGCGACCGCCAGGAGCCCGACCGCGGCGAGAGCCCCGACGTGGCGCCGGATCAGACGGCGGTCCCAGGTCGCAACGAGCGCGACCGCCGCGCCGAAGAGCGCCGCCGCCAAGAGCGAGTGGGAGAGCCCCCGGTGACCCAGCGGGTGACCGTAGGGGATGCCGAGAGCGAAGGCCACCACGTCGAGATCGGGAACCGCCGCCGCCAGGCCCAGTGCCAGGGCCAGGCGCCAGCGGGGCAGCTCATCCGGCAGCAACCCTGCGCTGGCGCCGCCGACCAGGACATGGGTGAATGCGGAGGGCATGGAGTGCGGCTCGGGTCAGCCCGCCCGCACCGAGGTGATGGGCGGCAGGCGCCGGGCGGCGGTCACCCAGGTGGCGCCGGCGTCTGCCGAGACGAAGACCTCCCCCGACGTGGTGCCGAAAGCGAGGCCGAGGGGTTCGCGCCCGTCGTGGCAGAACGCCTGGCGGAGCAACGTCAGGTAGGCGTCCTCCTGGGGCAGGCCCTGGTGCCGAGGTTGCCAGGTGGCGCCCGCGTCCACCGTCTCGTAGACCCGCACCCGGCCGTCCGGGGTCACCCGGTCGACATCCGCGGTCAGGGGAATCACCCAGGCGCAGTCGGCATCCCGCGGGTCGACGACGATCGGGAAGCCGAAGTCGGCCGGCAGGCCTCCCGCGGAGTGGAGATCGGTCCACGTGACGCCCCGATCGTCCGACCGGTACACGCCGCCGTGGAACTGGCAGTACAGGCGCTCGGGGCGGACCGGTGAGCGCTCCATCTTGTGGACGCAGAGCATCAACGTGTTCTCGCGCGCCTCCTCCGGCAGATAGCGCGGCACCAGGCCCCGGCCACCCCGCCGCCAGGTGGCACCGCCGTCGTCCGTGATCCACACACCCGCCGCGGAGACCGCGACCGCCAGCCGGCCGGGCTCGCCCGGCCAGGGGCAGATCGAGTGGAGGCAGAGGCCGCCCAACCCCCCCTGCCACTCCGGCCGGGTGGGATGGTCCCAGAGCGAGCGCACCAGCTCCCAGGACGCGCCGTCGTCCTCGCTCCGGAACAGCGCCGCCGGCGCCACGCCCGCCCACAACAGGCCGTCGGACGCTCCCGGAACGACCACCCAGGTCCGATCGACCGCGGCATCCACGTCGTCGGGGAACGCCGGGCCGTCGGCCTCCGTCCACTCGCCGGCGAGGTCGTCACTGAAGTAGAGATGGGGCCCGAACTGGCCGTGGGTCACGGATGCAAAGACGCGACCGGAGCGAGCGTCGCGCATGGCGTACTCGACCACCTGGCCGGGAAAGTACCGGCCGGCGATCTCCATGGCGCCACCCCGCGGACCCCGTAGGACGATCAGTCCCTTCTTGGTGCCGACCAGGAGCTCGGCTTCCGAAACGGTCTCCGCCTCCGGACGCCCTCCGGAGATGGCTTGTAGCACGTGGAGCTCGTCGCCCGCGCCGACCGGGCTCTCGAGAGACCCGGGCGCATCGTTGACGAACAGGTTGACATGGGCGCGAAGCCGGCCGCGCTCGTCGAGAATCCAGCCGCGTAGGGCCTCGTGCCGTTCCTCGAGTCGGCGGAGCAAAACACCCGCCGTGGGGCCTTCGATCTCGAGCTCGGATTGCCCCGATGCCAGTCGGGCGAGAGTCGAGGGAAGTGTGATCTTCGCCATGGCGCCTCCTGTCTGTAGGAAGGACACACGATACCACCTGGCTCTCCGAGCTCCCGCCGCATCACCGACTACCCGGCCCTGGCTTCGCTCCTCACATCGTGGGCGTCCCGACACTCACGCCCCGCTCGATCCTTCAGGAACGTTTCTGTTGGCAGGTGTTCATCGGTCGTTCATACCCTCTCGGCTATGTTACGCCGCGTTGACCCTTGACCGGCTTGTTGCTCTCGCCCGACGAGAGTGAGTTGAACAGGACGATTGCTGGAGGAACGTGCAAACGCTGCGCCGCTCGATCCTGACCATGCTCTACCTCGCCTCCCTCTCTCTGGTGGCCTACTTGGCCTACCAGGGCCGAGCGTATTACCTCACCCCCATCGCTCTGCGCCCACGCCATGAGCTCTACTGGACGCTCAAGCCGGGGGGCGAGCTGGGCATCCTCTACGGCATGGCCGGCACGGCCATGATGGTGCTCATGCTCGGCTACTCATTGCGAAAACGCGTGGGGATTCTCAAGCGCCTGGGGAGCTTGCGAACCTGGCTCGACCTTCACATTTTCTTTGGTGTGATCGGTCCCGCCTTCATCGTTCTCCATACCTCGTTCAAGGCCGAGGGTCTCGTGGCCCTGAGCTTCTGGTCCATGGTCGTGGTGGCGGCCAGCGGCGTCGCCGGCCGCTACCTCTACGGACAGATCCCCCGGACTCGCGCAGGCGACGAGCTGAGCCTTGCCGAGGCAGAGGCTCTGGACGAGGAGCTGACGCGAGAGCTCCACCAGCGTTTCAGGCTGTCGCCGCAGGCCTTGACGGCTCTGCAGGAGCTGACGGCCAGGGGTTCGAAGCGCCCCCGCAGCCTGCCCGTCTTCCTTGTGCGATCGGCCTTCGACGCCATGGCCTTCCATTTCCGGCTGTGGCGGTTCCGACGCCAGCTCGAGGGAGTGCCTCCCGAGCTGGCGAAGAGCTTCGTCCGGACGCTGCGCCAGAAGGCCTCCCTCGGACGCCGCATCGTCCTGTGGGAGCAGCTCCACCGGATCTTCCACTACTGGCACATCCTCCATAAACCCTTCGCCATCATCATGTACCTGTTCATGCTCGTCCATATCGGCGTCGCCTGGATGACGGGCTACGTGGGGTAACCGATCCAGTGAATCCAGAGCCCTGCACCACGCGGCGCCCGCGGTCACCCTGGTGGCTCGCCGCGGCCATCGCAATCACCCTGCCGCTGCTGTCACCACCTCATTCAGCGGCCCAGCTCTCCCCGGGACGGCTCGCCCGCGCCCACACCGATCTCGAAGGCACCGGCCACTGCCTCGACTGCCACACGACCGGCAAGGGAGTCGATCCGGCCCGCTGCCTGGAGTGCCACTCGCTCCTGCGCGAGGAGGTCGACGCCGGGAAAGGCCTTCACGCCGGGAGTGACTATCGAGCGTGTGAGCGCTGCCACATCGAGCACCACGGCGAGGGGTTCGAGCTCGTCTTCTGGGGTGAGAGGGGGGCCGAGGCCTTCGATCATCGCAAGGCCGGCTTCGTCCTCGAGGGGGCCCACGTCCGACTCACCTGCCGTGGCTGCCACAAGCCGGAGCTGATCGGCCGAGCGGACCTGCTCCGCCGACAGAAGAAGGATCTCCTCCGCACCTACATGGGCCTGGGAACGACCTGCCTGAGTTGCCACCGAGATCTCCACGGCGGACAGTTCGAGCAGCGCGGGTGCACCGAGTGCCACGGCCAGGAGAGCTGGAAGCCGGCCGACGGCTTCGATCACCGAGCGAGTCGCTACCCGTTGACGGGGGCCCACGTCCGGGTTGCCTGCGAGCGATGCCACCCGGCCGAGTCGACGAGCGATCCCGGCGTGACGCGCATCCGCTACCGCGGCATCGCAGCCGGCTGGTGTGGCGACTGCCACCGCGACCCCCACGCCGGCAGGCTGGGCAACCGCTGCCAGAGCTGCCACCAGACCGCGAGTTGGAAGACCACCGCGGACCAGTCCTTCGACCATGAGCGTACCCGCTACCCCCTGCGCGGTCGCCACCAGAAGGCCACCTGCGAGAGCTGCCACCGCGGCGACCTTCTGGCGCGGATCTCCGACTTCGAGCGCTGCTCGTCCTGCCACGCCGACCAGCACCGGGGGCAGCTCCTCGAGCGCCGGGATCGCGGAGCCTGTGACTCCTGCCACGACCTACAAGGCTTCTCGCCCTCCCGGTACAGCTTCGCCGACCATCAGCAGAGCCCCTACCCCCTCGAGGGATCGCACCTGGCGGTTCCCTGCATCGCTTGCCACCGGCCCGTGGAAGGCGCACGGCTCCGGCGACTGCTGCCCGCGGAGCGCAAGCGCGCTCCCGTCAACCGCGACAGGCCCGTTCTCCAGTACCACTTCCCTTCCACCCGCTGCCAGGAGTGCCATGCCGATCCCCATCGGGGTGCCCTGGATCGCTATATGGGTGCTGACGGCTGCGCCGGATGCCACGACCTCGGCAGTTGGTACACGAC
>Ga0210122_1000837_pt1 | contig 10719 bp, 11 predicted proteins | sample Muzzi_CordB_D2_FD_185530 | JGI IMG/M metagenome (GOLD analysis project Ga0210122, IMG submission 185530) | Wetland microbial communities from San Francisco Bay, California, USA, that impact long-term carbon sequestration - Muzzi_CordB_D2 (SPAdes) | ecosystem: Environmental > Aquatic > Marine >... | reverse complement strand
CACGGCATTGATGCGCTCCTCCCGTTGGAGATTGCGCTCAAGGCCGAAGCGGTCGGCGTGCAGAAAATCCGGATGGACGCGCTCCGTTTGCTGGCGCTGGCGGTACTGGCCGGCGCGTTCATCGCGTTGGGCGGCATGTTCGCCACCACCGTACTGGCCGGCGCCGACGGCGTCGTGCCGTTCGGGCTGAGCCGGCTCCTGTCGGGCGTGGTGTTCTGCCTCGGACTCGTGCTCGTGGTGGTCGGCGGCGCCGAGCTGTTCACCGGCAACACGCTGATGGTGATGGCCTGGGCGGCGGGCAAGGTGCGGATGCGCGAAATGCTGCGCGCCTGGGCGATCGTCTATGTCGGCAATTTCATCGGCGCGGTCGGCACCGCCGGACTGGTGTTCCTGTCCGGCCAATACCTCTCCGGCAACGGCGGTGTGGCGTCGGTCGCGCTTACGCTCGCGCATAACAAAGCCACGCTTTCGTTTGACCAGGCGCTGTTCCTCGGTATCCTGTGCAATGTGCTGGTGTGCCTGGCGGTCTGGCTCGCTTTCGGCGCGCGCACCACCACCGACAAAATCCTGGCGGTGCTATTCCCGGTCTCGGCCTTTGTGGTGGCCGGCTTCGAGCATTCCGTCGCCAATATGTATCTGATCCCGCTTGGCCTGTTCATCAAAGCCTGGGGGCCGGCCACTCTGTGGGAGCAGATCAACAGCTCCGCCGCCAGCTACGCCGCGCTGACCTGGCCGGCGTTCTTCATCAGTCTCATTCCGGTGACAATCGGCAATATCATCGGCGGTGGCGGACTGGTGGGCGCAGTCTATTGGTTCATCTTTCTGCGCAAGCGCGCGCCGCGGCAGGATGACTGATGTGATGGAGGCTGCCGACATCCTGTTTGAGCGGCGCGGGGCCGCCGGCATCGTCACGCTTAACCGGCCGAAGGCGCTCAATGCCGTCACCCACGCCATGGTGCTGGCGTTGCGCGCGCAGCTAGAGCGCTGGGCGGACGACGCCAGCATCACCCGCGTTGTCATCACCGCCGCCGGGGAGCGCGCCTTCTCCGCCGGCGGCGATATCCGTGCGCTCTACGATCTGGGGCAAGCCGGCCGGCAGGTCGAGGCGCTGCAATTCTGGCGCGATGAATACCCGCTCAACGTTGCGATCAAGAACTACCACAAGCCTTACGTCGCCCTGATCGACGGCATGGTCATGGGCGGGGGCGTTGGCGTCTCGGTGCACGGCTCCCATCGCGTGGCCGGCGACCGCTTCCAGTTCGCCATGCCGGAGGTCGGCATCGGCTTCTTTCCCGACGTCGGCGCCACCTGGTTTCTGCCGCGTATGCCGGGCGAACTCGGCACCTATTGCGGATTGACCGGCGACCGCTTCAACGCCGCCGACGGCGTGCACGCCGGCATCGCCACCCATCGCGTTTCCTCGGTGCGGATTGCCGAACTGCTCGACGCGCTCACCGGGACGGTGCCGGTCGACGCCGTGCTCGCCGCTTTCAATGAACCGGCGGGCGAAGGGCCGATCATGGCGCGCCGGACCACGATTGACCGGACGTTCGCGGGGACGCGCGTCGAGGATATCCTTGGCGCGCTCGAGCGCGACGCAAGCGCAGGCGGTGCCGACGCCGAATGGGCCGCCAAGACCGCCGCCACCATGCGTGCCAAGTCGCCGCTCAGTCTCAAGATTGCTCTCGCGCAGGTGCGCCGTGGTCGCCTGTGGGATTTCGACACGTGCATGCGCGCCGAATTCCGCATAGTGTCGCGCATCATCGAGGGGCACGATTTCTACGAGGGCGTGCGTGCCGTGATCGTCGACAAGGACAACCGCCCGCGCTGGCAGCCGGCCACGCTTGCGGCCGTGAGTGAGGGAGACGTCGAGCGCCATTTCGCCGCGCGCGCGGGCAGCGAACTGGTGCTGCCGTGAGTGAAAGATGAGCGAGCCCTATATCAGCAACGAGGTGCAAAGCCTCGAACCGGTGCACGAGCACGATGGCGACACCGGGGTCGGCTTGTGGACGCGCCGGCTGGTGCTGTTCTTGCGCGTGATGGCGGTCCTCTCGATGCTCAAGGGGCTCTATCACTGGTCGCGGGTCTGCGGCATCGGCGTCGATGATAGCCAGTTGTTCGAATTGCATTCCATCGCCTGGCAGACCGCCACCGTGTTTTTCGCAGTGATCGACCTGGTCGCTGCAGTGGGCTTGTGGCTGGCGGCGGCCTGGGGCGCGGTGGTCTGGCTGATGGCGATCGCCTCCATGCTGGCGGTGGAGATGTTCTTCCCGCAGGTATTCGGCGGCGGCATGCTGGTCGGCATGCTGGAGGGCGGGCTGCTCGCCATATATCTGGTGCTCGCATTGAAATCAGCGCAGGAACAGCCGCAGTGAGTGTCACGGGTATGAAGGGGAGGGGATGATGGCGCGCATAGGCTTCATCGGGCTCGGCAATATGGGTCTGCCGATGGCGCAGAACCTGATCAAGGCCGGCCACACGGTCGAGGGTGTCGACGTCAATCCGGCCGCCGTGGAAAAATTGAAGGCGGCCGGCGGTGCCTCTGTGGAGACCGCCAAGATCGCCGCCGCCCGTGCCGACGTGGTCATCACCATGCTGCCGTCGGGCAAGGAGGTGCGCGAGATCTATCTCGGGCCGGGCGGCATCGTCGAGGACGCCAATGCGGGCACGCTCTTGATCGACTGTTCCACCATCGATGTCGAGACCGCGCGCGAGGTGGCCGACGAAGCGGAGAAGAAGCAACTCCTGATGCTTGATGCGCCGGTGTCCGGCGGCGTCAGCGGCGCAGCCAATGCTACGCTCACCTTTATGGTTGGCGGCAGCGCGCAGGCTTTCACCCGCGCAGAATCCATTTTGCAGAAAATGGGCAAGACTATCGTGCACGCCGGCGGCGCCGGCACCGGCCAGGCCGCCAAGATCTGCAACAACATGATCCTCGGCATTTCGATGATTGCGGTGTCGGAAGCCTTCGTGCTGGCCGAGCGGCTTGGTCTCGACCATCAAAAACTGTTCGACATCTCTTCCAGGTCGTCCGGCCAGTGCTGGGCTATGACCAGCTATTGCCCGGTGCCCGGCCCGGTGCCGGCATCGCCCGCCAACCGCGACTACCAAGCCGGCTTCACCGCGGCGATGATGCTCAAGGACCTCAATCTCGCTCAGCAGGCGGCCAAGACCGCGGGCGCGCAGACCGAGCTCGGTGCCGGCGCGGCAAGGATTTATCAACGCTATGTCGAGAGCGGCGAGGCGGGAACGGATTTTTCCGGCATCATCCGCTTTATCCGCGACTAGTCGCGAGCCGGCGACGCGGCCTCGCCATGTCATTTTGGGGCAGGCCGAGGCCGCGGGATCCGAGCGAACGCGAGATTCCACCTGGACTTCGCGCTCGGCGCGCACGCACCGTCGCGGGATGGCAAGGTGCGTGGTGAATCAAATGTAACGCCGTTCGATTCAATTGCGCGTTCAAGACACCATTCACTGTTGCAAATAAACCTAATCTTTATGGTGTTATTTAAGCCGATTTTAGACTGCGCCTCTTAGTGTGCGGCATCTGGAACGGGGAAAACAGGGCTCCGTTGCCGAGCAAGTCATAAAGACGATAACAGGGGCGTTCAAAATGAAAGCCGTTGCAACCACGGTCGAGCCGGCCGAGCGCGAGGCGCGTTTCGACCATATCCGGCCGCTATATCTGGAGGCCTTGACCTTGGTCGAACGGCTGCATCGCCGGCTGCTCGACGTCATCAAGGATGAGTTCGATCGCCGCGGCCGTGCCGACATCAATTCAGTGCAGGCATTGTTGCTCTACAATATCGGCGACAAGGAGCTGACCGCAGGTGAGTTGCGCACGCGCGGCTACTATCTCGGCTCCAACGTGTCGTACAATCTGAAGAAGCTCGTTGAGATGGGCTTCCTTGATCACCAGCGCAGCCGCGTTGATCGCCGCTCGGTGCGTATCAAGCTGACCGACAAGGGCCGACAGGTCCGCGACATCGTCGAGGCGCTCTACCAGAAGCACGTGCGCACGGTGGAGCAGGTGGGCGGCATCAATGCCGACGAATTCAGCACGCTGAACAAGTCGCTGCACCGCCTCGAGCGCTTCTGGACCGACCAGATCCTGTACCGCCTCTAAGGCGCGACCGGCGCGGAGACGCCGTTCCGTTTCGCGCATGGAAACGGGGCGGTTCCGCGGGAGGGGAATCGCGCAACCGGCTCCATGCGGGTACTGGCGGAAGACTGGCCCCGGCATTGACGCCGGGGCTTTTTTCGTTTCGGCAGGGCGCCATCGCATTGGTGCACGCGGCCACAAAATCGCCTGTTCGTGTGGTTAGCCAACCTTTATCGAACTTGTTCGCGCCCTTGCCGCCCGCGGCGATCGGGGGCAAAACCTGTCCGGCGGTCATGAATCGCCCCCTTGCGTCGAGACCGCGATGACCCATGCTCCGCCGCGGGGCGTATCAGGCCCTGACCGCCGCGCCTTTCTCTCGCTGCTGGGCGGAAGCCTGGCGGCCGGCAGCGCGCTGGTGCGCCGGGCCGGCGCCCAGGACGCCACCCTGCAGGCGCTGATCGAACAGAACCAGCGCCGCGAGATCGGCCAGGAGTTCGACGCCGCCTCCCGCACCATCCACATGCCGGAGGCCTCGCTGCCGACACTGGCGCCCTCCACCATGCACTCGACCGAACTGGCGGTCGGCCAGTACGAGGGCATCCTCGCGCGCGGCGGCTGGCCCACGGTGCCGCCGGTCGACCGGCTGCGCCTCGGCAACCGCCACCCCAGCGTGGTGCCGCTGCGCAAGCGGCTGATCGTCGCCGGCGATCTCGAGGCCAATGCCGGCGATACCGATATTTTCGATTCCTATGTCGAGGCAGCGGTGCGCCGGTTCCAGGCGCGCCACGGCATCACCGTCGACGGCATCGTGCGCAAGGCCACCTTCGACCGCCTCAACATTGCTTGCGACGTGCGGCTGGCCCAGCTCAAGACCAATGTCGAGCGCCTGCGCGAACTGACCGGCCACCTCGGCAACCGGTTTGTCGTGACCAACATCCCGGCGGCGCAGATCGAGGCGATCGAGGATGGCGTCGCCGTCAGCCGCCACACCGCCGTGGTCGGCAAGCCGGACCGGCCGTCGCCCGACATCAACAGCAGAATCATCGAAATCAATTTCAATCCGTACTGGACCGTGCCGGTGTCGATCGTGCGCCGCGATCTGATTCCCAAGATGCAGGGGGAGCCCGACTATCTGACCAACAATCACATCCGCATCCTCGATCAGCGCGGCAACGAGCTCAACGCCTCGCAGATCAACTGGTATTCCAACGAGGCCGTGAACTACATGTTCAAGCAGGATCCCGGCGACTTCAATTCGCTCGGCTCGATCCGCATCAATTTCCCCAACAGGGACGGCGTGTATATGCACGACACGCCGCTGAAGAACCTGTTCGGGGAGGACATGCGCTTTCACTCGTCCGGCTGCGTGCGCGTGCAGAACGTACGCGAGCTGGTCTATTGGCTGTTGCGTGACACGCCCGACTGGTCGCGCGAGAAGATCGACGCCAGCATCGCCTCCGGCGAGCGCGTCGACGCCAGGCTGGCCAAGCCGGTACCGGTGCACTGGGTCTATATCACCGCCTGGGCGACAGCCGACGGGGTGGTCCAGTTCCGCGACGATATCTACGGCCGCGACGGCCTCGGCGCGGTGGCCGGCCCCGGCAAGGGCTGATCCTGCAAGCCGCTCCGGTGAGCGGGGATGATCCACTGATACGCTAGATATTGCGCCCGCCTGGCCCAACCGTCCCAATGCTTGGCCGGTCGCGGGCGATATGGTATTGGCCCGACCTGATCCAGAGCTGCCCCGGTAGGGCGCCGTTGTCCGGCGCCAGGAGACCCTGATGTCGGCGACGTCCAGCCCCAAGCCGCGCGAAGAGGCCCCGCTTTTCACTGCCCCGCTGTCCGAAACCGATCCCGAGATCGCCGAAGCGATCCGCCTCGAACTCGGCCGCCAGCGCGACGAAATCGAGCTGATTGCTTCCGAAAACATCGTCTCGCGCGCGGTGCTGGAGGCGCAGGGCTCGGTGCTCACCAACAAATACGCCGAAGGCCTGCCGGGCAAACGTTATTACGGCGGTTGCCAGTTCGTCGACATCGCCGAAAATCTGGCGATCGCGCGGGTGACCAAACTGTTCGGCTGCAAGTTCGCCAATGTGCAGCCGCATTCCGGCGCCTCCGCCAATGCGGCGGTGTTCTTTGCGCTGATGCAGCCGGGCGATACCTTCATGGGGCTCAATCTCGCCGCCGGCGGCCATCTCAGCCACGGCATGGCGATCAATCTCTCGGGCAAATGGTTCAAGCCGGTTCCGTACAATGTGCGCCGCGACGACCACCGCATCGACATGGAGGAGGTCGAGCGCCTCGCCCATGAGCACAAGCCGAAGCTCATCATTGCCGGTGGTTCGGCCTATCCGCGCATCATCGACTTCCGCCGCTTCCGCGAAATCTGTGATGCCGTCGGCGCCTATCTCATGGTCGACATGGCGCATTTTGCCGGTCTCGTCGCCGCCGGCGTGCATCCTTCGCCGTTTCCGCATGCGCACGTCGTCACCACCACCACGCACAAGACGCTGCGCGGGCCACGCGGCGGCGTGATCCTCTCCGACGACGAGGATCTCGCCAAAAGGCTCAACTCGGCGGTGTTCCCGGGTTTGCAGGGCGGTCCGCTGATGCATGTGATCGCCGCCAAGGCGGTCGCCTTCGGCGAGGCCTCACAGCCGTCGTTCCGCACCTACGCCCGCAACGTGGTGGAGAACGCCAAGGCACTCGCCGAAACCCTGAAGTCGCGCGGGCTCGATATCGTCTCCGGCGGCACCGACACCCATCTGATGCTGGTGGATCTCAGACCGAAGTCGCTGACCGGCAAGGTGGCGGAAGCCGCCCTCGGCCGTGCCCACATCACCTGCAACAAGAACGGCATTCCCTTCGATCCGCAGAAGCCGACGGTGACCTCCGGCATCCGGCTCGGTACGCCGGCCTGCACGACGCGCGGCTTCGGCATCGTCGAATTCCGCGCCGTGGGCGACATGCTGGTCGATGTGCTCGACGTGCTCTCGCAGAAGGGCGTGGAGGAAGACTCGCTGGTCGAGAGCACCGTGCGCGACAAGGTGAAATCGCTGCTTTCCCGTTTTCCCATCTATCAATGACCGGCGGCTAAGGGGGTTCGATGCGTTGCCCGAGTTGCGGAAGCCTCGACACCCAGGTCAAGGACTCGCGGCCGACCGAGGATTCCGCGGTGATCCGCCGCCGCCGCGTTTGCCTGACCTGTAATTTCCGCTTCACCACCTTCGAGCGTGTGCAATTGCGCGAGCTCACCGTGATCAAGCGCAACGGCCGCCGCGTGCCGTTCGACCGCGACAAGCTGATGCGCTCGGTGCAGATCGCGCTGCGCAAACGCGCGGTCGATCCGGAGCTCATCGAGAAGATGGTGTCGAAGATCGTACGCGAGCTGGAAAGCCAGGGCGAGAACGAGGTCAGTTCGGAAACCATCGGCGAGCTGGTGATGGAGCATCTGCGCACGCTCGACGACGTCGCCTATGTGCGCTTTGCCTCCGTCTACCGTAATTTCCGCGAGGCGAAGGATTTCCGCGCCGCGCTCGACGAATTGCAGATCGAGGGTGGGCCGGCTGCGCCGCCGCCCCGAAAATGAGCGAGCAAGCTGCGCCGGCGGCGGCCGCGGCTGCCGCTGCGACCGACGATGAACGCTTCATGGCGCTTGCGCTGGCACTCGGCCGGCGCGGGCTGGGAAATGTCTGGCCCAATCCCGCGGTCGGCGCGGTCATCGTCAAGGACGGCATCATCCGGGCGCGCGGCTGGACGCAAGCGGGCGGCCGCCCGCATGCCGAGGTCGAGGCGCTGCGCCGCGCCAGGAAGGACGCGCAGGGCGCCACCCTGTACGTGACCCTGGAGCCGTGCTCGCACCAGGGCAAGTCGCCACCATGCGCCGACGCCATCATCAAGGCCGGCATCACGCGCGTGGTCTCCGCGCTGGAGGACCCTAATCCCGAAGTGGCCGGGCAGGGCCACGAACGCTTGCGCGCAAAGGGCATCGCCGTCGAGGTCGGGCTCGGCGCCGAGGAAGCGAGGCGGGTCCACGCCGGCCACATCATGCGGGTGACGCGCAAGCGTCCCTGTGTGCTGCTCAAGCTGGCCATCTCTGCCGATGGCAAGGTGGGCCTGGCCGGCCGCAGGCCGGCGGCGATCACGGCCGAGCCGGCGCGCGCTCGCGTGTTTCAGATGCGCAGCCAGCACGACGCCATCCTGGTCGGCATCGGTACGGTGCTGGCCGACAATCCGCAGCTCACCTGCCGTTTGCCCGGCATGGAAGCGCGCTCGCCGGTGCGCGTGGTGCTCGATGCGCAATTGCGCGTGCCGCTCGCCACCTCGGTAGTGGCCACCGCGCGCGACACGCCGACCTGGATCTTCGCCGCGCGCAAGGCGTCGAAGTTGGCGGAGGAAATCCTGCAGCAGAAAGGCTGCAAGGTGTTCCGCGTCGACGATACGCAGGACCGTCTCGATCTCGCCGAGGTGTTGGACACGCTTGCCGGCGAAGGTATCACGCGGCTGATGGTGGAGGGCGGGCCGAGCGTCGCCGCCGGATTTGTCGCTGCCGATCTCATCGACGCGGCGGCGTTGATCTATTCCGACAAGATCATTGGTAATGACGGCATCGCGCCGCTGGAAGGCATGTCGCTCGACGCGCTCACCGGCCGCCTGCACGCGTGCGGCAGTGAGCAGGCCGGTTCCGATACCATCGAAATATACGAGCGCCGCGCGTAAGCTCGAAAAGCGGGATCCGGTTTCCGGGCAAGACAGGCACACGAAAAAATGTCAGATGAGCATCGTGATACAGCACATATGGATTAATCCGTAGATGTTCACCGGCATCGTCAGCGACCTCGGCGAAGTGCGTTCGGTCAAGGCCCAGGCCGACAATCTGCACCGCATTACCATTTTCTGCCGCTATCCGCGTACCGAGTTGATCGATGGCGCGTCCATCGCCTGTTCCGGCGTGTGCATGACCGTCGTCGGCGCCGGCGAGGAGGAGGGCCGCAGCTGGTTCGCCGTCGACGCAGGAGCTGAGACCCTGGCGCTCACCACGGTCGGCCGTTGGCGCCATGGCAGCAAGGTCAATCTCGAACGACCCTTGAAGCTGGGCGATGAACTCGGCGGCCATCTGGTCGCCGGCCATGTCGACGGGCTCGCCGGCGTGGTCGCGCGCGAGGACATGACCGACATGGCCCGCTTCGTGCTGCGCGCGCCGCCGGCGCTGGCCCGTTTCATAGCGCCCAAGGGCTCGGTTGCGCTCGACGGCGTCTCGCTGACCGTGAACGCGGTGGAAGGCGATACCTTCTCGGTGCTGATCATCCCGCACACGATGGCGGTGACCACGCTCGGCGGCTGGCGCAAGGACGACGCCGTCAATCTCGAAATCGACACCATGGCCCGCTACGCCGCCCGGCTGATGGAAACGCGGTAAACCGTCAAAGGACGAAGCCCTTGTTCACGCCCCGGCCGCTTGCTACGACGCGGCGGAACCAGGGAAAACGGACAATGGCAAAAAAACCAGGCGCCGCGAGCAAAAAGCGCCCAAGCCTGCGCATGCTGATCGTGGAAGCGCGCTTCTACGACGACATCGCCGACCGGCTGCTAGCCGGCGCTTGCGGCGTGCTCGACGCTGCCGGCGCGGCCTACGACCGCATCACCGTGCCCGGCGCGCTCGAGGTTCCCGCGGCGGTCGCCATCGCGCTCGACGCCGCCAAGCGGAAACGCAAACCCTATGACGGCGTGGTCGCGCTCGGCTGCGTCATCCAGGGCGAGACCTATCATTTCGAGCTCGTGTCGAACGAATCCGCGCGCGGCCTGATGGACCTCGCCGTCGACGAACGCCTTGCGCTCGGCAACGGCATTCTCACCGTCGATAACGAGGCGCAGGCGTTTGAACGCGCCGGCGGTGCCGCCGGCAACAAGGGCGCGGCCGCCGCCCGCGCCGCGCTCACCATGGTTGCGCTCAAGCACACGTTTGCGGGTTCATGATGCCCGGCAGGGCGCCGCTTTCCGGGAAGGACCCGCGCAAGGCCAACCGGCGCGGTGCCGCCCGGCTTGCCGCCGTGCAGGCACTCTACCAGATGGATCTGGCCGGCACCGGCTTGAACGAAATTCTCGCCGAGTTCGAAAGCCACTGGATCGGTCGCGAGGTCGAGGGCGAGCAATATTTGCCGGCCGAGGCCGCCTTCTTCCGCGACATTGTCTCCGGCGTGGTGCGCGAGCAGCGTGCGCTCGATCCGCTGGTCGACGCGGCGCTGGCCAAGACCTGGCCGCTCAAGCGCATCGAGGCGGTCTTGCGCGCCGCCTTGCGCGCCGGCGCCTACGAGCTCGAGCACCGCAAGGACGTGCCGGCGCGCGTCGTGGTGGCCGAATATGCCGACATTGCCGCCGCCTTTGTCGGCCGCGAAGAGACCGGAATGATCAACGCCGTGCTCGACCAGCTGGCGCGCCAGTTGCGCGGTGCCGAGTTCGGTCAGGCCGCCGGCTGACGCCATGGCCAAGGACACCCGCTCAGCCGAAGACCGCATGATCGCGCGCTTTTTCGCGCCGCTGGCGACGCATCCCGGCGCGCTCGGCCTGACCGACGATTGCGCGGTCGTCGCCCCGCCCGACGGCTGCGATCTCGTACT
>Ga0210122_1000830_pt1 | contig 10780 bp, 13 predicted proteins | sample Muzzi_CordB_D2_FD_185530 | JGI IMG/M metagenome (GOLD analysis project Ga0210122, IMG submission 185530) | Wetland microbial communities from San Francisco Bay, California, USA, that impact long-term carbon sequestration - Muzzi_CordB_D2 (SPAdes) | ecosystem: Environmental > Aquatic > Marine >... | reverse complement strand
GATATGCATATCTGGGCCATGAGCACTACGGAAACTGCTCTGACAGTGCATCTTGTTAAACCGGATCCAGAAGATGACGATGTGCTCATTGAAAAGGCGAGAAAGGAACTTCATGACCAGTTTGGCATTGATCACATCACCTTGCAGTGGGAACGCATACCTTCTACAAATCAATGCGGCGACTCATGTGAAATTAAGTGAGGACCAGGGAGCTTCTCCAAATAGTCGCTTCATGGATAATCTTTTTTTAAACCGCGTGATCACGCCAGAGGCGGATAAAACTCGTGGCAAGGGTTCGTAAAGAAAGGACAGGAATCAATCTTTGAAAAATCAATAGGCCTGCCATACAATCTTTAATTTATAATAAAAATACGATTTCGGCATGCGCCTGTTCTTTCTGACGATCCCTAAGCCACTCAAACAGCACCCGCTTTAAAAAAAAGATCATCCATTCCGCTCGCCGAGTCGTAGGCCCTCCGAGCCGGAGGCTTAGGCTCAAGGATTTAGAAGAAAAACACCCCGACCTCTGCAATTAAATAACAGTCTGTTTTTACGAGGTGTGCTTTCCCGTGTAACGATTCCTGCACATAATACATTATCCCATATAAAGCTTTAGTAATACATTGATCACGAAAAGCGCAAACAGAGACGGAAAGATCATGGCTTTCCCTCTTGTGACAGGATCGTTCACAATATCTTTAATTGCAAGGAATCCCCTGGTTAAGCCCAAATAGAGCCCTATAAGTAAAAGAATCCCCTGGATCATGGGAATCCACTCTGGATGAAAGGGGCTAAACGGATAATTTGCGGTCCCGAAAATATCCCATCCCAGTCCAAGAGGATCGGACAAGACCGAGAGAATATAATTATAGTTGACCATTACAGAGGGCAGACTGAAAGCTATCCAGGAAAAGATGCCGACAGGTATCAGGATATATGAAAGCCGAAGTGTCATTAAACGGTTGCTAACAGGTTTTTTAATAAAGCGGTTGGCGAACCGGGCTGTCTGGAAAAACAGGCCGGGAAAAATAACAAGGGCTGAGAGCCAGATCACAGCAAGATATGTGAGAAATGGAATGATTTGTCTGCTTTCGGTGACGTTGGCCGCTGATTTGATAACGCCCCAGGGACCCAACATGGTAATACTGAAGGCAATTGCTACTACCAGCATGATCATGATGTTGATCATCTCATCATAACCCTTTATTTTTCGATCCGATCCGAACGGTCTGAAGAAAATGCCGATATTATTTTCAGGACAGCTTTTCAGACATTCCATGCAAAATCCACAGTGATTATTGCGATCCATGTTTCCGATATACTGTTTCCAGGGGCAGGCCCAACCGCCCGGAGCACCGATATAACAGCATTTCTCCTTGTGTTTTCTGCATACGTCAGGGTCTATTGCACGTATTTCCGTCATGGATGCCATGGAATAATTCCCCAGAAAACCACCCACCGGGCATAAATACAGGCAGAATACTCTTAGGCGAAATATAAAGGCAAGAACGATGGTCGTCATCAGAATCGCCAGAAACATAATCGATGTGGCCACAGGACGGGTGATCAGGATCATTCCGAATGAGATCATTGCCAAAAAAATAAAATTCTGAAGCCACATATTTTGCATCATTTTTGGCCAGTCTTTTTGAAGACCGAGGAATCGATGGTGCAACCCTTTGAACGGTTTTTTAATATATTGCACCGCAGTCAGGCGTTTGCGGCTGAGCCATTCGGCAGGAGCAGGCAGGGGACACATCATACACCATATCCTGCCGCCAAGGGGAACGAAAATGGCCTTAAGGGCAAACCACCACAGTATCCATACAAAAATAATCGCGATGTTCCTGTTGCCCACAGGGCTTCCCCAAAGGCTGCTTAAAATAAACAAATAAAAAATAATGAAACTTGGGAAAAGAATAAGGAATTGAAAACTACGGCGATGAACCAGCCATTTGACTCCTGGCAGATGCTCAAGAATGTTGAATCGTCTGAAACCCGCAAATCGAATTTCGGCATTGACCCGAAACAGTAACAAAGTGCTGATAACAATCCATATGGAGAGCGAGACCATAAGATAGTAAGAGAAATTGGGTCTCACAATCAGTTCACCGGTCATAAAGGGGTGCAGATTTCCGCAGATTTGCGTGCACCGAAATGTGAACTTACCGGCTTTTACAGCCTTGAATTTGATTTCTTTGACCTTGTCCCAATCGGTCTGGATGTTGCCGTCATCATCTTTCCATTGGTATTTTAAAAGTGTCAGGCCTTGCTGCTTCAAGATTGCATCAATGGAATATCCATCCAAAAGAAATCCATGCGTGACATCAAGCGAGGTTGGTTTTAAAATAATCGTATCTCCCTTATTTACAACAATCCTTCCAGGGGAGTAACCGTATTTTTTGGCCTCAAGAGAAATTGTATGGACTTTGGGTTCATGCGGTATAAGCCGGATCAGCAGTGGAATCGCCAGTGCCGGTATCAGACTTAACAGAATTAGAAGATATGATTTTTTTCTGCTCATGTTCGTCAATAGTTGTATTTCGTTCAACCCTGTTTATTAAATGCTCAAATAGAGCCATCGATTCTTTGCTGTCCCATGGACGGGAACCGAGTGCCTTGCCGATGATTCCGCCATTTTTATCCAGAATAAATGTTGTCGGTACTGCTCTTATCCCGAATTGAGGTCCAATCTCCCCTTTGGTGTCCAGGAGAATTGTAAACGTTAATGGATCCTTCTTTAGAAAATTTTTTATGCGTGAAGCAGGTTCCTGTAAATTAACGGCAATCATTGCGAAATCTTTCCCTTTGAGTTTTCTATGCAGTTTTTCCATAGAAGGCATCTCTATACGGCATTCAGGGCACCATGTGGTCCAGAAATTTAAAAACACGATTTTACCCATAAAATCAGAAAGCGTAACTTGTTGACCGTTTATGTCAGGAAGACTGAAATCCACTGTCGGAGGAATATGAGGGACTTCAATAATCTCCATTTCACGGAACAATCTATCTGTTTTCGGGTCTGCTTCGTCTAAGGAAATTACCTGGCCAGCTTCCAAGGAAAAGCTCATGGCAATGGAAAATATAATAAAGAGACATAAAGGTAATATTTCCCAGAGGGTAATGTATGTTTTATTTATTCTCATATTTTATCGGAGATGGTTTTATAATGCGAATTTGCTGAGAAAGGGCAAATAGCCGGGAATTAGAATCAGCTTGTCGAAAAAAATCAAAAGGCCAAGGAGTATCATTATCCCGCCGGTGATTTTTTCTAAAAGCCCAAGGTGTCGTTTTATCCGGTTAAAAAATCTTAAGAATTGATTCACACCAAATGCTGTTAATAGAAACGGGATCCCCAAGCCGAGAGAATATACAGACAACAGAAGAATTCCCTGGTTGACATGCTCCAGAGTACCGGCGAAAGCAAGAATCCCAGCCAATAGAGGGCCAATACACGGGGTCCAGCCAAAGGCAAATGATGCACCAATGATCAGGGCCCATATAAATCCCAATTTTTGATTTTCCACATTAAACCTGGCCTCTTTAAAGAAAAAGAGCGGGCGAATGAGCCCCATTTTAAACACTCCGAAAAAAATAATGACCAAGCCGGCAAGCTTTGTCAGAAAGGAAATTTTGGTTGACAGTAACTTTCCCAACCATGTTGCCGAGGCACCCAAAAGGATGAAAATTAGCGAAAATCCGACAATAAAGAATACGGAGTTGAGAACAACGGTAAGTTTTTGTCTGGTCAGCAGTCCATTATCGGGAGAACCCTCTTTCATCTCCTGCAGGGAAACGCCGGATATAAAGGAAATGTATCCCGGAATTAACGGGAGAACGCAGGGAGATAAAAATGAAATTAACCCTGCGACGAATGCCATGGTTATGGGGACATCATGTATCATCGGTTATTTATACAATACTCCAGGAGTGCCCCTGGTGGCTGTTATTTCAACTGAAACATCTCCATTTTCCGGGATGGTTACCATTTGTTTTTGTGTTTTCAGTTTTTCATGCCAAATTTTTAAAACGTAATTGCCGGCAGGAAGATTCTTTATTCCTTTGATACCGTTTTGTTCAAGGTGTTTTGAATCCGGAATTTCAAACCGTCCCTGATCGTCTGTTACGGAAAAATAGGGATTTTTCAACACCATAATGTAAGCTGCCATTTCCGCATGAACGTCACAACGAAGTTCTACAATCCCAGGCTTATCAAAAAGAACGGCTTTGCTGTCTCCGGGCTTATAACTGCCAAGATTAAATTTTTTAGTCCGGGACAGAGAAAAAATATTATGATCCACTTTGTCGTTATTGGGGAAATCAACCGATGCCCCAACGGGGATAGGCAGAATATGAGGATTAAAGGTCAGATTTTGCTGATCCATGATAAACTTTGTCTTAGAAAGATCTTCCTGAACCGGAGGTGCCTTCACCAGATATACTAAGATGTCGACCGGCGAACGCAGCCCGTTGACTTTTACAGTACCGGTAATTTTTCCTGCCATGGCCAGTCCCGGCAGATACAAAAACAGTATAAAGACCATTGAACATATAACATTTAAATATCTTTTCAAAACAATGTCCTCCTGTAATCGTTTCATCCTAACTCACTGAGATTACCAGACATTGCTGGTAATTAGTATGTCATCCACAGACCATTTTTTGCTTTTTGCCAGAGGGCGCATGACCGGACGGTATATCAGTTTGGCTTCGACAGTGGGTTCGTCCTCAGGGTCCTTGAGGGCGAATTCATAGCTAAGCGTTACCGTGGTTTTCGGCCGGATACGGGTATCTGTGGCAATTGACGTGGCGCGCCAAAACGGGACATTTAGATTCCCGTTGTCATCTTGCAGCACCTTGGCGAAAACCGCACCGGGCAACCCGGCATAGTTGCCGGCATCAACCTTTCCTTTGCCTGCCCATCCCGGGAGCTGTTCCCCTTTGAGCATTTTTAAAGATTTTCCGTTTGAATTCACTGCATTTATTACCAGCATTACACTTCGCATGGTTTCTCCGGTGGGAACCCAGTGGCCGCCATTGGTATTGGTAATATAAACATTGATGTTCAACTTATTACCATTTGTTTTTCCTTCAAGTTCCATTGACAATGCGGTTTTAAGCTGAGTCTTGGTACCGCCGTCAAAATGATGGGGACGTATATTCTTGGGAGAACGATACGTGCCCCACATATTTCGAGCACCGCCGTCCACGACATGGTTATCGTACGGCAGCATCTCTTTTCGCCAGCTCATATGGCAATCCTGACATTTTTTACCTTTGTTGGGATCTTTGGCAGAAAGTTGATCCTGCCAGTGTTTCCATTCCTGATAGGTGGTTTGGACCGGCAAAATCGTGTTGTCTTTCAATCCAAACCCCTTCCATTCAGAATCAGAATAGACTTTGCTGTGATTCCAGGTTTTGCCTTTTTCCAATGGTTCAAAATGACCATGACATGAGGAGCAAAAACGCCCTTTATCATAGATGGAAGAATAGGATGCACCCATGGGAGGAACCACCACATCATCATAAGGTCCGAAGACCATAATTGACGATCCTTTGGTGGCGGTTTGTCTTTCCAGAACCGGCCTTTTACCGCTCGGCCTGGTTTTATCCGAAATGACGTTTCTCACTTTATGACAAAAATCACAACTAATTCCGTCCCATTCGGTTCTAGCGGACCAGAGTGCTGTTTCCAAATCCTTGGTCCATGACCCGGCGGCTGCCACTGAAGGCGCGTGACAGGCAACGCAGTTGCCCTCTTTGTCCGGATTGTCGAGACGATATCCCGGAGCGACATTTTTATTCTGGAAGGCATCTCTTCCATAATATATATCAAGAACTTTTGGATTGGATGTGGTGTGGGCCATTTTGGACTGATCCCAGTATCGAGTGAGTTTGACGTGGCATCGGGAACAGGTGACCGGAGAAATAAAACGATAGTCCGGCTGGTCGTTAAAGAAAATCGGATATAAAAAGATATCGTTCATACGACCCGAAGGAGGTGCAACCTGTGCGTTATTGAACCAGCCTTCTTTGCCGGCGGTTATCCAAAACTTATTGCCTGTCAGACTTTTGGTGGAGAGTTTGAAATTTCCCTGCCTGTCGGTGAGGACAAACGTTTCTGTCCCTGCCACTCTAACCCTGGCATTTTCAACCGGACCATATTCGGATATTACCTGACCCTGGATGATTCGATCATGGGTTGATATCAGCCTTGCCCGAGCAGAACCGGGTTTTTCAAAAAAAAGTACGGTGCAAACTCCCAGTATCAAAAAGAAACCGATCAACAAATTCATTTTTTTCATAAACATAAGCACCCTAGCTTAGGCACTGACGATCAGTGTACCTTGCATTTTCTCATGGTTTTTGCCGCATATGGCATTGCATGAAAAGGTGAAGGTGCCGATCTTGTCCGCTGTAAAAGAAACCAGAACAACCTTTCCCGGATGGATACCGTCGGTGATAATAATACCGGCATCTTTAAGACTGAAGCCGTGAATCACATCGCTGCTTTTAAGTTTAAAAACCACCCGATCCCCTTTATGAACCTTTATTACCGGTTTTTCAACCTGATTATGAGGTTGCCCGAGGGAAAGAATATCCAGGGCATGAACTTCACCCAGCACCCAGCCTCTTTTCGTATCTCCGGTCAAAGTAAATTCTTTTGCGCCGGGTTCTATTTTTTTTTGCCACACCTGATGATCATAGGTCCGTATGCCGTAAGGCAAACCAATGATAATTACAGCTAATAGCAATAGAAAGAGAACATCCAAATATTTATTGTCAGCACGCATAAATACCCTCTGTTGTGAAGATTTAATTCAATTTGCAGACGTTGTTGCCTCTTGTTTTACAAATTCGGTGACACGGCCTATTTGTCGTGAAAAAAACAGTTTTTAGTGACGGATATTCGTCTGCCTATCCGTCACAAATTGTCATCTCCGGCCGGTGCAGCGCTTTGAAAAGGTAACGGCAATTATTTAATTGATGAGTAAAAGTCTGCCGGTTTCTTTATCCACTCCTATCAGCTGAACAACTTCATTATTTTCTGTAACGATTTCAGCTTCAAAAAGTCTGCCGGCATCGTTAAGTTGTCCAATTTTCAGGTTCGGATTCAATCTTTTTATATGTCGAGACACCATTTCAAAAGCTTGTTCTTTGGTTATAAAGGATTTCCGGGCCAGATTACCTGTTGAACCGCGCCTCTGGGGTACATAGCTTTCACCACCTTGAGCGCCTACGCCACAGGCGTTCGCACGACTCGGTCCGGCAATAAAAATGTGACTGAATCCTATCATTGCCACAAAGAGAATCCCCGAGATAAAGATTTTCAATAATTTCGTCATGTTAATACCTCCATATTTCATAATGTTTTTCTTTCGCTGTAATATAAGAGCAATAGTTGTGCCATATGACTACAAGAAACAAATTTTAATCTATTTTATTGATTTTTCTACACATATCCTTTTATCAGAGACGAAGTTTCTCTCAGAAGGAATCCATAACTGCATACTTAATACCCACACAGAATCGCCGGCTGAGTAATATGTGCCCACATTTTTCTCGAGCAGAGCTGTGAACGCAGAGTGCCCGATCGGTGGTTGAGTATGGAAAACAATATATTCCGCGTCTTGAAATCTAAAATCTAAGGCATATGTGATTGTGGCTGAAGGGTCTATCTTAGAAGGCTAACAAAGCAAAGAAAGGTTTTTAAGGTATATGGGTATGGTATCCGTCGTAATCTGGAAGTGGCCGCCGGTGCCTTTTTTACTGACATTTTGTAATAAGGAAGTTCCGAAAATGGCAAAAGCAAAAGAGCCGCCGGTTTTCTGCTGATCTACGTTTAAAGACGATACAATGAAGATTTGCGCATTTGGCTCCGGATTTTTCTTCAGGCTACACGGAGTATTTCCAATTGATGCCTGGCACATACGATCATGACCAGCAAACATAAAGAGGGGCGTCGATTTGCCGGCTGCAATCATCATACCGTTGCAGGTCAAGCACAATTGGCCCTCGCAATGGTTAACGGCATCTGCCTTGGGCATATTTAAATTTATGCCCAACATCACGACAAAAAAGGCAACAATTAATTTCTTGGATAAAAAATTCATATTTTTAAAAAAATGACATTTAATTTTACGAATTATATGCCACATTGTCGTAATTGTCAATAGGAAACATCACATAATTCTTCCTTTTCGGTTACATCGAGAGACCGACAAAAATCGTCTTTCTTTTCGGACAAAAAAGGAGGGGGATGCTTGAATTTTAAAGATGGGTTATCTTTCTTAAGCTGAATTATCCACCAAAAGTATCAGATACCCACGAGTGTGAACCGTGGGTATCTATATTTAACGCACAAATAATTGGGAGTTCCTTTATATGAATATCTCTTTATATATATAGGTACATAATGGGCAAATGAAAACACTGGGATTATTCCGGGAATTTGATGGTAATCTTTTCTTTGCCGTCTTGTGCTTTGAACTTTATTTGAAGGTTTACACTGTCGTTTCGAATACCCAGGGAAAGGGGGGTTTTCCCCTTATCTTCCTCGATATGGGTAATTTCTCTAAGCGCATCCACAATATTTCTCCCCACTTCCGATCCCGGAGAAGGCAGTTCGGATTCACGGTATTCGGCGACCACGCGAACCTGTCCGTCCGGGCGACGGGTGATGGTAATTTCTTCGGCATTGTTGTTGACACCGTGCAGGGCTGCAAGGGCCAGCCATTTGATAGCGGCTTCGCCTTGATCTTCTTCGTTTTTAATGATGGACATCTCTTTAAGGGGATCGCCGGTGGCATAACAGTCACACATTTCCTGGACCTTGAGATGCAAGTTTCGTTTTTCTTTCATTTTAGACCTCCTTTAAACGCTTTCAATCTACATTTGTAAAAGGGGTTCAATTCGATGGCGCATTATCCGCCGGCCGTTTGCGGGAAGGCCGTATTGGCATAGAGATACTCCATCTTTTCCTTGTGTTTCAACTCTTCATTGGCCATTTTCAACAGCATTTCTTTGACATTGTTTTCCTCATGTTTGTTGGCAAGTTTCGTATAAAACTGGTGGGACCTTGCTTCCCTGTGAGAGGCGATCAGGTAGACATCTTCTCTCTTCGTCTCTTTTGTGATTTCGGGTTCTTCAAGATATTCAGCGATCTTGTATTCCACCACATCGGTCATCCTCAACGCATCCGGGCCGTAATCCCCTTTGCGGTAATTCACGAGAAACGCTTTATGTTTTTTTTCTTCTTTGGCGATGAACTCCACCGTATCTTTAATGCTCGGATCTTCTAGCTTGTTGAAGATATCCATGTAAAAGTCGTAGGCCTCCTCTTCTCTCTGGATCGCCAAATCAATGATTTCCGAAAGTAGCTTGTCCATACCCTCGCCTCCTTTTTTAAAATGTTGACTTATTTACGTTACCATTAAAGATATTAACTTAAAAATAGATACAAAACAACCCATGTCAACCGATATGGAACTGGTGTGAAATAATTATGTTAGAACCGAAGCGTTGGAATTCCAAAAAGAGGGTAATTATAATCGACATTCCCGATACCCAAGCCTAAGATACCCTGGCTGCAGAACATTTGCAATGAATCATAGAAATCACTGAATCCATGGGGCGCTATATCATAATCCCCGAGCGCCATGAAAGGAATTTTTCTTTCATTCATCACATCCTGGAAATGGGGGTGGGTGATGCACAGAAACTGAATCCCTTCCGGCCCAAAACAGGTATCCTTATCAAGTCTCGTTAAAAGCTGGGACACTTTTAAATTCTGGTATTTTTCACCGTTCTGAATCTTTGAAAAGTAAAAGCCCTTGGGTCTGGGAGGTGCGTTTGGACGCAATCTGATATGATCGGATCTGTCAAAGTGAATGTACTCGCACTGCCATGTCTTACCCCTTCTGAACTTACAAGCATATTCCCAGGCCATTTTGCCTGAGAGAATCGAATCGGCATTGCCGTGGCCGTCATCTCCAAACCCGTATGATAGGATGATATCGACAAATCCGTCGAACCGGTCTTTGTTTGTGATTTTGGGCGGCGCTTTAATCCGAACAAATTCATCCTCCCGGATACCCCATGCCATCTTTTCATTGGCTTTTTGCCAGGAATCGATTTGTCGGGTAACCGGCAAAATGGTAGCTTCCTGATCTTGGAATTTAGCCGTTGCGGGTCTTAATGTGGTTTCCCAGAAATGACGGATCCAATTAAAGATGGTTGTTTTTGGAAAAAATTTAACCATATTTGATCCTTTCGAAGAGCCTCATCAGGGTAGAATCGTAGTTAAAATGGATGCAGATTCTGATTTAATATCGACGGATCCCATTCCGCCGGCAATCGATCACCACCGGGTTCGGCCGCCGAAAATCTACCGACATCAAAAATGGTTTGGGCATATAATGACGATGGAAGATCAATGACAAGTAGGGTGATGAGGCATATGATGATTCGCATTTCGGATTCATCTTTAATAAAATCAGACGATCCCTACAGATGGCGAAATCCATATACGGGATGATTCTCCCATGCAGAGAATCATCCCGCTTTAGCGGATTTATCAGAATCGTCGGATATTGATGCAGATCTATTGCCAGCAGGGATGCCCGGACGAAGAACCGTATCCCATCATGGGACCGTTTCCTCTATACCCTCTTCCGTATCCATAGCCCATCATGCCGGGTCCCATATACCCTGAACCTAAGCCGGGATTTATTTTTTTCATTTCAATCATGTGTGCAATTCGTTTTTGATCGATTTGTGC
>Ga0210122_1000829_pt1 | contig 10781 bp, 4 predicted proteins | sample Muzzi_CordB_D2_FD_185530 | JGI IMG/M metagenome (GOLD analysis project Ga0210122, IMG submission 185530) | Wetland microbial communities from San Francisco Bay, California, USA, that impact long-term carbon sequestration - Muzzi_CordB_D2 (SPAdes) | ecosystem: Environmental > Aquatic > Marine >... | reverse complement strand
TTCGGTTCCATCGGCTTGACCATTTTCGGTGTCGATCTTTTCTTTGCGGTTCCGGGAGGGCAGGTACCCGGTGCCTTGCTCGATGCCGCCAGTTTTCTGCAGGTGCCCGGCCACTGGCACGTGGTGATGGACTTCGTCCTGCTGGGGGTCTTCGGCGGCTTTTACATCGTGCCCCTGTATGCACTGGTGCAGCAGCGCAGCGAGCCCAGCCACCGCGCGCGCGTCATCGCCGCCAATAACATCCTCAACGCCCTGTTCATGGTCATCTCCGCCGCCCTGGCGATCGTATTCCTGAACGCCGGCCTCGGCATTGCACAATGGTTCCTGGTGGTGGCCCTGCTGAATGCCGTGGTGGCGGTTTACATCTATACACTGGTTCCGGAATTCCTGATGCGGTTCATCGTCTGGATGCTCATCCATACGCTCTACCGGATCAGGAAGGAGGGTCTCGATCAGATACCGGATGAGGGCCCCGTGGTGCTGGTGTGCAATCATGTGAGTTTTATCGATGCGCTGGTTATCGCCGGCTGCTGCCGGCGACCGCCCCGCTTCGTGATGTATTACCGGATCTTCAGGATTCCGGTACTTAATTTTATCTTCCGCACCGCCGGCGCCATTCCCATTGCCTCGGCCCGGGAAGACCCTGAAATGCTGGCGCGCGCCTACGACCGGATCTCCCGTTACCTGGAGCGGGGTGAGGTCGTGTGCATTTTTCCCGAAGGCCGGATTACCGGCGACGGCGACATAAAAACCTTCCTCCCGGGAATCATGCGGATTATCCGGCGCAACCCCGTCCCGGTCATCCCGATGGCTTTGCAGGGATTATGGGGCAGTTTCTTCAGCCGCAAGGGCGGGGCGGCGATGCGCGGCAAGTTACCCAGACCGCTGTGGCACAGGATCGCGCTGGTGGCCGGGGCGCCTGTCCCGCCCGCCGAGGTGAGCACCGGCAGGCTCCGGGAACTGGTCAGTGCCTTGCGGGGTGACCGGAAGTGAATCCGAATCGACGACTGGCAGATTACCTCTGGCATTCACCAGCGGTTGACAGGCGCGTGCTCACTACAGCGGCCACACCAGGGGTACGATCAGGACCGTGATGAGACCGACCAGCAGGGTGAGCGGCAGGCCGACCCACAGGTAGTCGGTGAACCGGTAGCCGCCCGGACCATAGACCATCAGGTTGGTCTGGTAACCGATGGGGGTGGCGAAGCTGGCGGATGCGGCAACCATGATGGTGATCGCGAAGGCCACGACGTTGGTCTCCAGCTGGTCCGCGCTCGCCAGGGCAATTGGAAACATCAGCACCGCCGCTGCATTGTTGGTGATCAGCGCACTGAAAAGGGCCGTGATCAGGTAGATCAGGGTCAGGGCCAGCAATGGCGAGCCACCGGTGCTGCCGATAATCGAACCGGCGATGGCCCCGGCCGCCCCGCTGGTTTGCAGCGCCGAACCGATACCAAACGAAGCGGCAATGACCACGAGTACCTGCCAGTCGATGGTGCGCCGTGCAATCGGTCCTGTGGTACACCGGGTAATGATCATCAGACCGGCGGCCAGCATGGCTGCCTTCAGCATGCTCAGCAGGCCAAACGCCACGGACAGTACCATCAGGCCGATGATGCTGAAGGCAATCCAGCCCCGTTCATGGCGTGGCATCGAGAAATCATCCACCCCGCTGACCAGCAGGAAATCCCGCGAGTTGCGGTGCTGGTCGAGGAACGAATGGTGCGTCTCGAGCAGCAGGGTATCACCCGGTCGCAACCGGATGTCTCCCACCTTTTTGCTGATGCGCCCGCCGTTGCGCGTTACGGCGATCACCACCGCATTATAGAGATTCCGGAACCGTCCCCGGCGAATGGTCTTGCCCAGCAGCGGGAAATTGTTCGAGATCACCGCTTCAACGAGGCAGCGCTCGTGGCGTGGCGAATCCAGCTTGAACACCTGGTCGGTGGCGGGTTCCAGACCCTTGATCCGGTACAGATCCGGTACCGAATCGATGACCCCGGTGAACACCAGGCGGTCGTCGTACCGCAGTTGTTCGTTGGGGGAGACGGCGGGTAGCACGCGGCCCTCCCGATCGATCTCGACCAGGTACATTCCTGGCAGCTGCCGCAGGCCGGCCTCCTCGATGCTCTTGCCAACCAGCGGACTGCCCGGGACTACGAGCATTTCCAGCGTATACTCCCGCGCATCGGCCAGTTGTTCCATGACCGAGCGTCGCTGCGGCAGCAGCCGGCTGAGCACTACGGTGGTAACCAGCACCGCGACCGCCGCCGGCAGGCCCACCCAGGCGAGTTCGAACATGCCGAGCCCCACGGTCCCGGTTTCCGTGATGAGCATACCGTTGATCACCAGGTTGGTGCTGGTGCCGATCAGGGTGCAGGTTCCGCCGACGATCGAGGCATAACTCAGGGGAATCATCAGACGGGAAACCGATAGCCGGTGTCGCTTGGCCCAGTCCTGCACGGCCGGTATGAACAGGGCAACCACCGGGGTATTGTTGAGAAAGGCGCTCAGGGCCGCCACGGGCAGCATCAGCCGGAGCTGCGCCCCCGGCAGGGACCGCGGCCGCCCGAGGATGGTCTGGCTGATCCAGGAGATGCCCCCCGTCTCCCGCAGGCCGCTCACTACCAGATACAGCACCCCGACCGTGACCATGCCCTCGTTGGCGAGGCCGGCCAGTGCCGCCTGCGGGGTGAGTACCCCGGCCAGCAGCAGCAGGGTGAGACCGGCCATCAGGATCAGGTCGGGTGAGTAGCGGTTCCAGGCCAGCAGCGCGATACAGGCGGCGACCACACCCAGTGTAAAAACAGCCTCCCAGCCCATGTCGTGACGTCCTCCGGCTTTCGCGGGTGCCCGCGAGTTGCAGGCAATGCGGTTAGTTTACACAAAAGCGTAGCGGCTGCTCCGCCGGTGGCATGAAACGCTTCTACGTACCCGTAGCCCGCTAACCGGAGGATTGGCGCAGTCACCCGGCATCCCTCGATAACGCCAGACGTCGCGCCGGGAAACCCCAGGTGCATGACCCTGACGGCGTCGGAATACAGCTATCACACTTACCCGGGACGGTTTCTCAAGACTTCGCAAATTCCAGCGGTTTTCCCGGGGCCCAGCCGGTACAATCCCCACATGAACCCCACAGCGGATGCCATCCCCCGGAACGGCATCGACGCCACGCTGCGTCGCGTCTTCGGCTACACCGCCTTCCGCCCCCATCAGCAGGAGATCATCGAAGCCCTGATCGCGGGACGGGACGCCTTTGTACTGATGCCCACCGGAGGCGGAAAATCGCTTTGCTATCAGATTCCCGCACTGCACCGGCCGGGGGTGGGTATCGTGGTATCGCCGCTGATCGCACTGATGAAGGACCAGGTGGACAGCCTCAAGGCCAATGGCGTGGCGGCGGAATGTTACAACTCCACCCTGGGTGCGCCGGCGTCCCGCCGGGTACTGGACAGATTGCACGCCCGGGAACTCGATCTTCTGTATATCAGTCCCGAGCGGCTGATCGGTGGCGGCTTCCTGGAACGGCTCGCTGCCATCGACATCGCCCTGTTCGCGATCGACGAGGCGCATTGTGTCTCGCAGTGGGGTCACGACTTCCGACCCGAGTACGCCCGGCTGGGTGTGCTGCGCGGGCAATTTCCACAAGTTCCCCTGGTTGCCCTGACCGCGACAGCCGATGCGCAGACCCGCGCGGACATCGTGCAGGTGCTGGATCTGCAGCACGCGCAGCACCACGTTACCGGCTTCGACCGGCCCAATATCCGCTACACCGTACTGGAGAAGCACCAGCCCTTCGAGCAACTGCTGCGATTTCTCGAGCCCCGCCGGGGGCAGGCAGGCATTGTCTATGCACTGAGTCGCAAGCGGGTGGAAGAGGTTGCCCGCAAGCTGCAGGAACAGGGCCGCGGTGCGGCGCCCTATCATGCGGGTCTGCCGGCCGCCACCCGCCATGCGGTACAGGAAGCGTTCCTGCGTGACGAGCTGGACATGGTGGTGGCCACCGTGGCCTTCGGCATGGGCATCGACAAACCCAATATCCGTTTCGTGGTTCACTACGACCTGCCGAAGCACATCGAGGGCTTCTACCAGGAGACCGGCCGGGCCGGGCGCGACGGCCTGCCGGCGGATGCGCTGTTGTTATATGGCGCGCAGGACGCGGGTGGTGCACGCCGGTTGATCGGGAACAACGCAAATCCGGAGCAGCAGCGCATCGAAATGCACAAGCTGAATGCCATGGTGGGCCTCGCCGAGAGTGTGACCTGCCGGCGGCGCGTACTGCTCAACTATTTCGGCGAGCAGCGGGAGGTAGCCTGCGGTAACTGCGATGTGTGTCTCGATCCGCCGGAGCAGTTCGATGCCACCGAGGATGCGCGCAAGGCCCTGTCCTGTGTATACCGGGTCGGGCAGCGCTTCGGTATCGGCCACGTGGTCGCGGTGTTGCGCGGCGCGGACAACGAGCGCATCCGTTCTCTGGGCCACCGGCAGTTGTCGACCTGGGGCATCGGCCAAGACAAGAACGAGCAGGAATGGACCTCCATCATCCGCCAGTTGATCCACCATGGATACCTGGTCCAGGACATCGCCAGTTTTTCGGTGCTGAAACTCACCGGGGCCGCCCGCCCGCTGCTGCGCGGTGAACAGACGCTGGAACTGGCCCGGCCGCGTATCCGGGAATCCTCGCGAAAGAAAAAGGGGCCCCGGGACGCTGCCGGACAAGGCCCGTATGACGAGGTGCTGTTCGAGGAGTTGCGCACCGTGCGCAAGCGACTGGCGGACGAGCAGGGCGTGCCGCCCTACATCGTCTTCGGCGATGCGACCCTGATCCAGATGGCGCGTGACAAGCCCGTGGACGAGCGCGCACTGCTGGCCATCAGCGGTGTCGGGGAGCACAAGCTGGGGAAATACGGCGCGGACTTCCTGGACGCGATCGCCGGGTACTGTGTGGCATACGGAGAGACCATCCCGATTCAGAAAAATACCGGCGGGCCTGTGGACGGGAACGCAGCGGACCAGACTGCGCGGTAAACCGACCATTGCAATAATCAGTATTAATTCAGGTCTGATCTGACAGACGGCGTCAGATGCTTTCGACTCCTGGTAGACGACAAATCACCGGTATGAAATTTCGGGAGGAGCGGTCGGGAGTTATTGCGGGAGATTGCGCGTAGCAAGAGGATGATGATCTACACGGGATTCGTCAATCGCGACCCGGCGCACCTGCTGAAAGATGTAACCAACCGGTTAATTCACGCCTGCGGGGGAACCGAAGAAGAGTTGCAGAAAGGGGGGTAAATCCTGGACAAATTCCGACGTTCTCTCCGTGCGCCCCATGAACAGGATCCACAAGGCCCCGGTATCCGTCCCGCCGTCATCATCCTTGCGGGCGCCGACCGCAATATCCGGCACACCATCGGCATCGAGATCGCCGACGGCGGTGACCGCGCTGCCAAACTGGTCATCGTCGGAGAGACCACCATCGGATTTGATTTCACTGCTGGCTATTCTGGTCTCGGAAATCACGTCCCCGCTGTCATCCATGAACAGGATCCAGACCGCTCCACGGTTCGGGCCACCGGCATCCTCCTCCTCCGCGCCTACTGCGAGTTCAATGACACCGTCCCGGTCGAGATCATCGAGGGCGGAGACCGCACTGCCGAAGCGGTCACCGTCGTTCAGGTTTCCCTTGAAATCCCCCTTGTTCTGCGAGATCTTGCGGTCGGATTTCACCGTGCCGTCCCGGTTCATGAACAGGACCCACACGGCGCCACGGTCCGGCCCGCCGTCATCGTCCTGGTCGGCACCGACGGCGATGTCGGGTATGCCGTCATTGTCGAGGTCACCGATGCCGGCGACCGCGCTGCCGAAGTGATCATCACTATCCAGATCGCCCTCGAAGCCGCCGCGCGTGTCGGAGATTTTCCGGTTCGAAGCCACGCTCCCGTCGGCCCTCATGAACAGGATCCACACCGCTCCCGCGTTGTTGGCACCGTCGTCGTCCTGTATGGCGCCTACGGCAAGGTCCGTAACTCCGTCCCCGTCCAGGTCGCCGATATTCGCAACCGCCCCGCCGAAGCGGTCGTTGTCATCCAGGTCGCCGGAAAAACCGCCGCGCCGGTTTGAAATCTTCCGTTCATTTCGCACCGTGCCATCGGCGTTCAGGAACAGGATCCAGACGGCCCCGCGGTCCGTATCACCGTCATCGTCCTGGGGTGCCCCGACGGCCAGATCGAGAAATCCGTCGCCGTCGAGGTCGCCGATGCCGGCGACCGCGCTGCCGAACCGGTCGTTGTTATCGATATCTCCCACCAGGCCGCCCCGCTTGTCGGAGATCCTGGTTTTCATGTCCACGCGGCCGTCACTGTCCATGAACAGGATCCACACGGCACCCCGTCCCGGGCCGCGGTCATTATCGAGCGGTGCACCTACCGCCAGGTCCGTGACCCCGTCACCCTCCAGATCGCCGATTTCGGTGACCGCGCTGCCGAATTCATCGCCGGCATCCAGGTTGCCGTCAAAATTGCCCCGGGTGGCGGAGATCTTCCGGGTGGAACTGACATCCGTAATAATGGTGAAGTCCTGAGTGCTGGTACAGCGGGCGCCCGCCAGGAGCAGGCACCCGGTCACGATTCCACAAAGTTTCAGTAATCCTCTCATTTGCCCTGAAAGTCCGGTTGCGGCGCCGGGTCAATGTCTGGGGCGTCCCGGTGACTATGGAAACGGTCGAGCCACGCGGTACAGCCGGCGTGCGGCGGCCGACCGGTTTCGGGAAGCTCCTGCAAATGATTGTAGCATGTCACCCGCTGCGTGATTTCAGGCCAGGGAGTCGGTTTTACTGCTTGCGAATAAAACCGGTCTATCCCATCCAATGCCGGTATGCCCTCAAGGCAGGCTTTGCAGCATTTGCGTAAGCAGCAGGAAATCGGCCGTGTCCAGGACCCCGTCTCCGTTCAGATCGCCATGCGCCAGTTCCAGCGCGCGGATATCCTTCAGCCCCAGCACCAGCTGGAGAGTGACCACCAGGTCACCCGTATCGGTCACGTCGTTTGGTGCGCCATACGGCGCCACGTCGCCATCTGCCCAGTGCGGCCAGCTGTCGGGATCCAGGGGGTCACCGCCAATACCCGCCTCCGCAACTTCCACCCCGTCGCCGATCAGGTCGTCATCGGTATCGGCGTCGTTCGGATCCGTGCCGATCGTGCGCTCTCCCGCGCCATAGCCGGTCCCGTCGTCCACGCAACCCGTACAGGCGGCGAGCGGCACCACGCCGCTGTCGCCGTCGGCCAGGCCGTCATCGTCGCTGTCGACGTCGTCCGGGTCCGTGCCGCTGACCGTGAGTTCGTAGCCGTTATATAACCCGTCGCCATCGTTGTCCAGGCAATCGGGATCCGGACCGGTCATATCAATCAGGCCGTCACAATCGTTGTCCTTACCGTCATCACAGGTGATTTCCGTCTCGAACTCAGACAGCGTGCAGGCGTTGGGATCACAGTCAAGGTTGCAACTGGTGCTGGTTTCCTCACCCTCGCATAGCTTGTCACCGCAGCAGGCGGAAACCCGTGCGGTAACACGGCAGAACAGGTTGGCACCGGCATTGATGCAACGATCGTCATCGACGTCGACGCCGCAGCCCATCCAGCCTGGCGGGTTGTTGACCTGGCCGTCATCGAAACCGCAACAGAACTGCTTGCTGGTAGCACCCGACTGCTTGCCGGCGCAGTCCGCGGGACAGGTGAGGCAGTTCTCGCCGTCGCCGCCTTCGCACAGGCCGTTGCCACACAACGCGCCGCTGACCTGGGCACAGTCGGCCGGACAGCTCTGGCAGTCCTCACCTGGATCGCAGGTCCCGTCGTTGTCGCACCAGTCCGTGTCGTAGCTGGCCTGGAACTGCCGCATCATCTCGTGGTCCTCGTGGTCGAGGAGGTGGCAGTGATTCGGAAAGCGGCCGGGATAGTCCTCGAAGTCCATGATGATGCGAGCCCGGGTATTGGGCGGGATGTGCACGATGTCCTTCCAGGTGTTTTCTTCCCATGGTTGCAGTGCAATTGGCTGCCCACCGATGGTTTCCTTGCTCACGATCTGGAAGCGTACCAGGTGAACGTGCATCGGGTGATAGGAATTGGTCGGATTCTCGAACTCCCAGACCTCGCGGTTGCCAAGGATCGGGAACTCGGTGACATCATCCCAGTGTTCGCCGGTCACGTTCCCGCCCGGTCCATCCAGGGACTCGATTGTCCATTCGTTGACCATACGGCCCGGATCGTTCGTACAGGGAACGGTATGCTTGGCCAGGCGGAAGTAGCGCGTGACATCGGCCGAACTCTCGGGCATGGGTGTCACCGGACGCAGGGTTGACGCTATCTGCCCCGTGTAGCCCGTATTACCCGTCACGATGAACTTCATGATGCTTGGCAGCAGCGGCAGGGTCGGGTCATCGTTGCGCAGGATGATCTCGGTACCGGCCGGGTAGCCTTCGAAGTCGATCACCACGTCCATACGCTCGGCCGGGCCCTGCAGACCGATGTCGTTACCGAGATCGATTGGTGCAGAGGTGAGTCCCAGGTCGGTACCGACCAGGGTGAAGCTCGGATCGTTGCCGGGGTCGGTGGTGTTCTCCAGCCGCAGGCTGTACTCGCGCGATTGCGAACCGTTCAGGATGCGGAAACGGTACTTGCCCTGATCGACATTGAGGTACGGCATGACCTTGCCGTTGACCAGCGCAAGCTCGCCCTTGAAGGCGTCCTCCAGCTGGGCGTTGTAGAACAGCGAGCCGTCCGTGTTGAAAGTGCGGTCCTGGATCGCCATGCCGATCTCGTACTGGCCGCTCGGCAGGCCGAAGGCATTGTCCGGGCCCAGGGTATCCTCGGAGTCGCGAATCAGGTAGAAGCCGGCCATGCCCGCGTACACGTTCAGGCGCGTGATACCCAGGGCGTGGTCGTGGTACCAGACCGTGGCCGCATCCTGGTTGTTGGGATACACATAGGTGTCTGACTCATTCGGCAGGATAGTGTACTCGGGCTGGCCGTCGAAACGGGCCGGCACGTGTCCGCCGTGCAGGTGAGTGACGACACGCTTGCTGTCGCCCCAGTCATTGGGGCCGTGCGAGCAGTTATCGATCTCCAGGATATTGGAGCCGCGACCGCCGCCGCCGGTGGGCAGGTTGTTGACATAGGTGACCTCGATAGGCTGACCCTTGGTGGCCACGATGGTGGAGGATGGCCAGGCACCGTTGTAGGTCCACAGGTCGGTGTTCGGCATCTCCGGATGGACATTCTGGGTCGCTGATTCTATCGAAACGGTGTAGTGCGGGTAGCCATCGGCGCTGGTGCCGTCGGACGGCAGGATGGGCGGGATCGGCAGTGCCTCGACGAACGGCGTCAGGCCGCAGTCGGCCTGGTTGCAGTTGCCGCCCACAAACTCACCGAAATTCACTTCCTCGCAAGTTAACCGGTCAGTATCACTGCACGTGTTGTCAGGATTACAGCAGGCACCGGTCGGTTGCGGACAGGGATTGGGATCGCAGGTATTGACCGGCTCGGTCGTTCCATTACAGGTACCCGAACCGATTGCGGTGAGCGTACAGCTGCCGTCCTGACAACACGCCTCTACAGGGGTGTTCGGGTCAAGGTCGAATTCCACGACCAGTACCGGCGGGGCTGTGCTTTCACGGCTGCCAAAACGGCGCGTCGTTGTCTTGGTGGCCTCGTCACCGATGAGGACCCAACCGTAGTTGGTCCCGGGATTGTCCAGCCAGCCCTGGACATCACTGACCATCGCAACGGTACTGGACCAGACCGGTGTTGTATTGTTGATCAATGTGCTGCCGCTGGCTGCACCGGAACCGGGCATGGTATTCCAGGTGACGCCACCGGTTGAAGGTTCGCCCTGGCCACCGCCGCGTACACCGCAACCCTCCGTACCTTCGACCCAGGTCCCGGTGTTCGGGTGCAGGGTAAAGGTCGAGTCGACGTGGTTACCACCGCGGGTCACGGTCATGTTCAGCGTCACGCTGGTGATGATGGAATTGGCCGGGATGTTGCTGGCGATGTCGAACTGCATCAGGGCCCGGCGGGCCGTGCCCGCGCCGTTGTCCGTCAACCCTGAGAAAATCGAGTCGCAAGTCCCGGAACTGTTGTCCGCAAGCTCCTGGGCCACGGTGTTGTCCTGGCTGGGATTGATGGTCGCGGTGGCTGCAACCCCGGTATTGATATACGTCAGTAGCAGGACGGCAAGGCCGAAGAAGGACAGCGAGGGTAAGATCCGTGCAGACAGTGCCGTGAGCATGTGGTGGGTCCCCTGTATGAATTTTTGGTATAGCCGCGATTACTGCGATGATTTTTATATTGGGGATATTAACATAATTTCGGTCTGGAATTAGACCTTGTCAAAAACTCCGGACCGGAAACCGGTACCCGGCACGGGGAGGTTGCCGGGGAACCGGGTGCTATAGCCGGATGCGGGTAAGAGGCATTTTTTTGATCAAGGCAACTCCGCCCCTGCCGGGCTGTGTGTGGGTCGGGTGTAATGGCCGGCGAGAAAACAGCGCACGGCCTGTTCGCTGCTGCTGGCCAGCAGATCGCCGGCCTGCTGCAATGCTTCCGGCAACGCCAGCGGCCCCGGGCACAGGCTGAAGGCGGCCACGATCCCGGTGTCATGCAACGCGGAGATGCCGGGACCCAGGCTGCCGGCGATCGCCACGCAGGGGATACCGAGATCCCGGGCCTGTGCCGCGACGGCCGCGGGGGCCTTGCCATGGCGGGTTTGTTCGTCCAGTCGGCCTT
>Ga0210122_1000826_pt1 | contig 10787 bp, 11 predicted proteins | sample Muzzi_CordB_D2_FD_185530 | JGI IMG/M metagenome (GOLD analysis project Ga0210122, IMG submission 185530) | Wetland microbial communities from San Francisco Bay, California, USA, that impact long-term carbon sequestration - Muzzi_CordB_D2 (SPAdes) | ecosystem: Environmental > Aquatic > Marine >... | reverse complement strand
GTTTTCTTTCTATGAAACGATTCTTTTTGGGAGACATCAAGTAAAATTACAAGATCTGCTTTTGGCAATCCTACATCTAAGTTTTCTAACCATTTTTGTTTCATACCATTTGCTAATCCATATACCAGATTTGATTGATAATACCTATTCATTATCAAAACAGAATTTTTTGATTGAGCTTTCGTAATTTCATTTAGTTTTTCCCACCTATTAGCAGCTAAAAGACAATGAATGGTTTGAGGAGGGAATTTTCTTTTTCCGTCTAGGTATTTTGCAATCTCTTTTCCCACAGGTGTGGTATAGTCTGGAAAACTAAAGGTAGAGGTTTTAATTTTTCTTTTTTTTAATGCTCGGAATAATAGGTCAGTTTGGGTTTTTTTTCCTGCTTGGTCACCACCCTCAATAACAATAATCATAACTTATCAATCTCATGGATTTGATTAATTAAAAATCTATCAATATTTTCCAATATTGGAAAAATTTATGAAATTAAAAAGATTGAGACCCTTTTTTCATAATCACAAAATCCCATAATTTGCATGATTAATTTTTTTGTGATGTTTTTCAAAGACAAGTTAATTGATTCTTAGTTAATCAATTACACTGTAGATTGCCGTCAAGGTTTATAACCAAAAATGGAGTACATAGCACAAAATGGGACTTGTTAGCGAAGTAATCAAAGAGATCGGGAATAAATCAAGAGAATTTTACGAGTTTGTTTTGCCGCCAATTGACATGTATCGTAATGAAGATAATCTCAAGGTGGTAATTGACATTCCAGGATTTAACAAGGAAGACATTAAGTTGACCTTGTGTCAAGACATACTTTCCATCAAGGCCCAAAAGAAAAATGAAAAGGAAGCAGAGACATTGATTTCAAACCAGAGACCAAACGTGATTGATAAAAAAATCAGGCTTCCAATCGACATTAAACAGGGTGAAGAAAAAATAGAGTCTGCAAAATATGAAAATGGAGTTCTTATGCTAATCATCCCCATAACAAAAAAGGGAAAAAACATCCCAATAGAATAATCTAGTACTTTCTAAATAATACCGAAACTGCCATTATCAAACCAGAAACAATCATTCCAGCTAAACCCAGAGATTCGCTAGACTGGAACAAAATTGCAGAGCCTACAAAAATTGCAGAGGCAAATATACTTCCACTGACTAAGATTATCGGCTTTCTTTTTTTCATATATACTGAGACTTCATCCCGTAGTTTCTCCATTTCAGGTCCACTCCGTAGCGCAGAATCAATGGATTTTGCAAAGCTGTCAAAAGAGATCTTTAATTCCTCAACATACGCTCTTGAAATGAGATTTTCCTTCTCAAGTATATTCTTCAAGACTTTGACAAACTTGAAATCAACGTTGTGTGTCTTGTAGATTCCTTCGATTATCGAGGCCATTCTCATGTACAGAGCCAAATTTTTTGGCAAAACAAACGGGAATTTGCTCATGGTTTGATTTGCAAGTTCCATCAGACTTTGTACTTCCATTTCGTCAGGTTTGTTCCCATGCATTGCATCAATCGAGAGTTCGATTCCTTTTTCAATTACCAACCTATTGTACCCAGGAGTTAGCATTTGAAGATCATTCATTGCGTTAACAACTCTTGAGGGGTTTTTTTCAACCAGTGCAAGATAGAGCCTAATCAGCTTGAATCTGGTTTCATTGTTTATCTTTCCGACCATTCCATAGTCATACAAGATGAGTTTTCCGTCATCAGTAACTGCGATGTTTCCGGGGTGGGGATCTGCATGAAAAATTGAATGTTTTAGAAGCATCGTAAAAAAGACTTTGTGAACGTCAATGACTAGCTGTTCCCTGTCAATTCCCTTCTCATCAAGTGTCTGAATATCTGTAACTTTAATTCCCGGGAGATATTCCATTGTTAGTACATTTTTTGAAGAAAAGTCATCAAAAACAGATGGTACTATTACCTGATCGGTTCCTTTCATGTCATTTTTAATTCTCTTAAGATTTTCAGACTCTATAGTATAATCCATCTCATCATAAACTGTTTCAATGAACTGGGAGAGCATAGCCTTTGCTGAATAACGTAAATTTGGATCAACGAACCTTAATGCTATTGGAAGGATTTTTTTTAAAACTCTAAGATCTTGCTCTACCATTTTTTCAATCCCGGGTCTCTTTACTTTGATAACAATCTGTTGGCCGGAAATAGAACCCCGATAAACTTGCCCTATTGATGCACCTGAGATGGAATTGGTGTCTATTTCATCAAATCTTTCATCAATTGGGCCAAGATCTTTTTCAATTATCGGTTTCACTTGAGCAAAAGGGGCGACAGGAACCTTATCTTGAAGTTTTGCAAGCTCTTCAAGATAAGGTTGAGGCAATATGTCGGCCCTCGAAGAAAGCCATTGACCCAATTTGATATAGACAGGTCCCAGTGAAATGAATGCATTGAGAGCCCTACGAGCATTTTTTCGAAACTGTTCTAAATCCATTTCATTTTTCTTTTGGTTAATCCAAATTTTTCTGTCTCTACGTAACGCCAAAACTGACGGCAAGAGTTTGATAAATATTTGAATGGTTCTGACTGCAGACATTAGAATTACTCCAGATAATTTTTGATTTGCTTTGCTGCTGTATATCCTACATATCCAGAAATGATCGATGATATGAGACCGACAGTAAATGATTGTTTATTTGAATTTTTATCAAGAATCTTTTTTGCAACTTGTGAACCGCCAAAAACTGCACATCCCAAACCAATTAGAATTTCAGGTGCATCATGAATCAAATGTCCAACTGGATCTTTTCTGGGATCCACTTTGTCTGTATGAACTAGGAATTTATCTCCATATTCTCTTATGTGTAAGTTGCCATAACGATACTGCTTATCTGCTCCATTTTTTTGTCCAAGGAAGGTTTCTTCTGCTTCTTCTAGCATGAATTCTCGCAATTCCTTCGGGACTTCAATTTCATCCCCTGGCATGATCGCAAGATCTAGTAATCGCATATAACCTTACGGTCTGGAAAGTGCTTCAGCCCAAGACCAAACACGTTGTACTTTGAGGGCTAGATTGAATTTTGTAGATTGACATTTAGCGCTCACTGAGAATTTCTGCAAGTCCATTGATACAAATTTCATATATTCAATAGATGAAATGAATGATTTTTCTAAAAATGTGATTCTGCACTAACCATTGAGCATACAAAAAAATTTCAAGATGTCTTTAGTCGATCTTTTGTAAACATTATGAAGCTGATTGAAAAGATTGCCAGCATTGTAATCCCTGTTACATATGCATAGTTTAGTCCCATGCCAGAATGATCCTCTTGATGATAGTAGTTGATCAAAAATGTTACAACTAACAAAATCACTCCTACAACTGTTAGTTTCTGATGTGTTTCCAACAAAGATGAATTTGTCAGTAACTATATGAATTTAGAAGGACAACAAAAAATATTCACCAAACTTTGATAAAATACTTAGATCACACAATAAGAAGAAAATGTATTTTGATAGATAGCCAATCATATTTTCATGGTGAATTGATAAAATAGGATACAAGTTTCTTAGGATTAGATCAAGGATCAGATTTCATTTGGGACAATTTGGTGATTACCTGTTCAAGTTCTGCCTTGTTTTCATCGATCACTTTTTTCAATACTTTAATTTCCTCATTGATCTGATTGATATTAGCATCGTCAGAATTTTGGATTTCTTCTTCCAGGTTTTTTAATACATTTTGATTATATTGATTTATTTTCTCTAATTCAATTTTGTAATTTTCTAATTTTTCATATTGATCAGAAATTTCTGGAATGTTGAGATATTTTTGATTTGTTAAAAAACCTAAAGAAATTACGATTCCTCCTGCAACTAAAACTACAATAAGAACCATAGTACTAAATTTCAATTTGAGCTATCCATATTTTTTCAAGATTTAAAATTTAGTATCTAATTTGCTGCAATTGTAGTTTTTTTACGTCTGCGCATAATGTAAACTCCAATTCCTATTACTGAAACAATTGGAATGATTACCATTATAGGGTTAAATGCATTTTCATCATTCTTTGATGGTTCCTTTACAAAGATGGTTGCATTTTGAGTTAAAAAGATCTCATCTCTAACACTATCTTTGTATCTTACAGTAATTGTAATATCATGTTCTCCATATTTCGGTTGACCCTCAAATTCAAGTGGAATGTTAAATGGTACTGGTGCATCAATTTCAATTTCATCAATGAATTGGGTGTTTGGTTTGATATTAGAATCACCACGTGGTTCCAAAGTCACAAAACCAAATAATGCATTCTCATTTCCTTCATTAATGATTTCCCCAATTACCATTTGTGTACCAGATAGTTCTATAACATCTACATTGAAAACACTAAGATCAATCAATCCTTTGATGTAAAAATCAACAATTTTTGAAATCACTTCTTTATCACCATGTGCGTTGTAATATGAAATAGATAAAGGAATTCGTAAAGTATCACCTTTAAGTGATTCTGGAACATATACGGTTGCAGTAAGTAATTTTGATGATTTTGGAGCGATGTTTCCAACATTCCAACTTGATTCTAAAATTACAACATTTTCTATATTTGTTGTTGATGAAGATGTTGATGGAAGTTCTGTCTGTGTATTAGTTGCAGTTATATCCACTCCAGACATAGAAGCGGTTCCATCATTTGCAATCTCAATTACAACATCATTTGATTTTAATGATGTAAGAAATGGTTGTAATGCTCTTACGTTGACTACACTGTCACCGGTAACTTTGAAATCAAAATCAGCAAAGGATGTTCTAACGCCTGATTCTCTTAATCTAGAATAATCTATTTTTACAGAACCGGGATATTGTTGAATTTTTATATTTTTATCCAAATTAACAAAAAAGGTTAGATGGAAATTCTCTCCAGCCAAAGAGTTGGTATCAGTATTAGCACGAATTATTGATCCTGGACCATCAGAGGCAGAAAAACCAAATGGTAATGATAATTGGCCTCGTATTCCAGTAATATCCTGTGTTCCCACATTTGCAAATACAACTGTAAATGGTACATTGCTATCTCCTGCTTCAACTTCAATTTTTTCAGCTATTGTTCCAAAATATGCATCAAGAAATTTGACATCACCATAATCTCTTTCAAAAGGAGATTGGCCAAACCCGCCTGAAGTAATTTGAGCATATGAGTTCTCAAAAATTAATGGCATCAGTCCAATTGTAAACAATATCAGTAAAAATTTAGAATTCATTATACAATCACCTCTATTTTTGATGGTTGATCACCTTCAAAGGCCTTACCATCTTTTATTGTAATTACTCTATCAACGTCACCAAAATGTTCTCTATCATGTGTAACTACTATGAATGTCTGATTGAGTTTTTTTGCCATTGATTTCATTAATTGAACTATGATCTCTGATGTTTTTGAATCAAGATTGCCTGTTGGTTCATCAGCTAAAACAATTGAAGGTTTATTGATTAATCCTCTTGCAATTGCCACTCTTTGAGCTTGTCCACCTGAAATCTTATTTGCACGTTTATGCATTTGACTTTCTAGTCCAACAGATTTTAGCAGTTCTATAGCATCTTTTTCATAAAAATTATCAGTGCCTGCAATTTGTCTTGGTAATAACACATTTTCTAAAACTGACAGATCAGTTAACAAATTAGAGAATTGAAAGATAAAACCTAATTTTGTATTTCTAAATGATGAAATATTATTATCATTAAGAGTTGTGGTATTTATTCCATCAATGAAGAGACTCCCACTTGTTGGGTGATCTAGCAACCCAATCATGTTTAGGAGTGTAGATTTACCAGAGCCAGAACTTCCAACAATTAAGACAAATTCTCCTTGAGTAATTGAAAAAGATACATCATCAAGAGCCTTTACTTTATTATCTCCTTCACCATAAATTTTGGTTAGATTATTAATTTCAAGTACTTTAGACAGTTCTCATCGCCTCCACTGGTAATAGTTTTGTAGCCCTGTACGAAGGGTAAAGTGATGCAATAATTGCTAAAACAAATGAAGTTAAAGCAGTCTGAATGATTTTTTCCCAGTTGTAGCTTACTTCAAGAGGGAGGCTATTATTGAATGACATTTTTGTTTCCTTCGCATATACGGTATAACCTAAACCTGCTGCAGTTCCCACGCCAGCACCAATAGCTCCAATTATCATGCCTTGAAAAATAAAAATTAGCAAAATATCTTTTCTTTTAGCTCCAATAGCTCTCATTACACCAATTTCTCTGGTTTTTCCACTTACCAACATCATTTGAATTGTAACAATGGCAAACGCAGAAGACATCATTCCAAAATAACCTATCATGTTAATCATCGCAATTCCGGATCTGAAACCAGCAAGTTGCTGTTCTGCAGATTCTTCGATAGTTTCAGCAATAAAATCATCATTGGGAAATGAACGGAGAAAAAATTCTTTTATTTCAAATGCTTTAGAAGGATCATTTAGTTTTACCATAAATGAACCCGTTTCTCCAGGTCTATTCATCATATCACGTAAAGTATCAATATGTACAACTGCAGTATAGTCAAATCCTTGACCTCCAGGCGATTTTGCAATTCCAGAAACAGTAAATCTTCTAATTTGATCTTGGCCATATCTATCAACCACAAGAACTTTAACACTATCTCCAACCTCTGCACCTCCAAGATCATCTGCAACATTAGATCCTAAGACAATAGAATTTCTTGAGAAAACATAACTGCCATCAGTAACAGTTTCATAAACAGTAGAAGCTAGAATATCTCGAAACGGATCAACACCAACTATAGGGACTCTTGTGTCTTCAATTAGTTTACCATTTTTAGTCATATTCATCTCTGCCGTCGATGAAAGCCGCGGAGTAGCAGCTACAACATATGGAATTCTATCAAACCAATTGACAATCGACAAATCAGATTTATCAATAAAGTCAGATTCATCAGTTACAAGAATATCGCCATTTCTATAATTGCTAATGTCTCTAACAATGGCATCAAACAACCCCTGGAATATTACAAAGTTTACATGAATTACCAAGATTCCAATTGTTACTGCTAAAACGGCTCCAATCAAACTGCCTTTTTTATTGAATAACATTCGTTTTGCAAGCTTTAATCTGTAATCCACAAAAAACATAAAATAGTCTAATATTTAATGTCTATGATGTATAGTGCTAACAGTATAGACAATTTTATATCAGATTAGTTTTTTCTACATTATATGGAGAAAAACAAGTGATGAAATGGACAATTTAGATATGAGAATTCTAAGCAGTTTATTAAATAATTGTAGAGAATCAGATAGACAGATAGGCAAAGAATTGGGAATTTCTGGGGGAGCAGTTCGAGCCCGAATCCAAAAGATGCAAGAAAAAAAGATAATTGAAGAATTTTTCATCAAAGTTGAGCCTCCTGTATTGGGTTATGGTGTTTTGTACTTTGTTGTAACAGGTGAAAGTATGAATGAAATTTTAGAGCAAGTAAATCTTGTAGGTGAACCGTATTTTGTAGTTCCATGTATTGGTGGAATTACAGTTTGTGGTATTTCGGTAAAAGAAAACATGGAACAAAAAATTGAGCTTGCAAAGAAATTGATGAAGGATGTTAGGGTGTTATCTATTTTTGAAGCAGAAAATCCAGGATTTAATTCAAATCTTACAAAAACAGATTTGGAAATTTTGGAGAAGTTAATAAAAGATCCAAGACAAAAAATTGAACAAATTGCAAAAAACACTAACATGTCAACAAAAACAATAACAAGATGTATAGAAAAATTACATGAGAATGAAGGTATTCAATTCACCTTAGTTTATGATCCTAGAAAAATAAAAGATTTTATCCCTTATGCAGTATTAGCTTGGATAGATGGTGATCTAAAAGAAACATTAGAAAGTTTGAATAATTCATTTTTTGAATCATATTTACAAATTCCATTTATAGCAAAAAATCAGATCGTTCTATTCATGTATAGTGATAATATTTTCAAAATGGATGAACTGACACAAAAAGTTAGAACCATAAAAAATGTAAAATCAGCTGACTTGTTTATCCCAAAAAAGATTTCATTTTATATTAAATGGATAGAAAAAGCTATTACAGATTTCAAAAAATCACCAAAATTACATCTCACATATCAAACAAATTAAATAAGAATTATTTTTTAGATACAATATGAAGAAAATAAAGATCTATGATGGAAAAATTTTAGGTCTTAGTGTTTATGAAGGAATAATTGAAGGAAGAAAAGTCAAAAGAGAAATGATTGAACATAGAGGTGCAGCAGCTATGCTTGCTTTTGATGAAGAGGATAAAGTGATTCTTGTTAAACAACATAGGTTTCCACATGGATATATACTAGAGATTCCTGCTGGAACATTAGAAAAAAAAGAAGAGCCAATAAAATGTGCATTCAGGGAATTGGAAGAAGAGACTGGATATAAAGCAAAAAAGATGATTCCGTTAATTACATACTATCCATCAATTGGCTATAATACTGAGAAAATTCACTGTTTTGTAGCTTCAGGATTAAAAAAAATTGCAGATTTAAAACTTGACGAAGATGAAATATTATCAGTGGTGAAAATTGATTTAAAAAAATTATTAACAATGATTAAAACTGGTAAAATTCAAGATTCAAAAACAATATGTGCAGTTTTGACATATGCTGCAAAAAAGAAATTATTTTGATTATTCATTATAGATTGGCTGAACAAGATCAACCACATCTGCCCATGATTGTGCAATCCTTTCATACATGTGGAGTAGATCAAAAAAGTCTATTGGAATTTCTTTTTTGTTTCCGAATGTAATTCGTAGTGAGCTTAGTTTTTCTTGATATTGCTTATGTGAAGATATGGCTTCAATAGCTAAAAGTCTATCAGGTTTTGTAAATGCAATGATTGATTTTTCAGCAAGTGTACTAAAATTTTTTACAGCATCAAATATTTTTTTAGAAAGTTCACTAGATAAGGATGAATTATAAATAAAAGTAGAAAGTTCTACAATAGAATCACCTGCATTTTCAAGAACGTTTGCTGCAACTCTATAATCAAGCACATCTATGTTTTCTAAATTAAACGCATTAGCTAATCTTTTATCAACAAGTGTACTTCGAATTAATCTAACAAGTAAAAAATATTGTCTATTTACTTCAACATCACGTTTTGATAATGTTTGCAGATTAGATTTATCATCTGAAATCAATCCATTTGACGCATCATCATACATTCCAAGTGCAATTGAACTCATTCGTTTGAGAATTTTTTCTGGGTTAAGCGTTGTTGCATCTAAAAGAAATTGCATGTTAATGTGAGATGCGTCTTCTTCAATTATTTCCATTCCAACTAATCTCCTCATTGAATTACGAATTTCTTCTCTATCTTTTCCAGGAATGATCGATTTTGAATTGATTTGAATTACATCATATCCTAAAAGATAAGCTCCTGTAATGTTTGCTACAATATTTTCTTCCTTTGATAATGGGTAAGAAATTACAAGTTCTTTTGTTGGACGTGTATCCTTATTTGCAGATATTGAAACGGTGTCCTGTCCAGTTTCAATTTCTACTTGGCTACTTTTATCAAGATGATTGGCATCAACCCACTCTTTTGGAAGCGATACTAGGATACTGCTTCCTATTCTTTGTAAGCGACGAATAAATTTAGTCAATTTATACTAGTTTAATTAATTTAAGCCATATTCTTATATTTTGTGTAAAATTTAAACTCAAATTAATGGAGGCTACGGCATTTTGTCCAGCACATGTCACAGGTTTTTTCAAAGCCCATTTAGAGGACAATCATAACGCTTTAGAAAACTTGGGCTCTATGGGCGCAGGTTTCTCAATTAAAGAGGGTGTTACAACCAGAGTAAGAACAAATACAAGAAATAATCAGGAATCTAATTTTAGAATTACAACCAACGGGTATCAATCAGATAAAACAGATGTTTCAGAATATGTTTTGAATGAATTTCTAAAGCTTGGAGAGTTTTCAAACAGGTTTATTGATATTGAACACAACATATCAATTCCAGTCGGATATGGTTTAGGTTCAAGTAGTGCTGTTGCTTTATCACTGTCATTTGCATTAGATAAAGTTCTTGGGACAAAATTAGAAAAAACAAGAATTGGACAAATCGCACATAATGCAGAAGTAAATTGTAAAACAGGATTAGGTGATGTATTAGCATCATATCATGGAGGTTTTGAAATTCGTGTAAAACCAGGTGCGCCAGGAATTGGATCTGTTGAAAAAATTGATATAGATAAAATATCTATAATTATGATCTGCTTCTCCCCCATATCTACAAATAAATTCATCAAAGAGCGTTTATCACAAATTAATGGTCTTGGTGGAAAAATGGTTGATAAATTATTAGAATCAAAAAATTATGAACATTTTCAAGACATGTCTTTAGAATTTGCAAAATATGTAGATGTAATGACACCAAGAATGGAGAAATTAGTTAGAGATCTTTCTGAAAACAACATTAAATGTGGAATTGCACTTTTTGGTGAAACTATTTTTTCTATGATTCCAAAAGAAAACGAGGATAGTATTTTAAAAATTTTACAAAAATATGATAATAAAATTATAATAAAATCTGAATTAGATAATGTTGGAGCAAGAGTGCTATATAATTAATTGAAACTACATGCGATTAATTCCTAAGTCACATCCAAGAGTAAAATCACTTTTAATTCGTGAAAAACTAGTGAATGGATTTGATAATGGACTAGTTGCAAAAGAAGGACTTTTGGCACAAGGCAGAGGAGAAGCTTTTGATTAT
>Ga0210122_1000825_pt1 | contig 10791 bp, 8 predicted proteins | sample Muzzi_CordB_D2_FD_185530 | JGI IMG/M metagenome (GOLD analysis project Ga0210122, IMG submission 185530) | Wetland microbial communities from San Francisco Bay, California, USA, that impact long-term carbon sequestration - Muzzi_CordB_D2 (SPAdes) | ecosystem: Environmental > Aquatic > Marine >... | reverse complement strand
TTGCATACGTGCCCGAGAGAAACGCGTAATGCGCCGACATGGGCTTAGGTCTTGAAATCATTTCCCGGACCGTGTCCGCTTCCTCGCCAACCGAGGCCAGGCAGGTCTCAAGCGTCAGGCACTCGGTGTCGAACCGCGGCCGGTTATAGTCCGATTCCCCGTAATTGCCGAGCGCACCGGCGGCCACCTGTTCCTTTGCCTTTCTCAATATGCTTCGCCCCTGGTTTACCCACCCCAGGTGAAACAACGCCCAAACCTGGATCATCGACAGTCTGACCCTTGACTTTGTGATTTCCGGCGGAAGCCGGTAGATCCACGCAATGACCTGTCGTACTTGTCCGTGATGGATCATTTGCTCCGCGAACTTCTCGACCAGTATCGAGGCCCTTCTGCTGTCCTTCGCCATCAAGGCATACTGCACCGCTTCCAACGGCATGCCTTTTTGCTCGTACCAGACGCTTGCCTGCCGATAAAGATTCGCCGAATCAATGGCCTCGGACTTGCGCAGAACGGAGAGCAGGAATTCCCGGAATAACTGGTGGTAACGGTACCATCTTCGGCTCTCATCCACGGGCGCGAGAAACAGGTTGGCGGATTCCAGCTTTTCCAGGAGGCTTTGACTGTCCGGGCGCTGCGTCAGCAATTCGCACAGTTCAGCATTCAGCTTGTTCAGAATCGACGTCTTGATCAGAAAATCCTGGATTTCTTTCGGCTGCTGTTTCAACACGTCGTCGGCGAGGTAGTCCGCGACATCCCTGAATTCCCCGCTCAGGGAATCGATCAACTCGCTGTGGGATTCACGTTCCCTGACCGCCAGCATGACAAGCTGCAAGCCGGCGATCCAACCCTCGGTCTTGTCGATGAGGACCTGGACATCTCCGTCCGGCAAATGCAGTTGGTGGACATCGTTGAAAAACTGCAGCGCTTCGCTGGTGGAAAACCGCAAGTTATCTATGGAAACGATCCTGCATTCGTTCTGCATACGCAGTTTCGCCATCGGCAAATCCGGCTGCTTGCGGGCCGCGATGACAAACTTGATCTCGGGCGGAGTGTGCCTGAGCAAGCGTTCGACGATTCCGTTGATGCCGGGTGCATCGACCCAGTCGTAGTCATCGATGAAGAACGTGGTTTCGTCTGACAGCCTGCAGAAGTCGCCACACAGGTAATCCAGGATTTCGTCCAGGTCGGGTTCGATCTGCGCCTGCAGCAATTGCTTGGTGTACCCGCCCAGGCCCGCATTGACCGTGCGCAAGGCGGTCAGCATGGAACTGATAAAGGCGATGCGGTCGCTGTCCGATTTCTCGAGCGTCAGCCAGGCACTGGCCCTGCCGCTGTTTCTGAGCGCCTCATACCACTGCGTCATGACAATCGTTTTGCCATAACCCGCCGGGGCGGTGATAAACGTGACCTTGTGGTCAGCGCAAGACGCGATCAGGTCCTTCAGGCACTCCCGCACAATCAGCGGAGCGCGGCGATACGTGGGAGATAACTTGAAATTGAAATTCCGATGCGAAATCATGGGAGCCTGGTGATATTCCGGCATCTGGGCGGGACCCCCAATAGACGCTTCAACGATCGTCACCGCGCCCAGTCGTCGGCAAGGCAGCCGCCGTGACCAGTTGCAGAAAACAGCCGCTGGCAATCTTCTTCAGCGCCTGCAGCGATGCCTGCTGGCTCTTGCCCGCACCGACGAACATCGTCATCCCCTCGATGGAGCAGGAAACGTACAAGGCGTAGTGGTTGAGCCTGGTCCGGTCGAGGTCGGGGTTGGCCGCCCGGATCAGCCGGGCGAGGACCGCGCGCTCCTCCTCGTACATATGCTCCATCAGCTTGGCCGCGTATTCGTCGTGGTTGGCCAGCGCCCAGAGTTCCGGGAACAGGCTGGTTGTCCTCTGCGTATTCAGGTCCTCGATCAGGAACTCCACCACGGAGACGAACCGGTCAGCGGGCGTATCGCCGCCGGCGCTGGCCGCCCGCTCCATTTCAGCGAGATAGGTCCGCAGGATACTTTCCAGCATATCCCTCAGGAGCGCTTCCTTTGTACTGTAGTAATAAGTCAGGTTGCCGACGGTTATGCCGGTCTGCAGCGCGATCTGCCGCATGGTCAATTTCTTGTAGCCCTTGTTGACCAGCACGTATTCGGCCGCCTCCAGGATGGCCTCGATCCGTTCATGACCTTTCCTGTAAGTTGCGGCACGGGCGCGCCGCAAATGCTTTTGGTCCTGTCTCAGTACGTTCATCGAATCCGCATATTCCCTTTAAGCTTAAAATAGTTGACAATCTGGCTTGACAAAATTAGATTATACGTCCTATATTGCACAGATGTCCTAAATTGTAAAGCTTTCACAGAATTCCTGCAGAAAATGTAACCGGTCCAGGAAGACAAAAATGATCAATACACTGCTAAGACTGTCCTGTCTGACCCTCATCATCGGTTGGACCATCAATGCCGCGTATGCCTTCGAGGAAGACTCGCTGGTGGTGCGCAAGTGCATCCATTGTCACGCCTACGACAACGGCAAACTGGCGCGCATCAGTGATCTGCGGACCACGCCCGAAGAGTGGACCGTGATCATCGACCGCATGCACCGCCTGCACAAGATGCCGCTGTCGGCCAGCGACATGGGCGACCTCCTCAAGGGCCTCTGCGCCACGCAGATGCTGACGCCCCGGGAGGCCGACAGGGTCGCCTACATCAACCTGTTCAACAACCCGCAAACCATGGAGACGCCGGCAAACCCCGATGAGGAGAAGCTATTCACGGCCTGCGTGCGCTGCCACAGCGCCGCCAAGATCCGCTCCTACCGGATGAGCCCCGCTGCCTGGAAGAAACTGCGTGATTTCCACCTCTACATGGATCCGGCGATCATGTACCAGATGCGGGAAATGCACTGGCGCGAAGAAGCGGACAAGGTCTTGGAGTGGCTCGGCAAGGAACAGCCGTACCAGGCCGACTGGACCGCGCCGCAGGCCAGCCCGGCGGGTAAATGGCTGGTGCTGGGTTACGAGCCCGGCAAGGGCAATTACCGCGGCGAGGCCAGCATCGTGGCGCAAGGCGATGACGAATACACGCTTGCGGGCACGCTCGACTACACGGACGGCACGAGCGAGAACTTCAACGGCAGCGCCACTCTTTACGGCGGATACGCCCTGCGCACGCGCACGCGCCATAACGGCGCTGCAACCCTGGGCGCTTACAGTTTCGTGGACGGCACCATTCGCGGTGAACATCAGCACGAAGCACCCGATTTCCGCACCTCCTCGGCGACGTGGTACCCGCTAAACGGCGAGAGCCGGGTCTTGCGCACGACACCCGCGTACCTGCTCAGCGGCGAGCCCACGCACGTCGTCGTCGAAGGGCTTGATCTCCCCGGTATTCGCGAAAAGGACGTGACCGTCGGGAACCCGGACGTGGAAGTGCTCGAGGTCGTGTCGGCAACACCCGCTGCCATCGAACTCGTGCTCAGGTACAAGGGCCGGGCCGCTGCCGCGACAACCCTGCATCTGAAAAACCTGGACGCGGACAGGCTCACGCTGGCGCCGCGCATCGACTACCTGCGCGTCACCCCGGCAACCGGCCGTGCGCGGGTCAATGGTGGCGTCCACTACCCGGCCGAGGGTGTGCAATTCGAGGCCATCGCCTGGTCCAGTGGCGCGGACGCCGATGACCCGGCCGACGACCTTGTGCTGGGCCCGGTCCCTGCCCTGTTCAGCCTCGAGGAAGACGCGACGCGACCCGATGACGATGACCTGATGCACCTGGGGGCGATCGAGAGCGACGGGACTTACATTCCGACCGGCGACTACGATTCGATCCCGTCGCGAAGATACGAAATCGAAGGTACCGGCATGGTGAAGGTGGTGGCCGCATACACCAGGGGCAATGACCACTACAGCGCCGCTGCGCGGCTCGTCGTAACCGTGCCCGATTACATCCAGAGGGTGAGGTAAGAGCACGTGAACAGCCGGCTCGCCTGGGCGGATCATCGTGTTTTCGAACACGGCGACGAACACCTGGTCTTCGGTGTCGAAGACGCGAGCCTTTTCGCCCTGAGCGACGCCGCGCACCGGACACTGAGGCAGTGGCGTCGGCAACGGACTCTCGACCCGGACCGGCTGCAACCCGCCGACCTCGAGAGCCTGCAGGAATTCTGCGATGCCCGCATCCTGCGGCCGTTGTCACCGAAAGCCGCTCCGGTGTGCAGGGCCGAACCCGGACGGACCGCGCTCGCGACCCTGGTACTCGAAGTCGCGCAGGACTGTAACTTGCGCTGCAATTACTGTTATGCCGGTGACGGCACCTACGGCGGCAGCCCCACGCTGATGGATCCGGCCACGTCCCGCCGCTCGCTACGCTACCTGCTGGAGCACAGCGGCGATCACGAGCACGTGACGGTCATACTTTTCGGCGGGGAGCCACTGCTCAACCTGCCGGCCGTCCAGGCGGCCGTCGACGAAGCGGACAGTTACGGCGGCTCGCTCGGCAAGAAGGTCCACTTCTCCCTGACCACGAACGGTACGCTGCTGAGTCCGGAAATCATCCGTTTCCTGAACGATGCGCGAATTTCCGTCGCCGTCAGCATGGACGGACCGCCGGCCATCCATGACAGCAACCGCCCCCACGCGGACGGCCGCGGCAGTTACGCGGGCATCGTTGCAAATTTAAAGGCCCTGCTCGACGGCGCACCAATGCCGGTGGCGGCCAGGGTCACGCTGACGCCCGCTCAATGGGCCTCGCTGGTCGAGGTCTTCGATCACTTGTCGGGACTCGGTTTCCACGAGGTCGGGGTTGCGCCGGTTAGCCCCGTGTGCGCTTCGCTGTTGCCGTCCCGCGAGCAGGAAGACGCGCTGATGCGCGGCTTCGAAACGCTCGCCGGCCGCTTTCTCGACGAAGCGGCCATGGGGCGAATTCTCCCGTTCTCGAACATCATCGACTTGTTGTCCCGGCTGCACGGCGGTCACGCCAAAGGCATCGCCTGCGGCGCCGGTTACGGCTACATGGCCATCGACGCCAGCGGCCGTTTCTTTCCCTGCCACCGATTCACCGGCATGACCGAATTCCAGGCCGGCGACATCGGCACGGGTATCGACGGCGCACGGCTCAGGGCGGGACTCGGCGAACTCAACGAAGGCCGCGAGGAAAGCTGCTCCAGGTGCTGGGCCAGAACGCTCTGCGCGGGTGGCTGCCACTACGAGAATCACCTGCGTGAGAACCAACTCGGACTGCCTCGCGGAACCTCCTGCAGGTTTATCCGCAATTGGCTGGAGCTGGGTATCAAGACTTACGCCAGCCTGTGTTCCGGCGACGCCATCCGCGTCATGAATCCATTTTTGAACAAGCGCGCACAGTGTTAAACAGAGGTAATCGCAATGACTCGAAAAAAATCCATCAAGGCACTGAACCAGAAGGCCCGCGCCATCCAGAAACTGGCGGAAGGCGAGACAAAATCGGTCGAGGCTCTGCAGCAAGGTCCACCCGCCATGCCGGTGGGCTGCACCACCATTTTTGACACCGGCTGGGAAACCAACCCCCGCCCGAGCAATCCGGTCGGCAACTGCCAGGCGTCGGTCAAGGACTTTCCGGGCTGCGCCGGTGACTGCTGGTGGCCCGCCCAGGTGCCGGACGGCCTCACCAACCACGAGGATTTCGACAAGCAGTGCGCCAACATCGCCAGGGACTGGCGCGAAATCAAATATGATTAATTTCAATTCTAGATACGCACTCTAAGGTGATGTAAATGAACGATTATAAACCGCACATCAGATTGCTCTTGGCGCTTGTTTCCCTGTTGCTCAGCGCTGGCGTGTATGCCAAGGACATGTTTTATTACATCGGTAACGAGATGATCCAGGTGATCGATGGCGACAGCGATGCCATCGTGGCCGACATACCGGTCGACGGCTGGCTGCGCGACTCCGAATTCAGTGCCGACAAGAAATTCCTGTTTGCCGTCGCCAACCGGCATATCCTCACCAAGGTCGACCTCGCGGCGAATCGTGTCGTCGCGACCGCCGACGTCAACAGCGACGGCTGGGACCGGTTTATCTACGGTTTCGACCTCGCCCCCGACGGCAAGACCGCCTACGTCATCCTGCTGTCACGCAAGACCCGGCAGGGTGAAGCGGTGGTGGGCACACCGCAACTGGCACAGATCGATATCGGGGACGGTCACATCATACGCAGCATCGACGTGCCCTGGAGCTCGGTATCGATCGCCACGGTAAAAAATGCGTCTGAAGTCCTCGTCATCGGCAAGGATATCGTCAAGGTCGACACGAGCCGGCCCGAAATGCGTACTACCGGTACGTACCCGATGTTTTCGAAGCACTGGAACATTCTGCCGCTGTGGGACTACACCGATGAAAACGGCGGGGTCTACATGGTCAATTACTACACCCCCGATGTCATGGGCCTGCTTTCCATCGACACGAAAACAGGCAAGATCAGCGACATGCCTTTGGATGGCCCGCCCGTCTTCGCCTACAGCGTGATCCGTTCCCCGGACAAAAAGAAAGTTTACGCCGTCATGGACGAGCTGAGCGTCATAGACCTGGCGTCACACAGCTACGACGCCGTCATCCCGCTGCACACCGGCACGGCCTACGCCGTCAATATTTCCAGTGACGGAAAAAAGGTGTACACCACGGGCGGTGGCTCCGTCACGACGATTTTCGATACGCGCACGCTGAAGCCTGTCAAGGTGCTGCAAATGCAAACGGACGGGATGGATTTGCGCCGGTTGACGTACTAGGGCCCGTTAACGTTCCGCGGCTCATGGAATACGGACTGCGCATTTCGACGCTGGATGACGTCTGCGCCCGACCCGTCGATATGGGTACGCCGGAGGGGTTGGAAGCACCCGCCGACAGCGTTTTCACCTCGATCTACTTCGGCACCGAATTCTGCCAGGAACTGCTGCCGGGCGGCGACGACGCCCTGGCTGTCTGCAGCTATTGCCGGGCCAAGGGGCGACAGGCCGTCCTGCTCACGCCCATCGTTACGCAAAGGGGTCTCGAGCGCATTTCACGCCTGCTGCAGACATTGGTGGAAAACCGCTTTCTGCCGGTCGTCGTCTTCAACGACTGGGGTGTTTTCGAGTTGCTCCGGCACGCCTTCCCCACCCTGAACCTTCGCATGGGACGGTTGCTCAACCGTGGCTTGAGGGACCCGCGCCTGGACATGGAACGGCACGGAGCCGGGGCGGACAACCTGCAGCGGGGTTCCCGCATAAGACGGCTGGCCGCGGCTGCGGGCGTCGTCGCGGTGGAATCGGACGCCGACCTGGAAGCCGGCTTCCTGGGAGACGGCAGCGAGGGGCTGGAACGCACGCTGCATATCCCTTTCACCTTCGTTACCACCGGCCGGAACTGCCTGGAGAAGGCCGCGCACGCCAACCAGGGCCGGGGGATGTTTACACGCGGCCTGCGCAGCGGCTGCAGCGCGCCCTGCCGCGGAAACTGCAAACAGGAAACCCGGCCGGACATGCTCAACCCGGTGTGGCGTTCCGGCAACACCCTTTTCGTCAAGGCGCCGCCCGCCCTGATCGCGCGACACACAGCCCTGGCAGACCGGGTCGTGCTGCACGTTCGCCCGCTGCCGTGAGTGACCCGGTATGAAAATCCTCGCGCCGTTGAAATCCGTGACCGAGGTCAAACCGCTGCTGGCGGCCGGCGCCGATGAGTTTTATTGCGGGTTGGCGCCGCCGGGCTGGAATGAGAGGTTCGGCCGGACCTGGGTCAACCGACGCCACACACAAAGCGCGGGCGTGGACGGCGAAGAAGCGCTGCGTGAAATTGTCGCAGCGGCCGGGACGGCGCCCGTCTTCGTCACCCTCAACGCCCCACATTACCCGGCTGGCGCGGTCGACATGCTGACGGATTTCGGGCAGCGCCTGACCGAAGAACTGGGCGTGGCCGCCCTGATCGTCGCCGACATGGACCTGCTGCTGCAACTGGCAGAAGCCGGCCATGCCGCAAAACTCCACCTGTCCAGCCTGGCGGTTTCGAGCAACGCCGGCAGCGCACGCTTCTTCCGCAAGCTGGGTCTCGCCCGGATTATCCTGCCGCGGCACCTGACGCTCGCGGAAATTCGCCAGTGCGCCGTCGAAGGCATCGATTTCGAGGCCTTCCTGATGAACGACGGTTGTGTTTTCGAAGAAGGCCTTTGTGCGACGACACACAGTGCCGGGACCTTCTGCCTGCAGGACGGCGAAGGCCTGGAGGGGATAAGCCCCGCCCTGGCGGACCATTACGCTTTCTGGAAGTGGACGCAGAACAACTGCGGCTGCAACAGCAGCAAGGGCTTCCCGCTCGGCCCCTGCGGTCTTTGCGCCATTCCGGCCTTGCGCGCGGCCGGCGTAAGCAGTCTCAAGGTCGTCGGCCGCGAAGCGTCGGCGGGCCGCAAACTGGCTTCGGTCAGGCTTGCCGCCGCCGCCCGGGATATCTGCCGCGCAGGCGGTCGTGCCGGGCAGATACGGGAAGCCATCATCGCGCTGCGCGGCGGCGCGTCGCTGTGCGAGAACGCCCGCGCCTGCTACTACCCCGACATCTGGGCCGGCACACGCCCCCGCCCCGCCCGCTCACACGCGGCCGGCGGCGACCCGGTAGCGGAAAAGTGAAAGGTTCCGCCGGGTGACATCGCTAAAGCTGTTCAGCCGGCACCTCAAGCGGCGCAAGAGAATGCTGGCGGTGCTGTTCCTGCTCGGGTTGGTCGGCTCCGCCACGGCTCTCTCGACCCCGCTGCTCGGCAAGGCCTTCATCGACGCGGTCGTCGAGCGCGGCGACTTCGGCCTGATCCCGATCATCGCTCTGGCATTGGTGGGGTTGGCGGTGGCCGACGTCGCCATCGGCTTTGCGTCACGCTGGCTGCATGCCAGGCTGTCGGCCGGCGTGCTTGTGGAAATCCGTCAAAGGCTGTTCAGCCACTGTCTTTACGCACGCATGGAAAAGCTCGAACAGTTCCGTCACGGTGACCTACTGAGCCGGTTTGGCACCGACATACCGAAGATCCAGGCCCTGCTGGTCGATGGCGTTACGGGTCTGTTCCACAACCTCGTTTTCCTGCTCGTGAGCGCCGCTATCCTGGTGTACCTGTCACCGCTGCTGGCGCTTTGGAGCTACGTCGGGCTGGTCGCGGCACTGATTTTGACCGCGGTCTTTCGCAAGCCGATCGAAACAGGCACACGCGGCATTCGCTTGAAGATGGCCGACCTTTCCCATTTCCTGTCGGAGCGACTCGGCGCGCTGCGCAGCATCCGCTTCCACAACACCCAAACGCAGGAACTGCAGGCCTTCGGCGAACTGAACGAACAACTGGTCCGTCGTGTCATCCGCTTTCAATTGACCGATTCGGCCGCGAGCCAACTGCCGGGTCTGGCGCTGGCGGCCAGCCTCGCGTGGATATACGTGCTCGGCGGGGGGCTGCTGCAAAGCGGCACGATCGGTCTGGGCACATTCGTCGCCTTCGTTCTTTACCAGGGACGTTTGTACGCGCCCGCCGCGGGTCTCCTGGGCCTGTACAAGACCCTGCAGCAGGTCCAGGTGAGCCTCGAACGCGTGGCCGAAGTGCTCGGCGGCGAGGAATGCGATGAACGGATGGAGTTCCGGGCCATGCACGGCCCGGGCGAAAGGCGTGCGGCCGCGCTCGAACTGGAGGACGTGAATTTCACCTACGGTGACGAGGCGCCGGTACTGGACCACCTCAGCCTGAAACTGGGTTATGGCGAAAAGGTCGCTGTTTTCGGTGCCTCCGGTGTCGGAAAATCGACCCTGATCCAACTCATCTTCGGGCTGCGCGAGGCCCAGGGCGGGCGTGTCAGGGTCGCCGCCAGGGAGCCGGCGCCCAACACCCGTGCATTGCTCGGCTACGCCACGGCCGACCCGTTCCTGTTACACGCCAGCGTCAGGGAAAACCTCTGCTACGGCAGCCCCGGCGCCAACCAGGAGGCGATCCTCGATGCTGTGCGCCTGGCCGAGGCGCACCGCTTCATACTTTCACTGCCGCAAGGCTTCGACACCGTCATCGGCGGCCGCGGGCAACGTCTTTCGGACGGTCAGCGGCAACGTCTGGGCCTGGCCAGGCTGTTTCTGGCCTCACCGCAGATACTGGTGCTGGACGAAGCCTTCTCTGCGCTGGACGCGACCACGGAGAGCCGGGTCCGCGCCAACCTCTTCGAGGCCTTCGCTGACCGCGCCATACTCGTCATCAGCCACCGTCTCGGCGGCCTGGAGCAATTTGACCGGCTTCTGCTGATGAGCGGCGGCCGCTTACACCCGGTCAGTGCCGACGAACTGCATACCCGCTTCCGCCAACCAGGGCCCCAACCGGCCTGAGCTTCCGATGCAGGAGCCGCTGATCGGTATCATCGACACCGGCGTCAATGCCTGGCATTCACATGTGCGCGGGCGGGTTGACGGCTGCAGGATCCACACGGACCAGGGCGGCGCCGTTCTCGAGGACGGCGAATTCGGCGATACGCTGGGGCACGGTACGGCGGTGGCGGGTGTCTTGCGCGAGGCGCTGCCGCTGGCGGGTCTGTTTGTCGTCAAGGTATTCGACAACGAGCGCAACACTTACCCGTCGCTGGTCGCCCGGGCAATACTCAGGTCCTGTGCCGCGGGCTGCGACTTCATCAACCTGAGCCTGGCGCTGCCGCCGGGCTACGGCGCCGACCTGGTCCTGGACGCCTGCGAAACCGCGCTTGACAGCGGCGTGGTGCTGGTCGCGGCCGGGCACCCGCAGCACGCCGACCTGTTGCCGGCTTCGCTGCCCGGTGTGCACGGCGTCATCGC
>Ga0210122_1000824_pt1 | contig 10798 bp, 7 predicted proteins | sample Muzzi_CordB_D2_FD_185530 | JGI IMG/M metagenome (GOLD analysis project Ga0210122, IMG submission 185530) | Wetland microbial communities from San Francisco Bay, California, USA, that impact long-term carbon sequestration - Muzzi_CordB_D2 (SPAdes) | ecosystem: Environmental > Aquatic > Marine >... | reverse complement strand
CGTCGGCGAAGGTGATGTCGTCGGGGTGCACCTCCAGTGCGTCGGCGGCGAGCGTCGTGGCCTTCTCGATGACGATCTCGGCCGCGACCTTGTAGGCGCTGCCTTGTGACATGCCGGACCGCGAGCCGATCGCCGGATTGCCGACGAGCGCCGGCCCGTCCGGATCGCCGGACTTGAGAATTATGCGTTCGACGTCGACGCCGAGCCAGCGCGCCATCATCTCGGGGAACACGGTCTCGTGCCCCTGCCCGCTGGGACCGGCAACATTGTGCAGCACGACGGTGCCGTCGCGGTCGAACAGCGCGGCCACCTCGTCCTTCTTTATCCCGCCGCCACCGGACGGCTCGACAAACAGCGCGCAGCCGATGCCGCGCAGCTTCTTCGCTTTGCGCGAGGCGCGGCGGCGCGTGGCAAAGCGGTCCCACTCGGACACCTCGCGCACCTTCGCCGCCAGCGCGGGGAAATCGCCGCTGTCGAAGCGGGCGCCGGTCAGCGTCTGGTAGGGCATCTGCTTCTTCTTGATCAGGTTGCGCATGCGCAGCTTGAACGGATCGATCTTCAGCTTGGCCGCCGCCTCGTCGACCAGGCGCTCGACGATGTAATTGGCCTCCGGCCGACCGGCACCACGATAGGCGTTGGTCGGCGCGGTGTTGGTCATCAGCTGGCGGTGGCGGCCATAAAGCGCCTCGACCTGGTAGCAGCCGGCGCCGACGAACATGCCGTTGATCGAATTGGTCAGCACCCCCGCCGCCGAGAGATAGGCACCGGAATCGCACAGCCAGTCCGTGCGCAGGGCAAGGAATCTGCCGTCCTTGACGTAGGCCAGTTCGCCGCGCAGCACGATGGCGCGGCCGTGATTGTCGGTGAGAAAGTCATCCGAGCGGGTGGAAAGAAACTTGACCGGCCGGCCCAGCTTCCTGGCCAGCAGCATGAGCACCGGATATTCGGGAAACGGATTGGTGCGTGCGCCGAAGGCGCCGCCGACGTCGAGCATGCGCACGCGCAGGCGCTCGGGGGCGACGCCGGACATAACGGCAAGATCCTTGCGGAAGGCCGGGCCGCCCTGGTTGGGGGCGTAGATGTCGTAGCTGTCGCTGGCGGCATCGTAGGTCACCACCGCGCCACGCACCTCCATCGGCGTCGGCGCCACCCGCGGGCTCTCCGCGGTCAGGCTGATCACGCCGTCGGCGCGGGCGAAGACATCGTTGGTTTTCTGCTCGTCGCCGTATTCGAACTCGAAGCAGACATTGCCCGGGATATTGTCGTGGATGGCCGGCGCCTCCAGCGCACGCTCTACGCCGATCACCACCGGCAGGTCTTCGTAGTCGATGTTGATCAGATCGGCGGCGTCGCGGGCGGCGGCCGCCGTCTCGGCAACGACGACGGCGACCTCCTCGCCGACAAAGCGTACGCGCTCGCGCGCCAGCACCGGCCGTTCCGGCATGATGATGCCCTGCCCGCCGCGGCCGGGCGGCGGCGCAATCGGCGGCACGGTGGCGAAAGGCTCGTTGGCCACGTCGCGGCCGGTGAGCACGGCAAGCACGCCGGGGCTTTTCTCCGCGGCACCGGTGTCGATCGATTTGATGACGGCGTGGGCGCGGTCGGCGCGACGGAAGCAGGCATGCACCTGGCCGTCGAAATTCCAGTCGTTGGTGAAGCGGCCGCGGCCGGTGACGAACCGGAAATCCTCGCGCCGTCCCTTAAAGCTCGGGTCTATCTCCGACATCCTGCTTCCACCCTCAAACGCGACCCGGCAGGACTAGCGCAGTTCGATCTCCCTGGAAATCGCATCGCCGCGACAGATGCCAGTTTCCGCTTGGCTCAACCTGTCGAAGCTGTATTCGCCTTCCTTGGACGGCAGCATAGCGTAAAGAGGGTCGTCGCGGCTTCGCGGCACATTACGCTCCAAAATACGAGAGGCGGCGCAACCAAAAGCCCACGTTGCGAGCGCAGCGACCTAACGAAGTTATCACGCTTGCTTCCCCGGGTGCTGCCCCACAAACTGCGAATGTCAAGAGGCGAAAAAGCGCGCGAGAATTTGCAGCCAATATTAAAGAGTTGCTGGCGCGCCCGAAAGGATTCGAACCTCTGACCCCCAGATTCGTAGTCTGGTGCTCTATCCAGCTGAGCTACGGGCGCGTGCCGCCGCGGCCGAATGCCGGGCAAGGCAGGAATTAGCTATCGTCTCGCCTCTCCATTGGCAAGGGCGTGCCCGTTAACGCTGGCTCGGCCTGCATGGCCCAGACCAGAGCCCGGTTTTCCACCCGGACGCGAACAGCCAACATGGCCGCATTGAGCAACGAAAAGACCAGCGCGAAGCCCGGCAGCCCCAGCGCCAGTGGAACCACGGCGATTTCCAGCGCCACCACCAGATAGTTCGGGTGCCGGAGCAAGCGGTAGGGTCCGCGCACCAGCGGTGCGGCCGCTGGCAGCACAATCACCCGTGTGGTCCAGCGCGGTCCCAGACTGGCGATCACCCACAGCCGGCCCGCCTGCAGCAGGAGAAAGACCGCGAGCCAAACCGGATCGACCGGGCGGCCATGGCCGAGAAGCCAGAGCCCGAGCAGCCAGAGCGCGTGCAGCGTGACCATGAAGGGATAATGCGCGGCACCGAATTCGACGCCGCCGGCGGAGCGCAGCGTCTGCGTATTGCGCCCGGCATAGACCAGCTCGGCGAGCCGCTGCACGCCGACGAAGCCGACGAGCCACGCACCTTCAGCCATGAACCGGACCTTGGCCGGCCTCCAGCGCGAGGAAACTGGCGGTGAAGCCGGGGCCGAGCGCCGCCAGCATCGCCTGCCCATGCAGACCGCGCCTCATCACACGCTCGAGCACGAACAGCACGCTGGGGGCCGACATGTTGCCGTGATCGCGCAGCACCTCACGCTCGTCGCGCAGCGTACCCTTCTGCAGTGCAAGCGCGGCCTCAACCGCGTCGAGCACCTTGGCACCGCCGGGATGGAAGACGAATTGCGGCGCGGTGAGCCGCGCGGCGTCGAGGAAGCGGCGCGCCGGCGCCGCCAGCCGCCGCTCGACGAAGCGCGGCAGCGAGCGCGAGAGCACGACGCCGAAGCCGACCGGGTCGACGGTCCAGCCCATGATGTCGAGCGTGCCGGGCCAGGTGTGCTCGGCCGCCGCGCCGACGCGCAGGCCCGCCCCCTCGCGCTCCGCCCGCAGCACCGCCGCCGCCGCGCCATCGCCGAACAACGCGGAGGAAATCACATCGGCCTTGGCGCCGCGGTCGCCGCGGAACGCAAGCGTGCACAATTCGACCACGACGACGAGCACCACCTCGCCGGGCTCCGCGCGCGCCATCCGCGCGCCGATCGACAGGCCGGAAACGCCGCCGGCACAGCCGAGGCCGAACACCGGCACGCGCGCCGCGCTTGCGCGCAAGCCCAGCTCCGCACCGACGCGCGCGTCCAGGCTCGGCGTGGCGATGCCGGTGGAGGACACGGTGACGATCACGTCGACGTCAGGCGCCGTCATCCCGGCACGGTCAAGCGCGGCTTGCGCGGCCCGCACATAAAGCGCGCCGGCGCCGTCGAGATAAACTTGCGTGCGGGTGCGCCAGTCGTGCGGTTCGGCAAACCAGTCGAGCGGGCACACTGAATAGCGTCGCTCGATGCCGGCATTAACGAAGACATCAGCAAGTTTGGGATAGCGGGTGAGAGCACTGCGATAGATGACGCGCGCCAGCGCGGCGACGTCGGATTGGGCCAGCGTGTGCGGCGGCACCGCGGTCGCCAGTCCAAGCAGCGAGACCGGCGGTGCGGTCATGCCATTGCCTTCCCTGCCAACGAGCGCCCCAAGCAGACGAACACCGCCACACCGGGGCCTGTTCCCCGGGATCAGGCGCGGGCACGTTCACCGCGATGGGCGTCGAGATCGATGGCGCGGTCGGGAATGGTGATGCGGAAGGTGGCGCCGATCGTGTCGGGCACCAGCCGGATCTCGCCGCCATGAGCACGCACCAACTCGGCGGCGATGGCGAGGCCGAGCCCCGTGCCGCCGGCCTTGGCCGAACCCTGGAACGCCTGGAACAGGTGGCTGCGCGCCTTGTCCGGGACACCAGGCCCGGTGTCGGAGACTTCCAGCATCACCACACCGCCCTCGCGCCGGCCGGTGATGCGGATCTGGTCGCGCGCCGGATCGCGGGCACCGCGCGCCTCCAGCACCTGCACGGCATTGCGCGCCACATTGACCAGCACCCTGAACAACTGATCGTGATCGGCCTCCACGGTCAGCCCGCGCTCGACCGAGACGATCCAGCGGATCGGCACGTCGAGGCCGAGGCCCAGCGCCTCGTGCACTTCCTCGACCAGCGGCTCGACCTCGATGGTCTTGCGCTCGGGCGCTGGCTCCTGGGCCGCGCCGTAAGAGAGCGTCGACTGGCAGAAGGCGATGGCACGCTCGAGCGCGCGCATCAGCTTGGGCGCAAAGCGCTGCACTTTGGGATCGGGCAGCGTGGAGAGCTGGTCGGAAAACAGCTGCGCCGACGAGAGCAGGTTGCGCAGGTCGTGGTTGATCTTCGACACCGCCAGCCCGAGTGCGGCCAGCCGGTTCTTCTGGTGCAGCATGGAGGCGAGCTCGCGCTGCATGGCGGCGAGTTCCTCCTCGGTGGTGCCGATCTCGTCGCGGCGGCCCGAACGGCCGATAACGCGGCCGGGATTTTCCGGATCGGCCCGAAAAGCGATCATATTGGAAGTGATGCGTTCCATCGGCCGCACCAGCAGGTAATGCAGCGCGAAGAACACCAGCATGGCGGTGATGCCGGAGATCGCCAGCGACAGCAGCAGGATGTTGACCGAAAAGCTGTACATCGCCTTGCACAGTGGCGCCTCGTCGAGGACGATCTCAAGAAATTCACCGTGCGCCATCGGCGCCGGCCCGACCACCCGGATCACGTCATCGGGCATGCATAAGGCCAGCGTGTGAAACGCCTCCATGATGGCACGCCACCAGCTCACGCTGCGCATATCGATGTCTTGCGCTATCTCTGAAGGCACGTTGGCGGCGGCGAGCAGACGGCGCTCGTTGCCCATTTTGATCGCCACGGTGCGCGCACCGATGCTGGAGAGGATTTGCTTGGCCAGGCTTTCCGGCACCATGCCGCTGGGCGCGGCCTCCAGCACCAGCGCCGCGGTGTGCGCAGCGGCCAGCCGGTCGTTGAGCCAATTGAGCCGGAAATTGGCGATCGAGGGAACGTAGATCAGAATTTCGGCCACCATCACGAACACGATGGTGAGGAAGAGAAGCTTGCCGGACAGGCCGATGCGCACACGCCGCCCGTTCTGCAGGGTCGCCGCCGCCAGGGATTGGCCCGTGAGCTCGGTGTCCGTTTCCAACAACGCCTCAACCGAAGATTCGCAGCCACGCGATGATGCGCCGCAGCAGCGGACGCGTCAAACTGGGCGTAAAAAAGTCGATCGCCGCCCGTTTGCCGATTTCCGACAGCGTCGGATAGGGAATGACGATGCCGGTGAAGGCGCGGATATTCATCTTTTGCGCAATCGCCAGGGTCCAGGCGGTGATCATCTCGCCGGCCTGCGCGCCGACGATGGTGGCGCCGAGGATCGTGCCCCTGCTGTCGGTGACGACCTTGATGTGGCCGTGGGTCTCGCGTTCGGCCTGGGCCCGGTCGTTGTCGTGAAAAGGCCAGCGCAGAATTCGTACCGGATAGCGACGTTCGCGCGCCTGCGCCTCGGTCAGCCCGGTCTGCGCCAGCTCGGGCTCGGTATAGGTAACCCAGGGGATGGCGTCCTTGTTCACCTTCACCGGCAGGCGGAACAGCGCGTTCCGGATCACCAGCCCGGCGTGATAGTTAGCGGCGTGGGTGAATTGCAGTTGCTTGGCGGCGACATCGCCAATGGCGTAGACGCGCCGGTTGGCGGTCTTCAGCTTCTTGTTGACGAAGATGCCGCCGCGGTCGTAGCGCACACCGGCCGCGTCCAGATCAAGCCCGTCGACATTGGGCTTGCGGCCGGCGGCGACCAGCAGATGGCTGCCTTCGATGGTTTCCTCGCCGGTCTCGCCGGCGATCGTCACACTCACGTTGCCGCCGGCATGGGCGACGCCGGCGACCTTGACGCCGCTGCGGATGACGACGCCGTCGCGCTCGAGCTGGTCGAGCACGACTGCCGCGCATTCCGGATCGTCCTTGGCGAGCGGCTGCGCCGCCTCCAGCACAGTGACCGCGCTGCCAAGGCGGCGGAAGCCCTGCGCCATCTCCAGGCCGATGGGCCCGGCACCAATGACGACCAGGTGCCTGGGCAACGTCGTCAAATTGAAGATGGTCTCGTTGGTGAGATACGGCCCAGTGTCGATGCCCGGAATCGGCGGAACGCCGGCGGTCGAGCCGGTGGCGACGACGAACCGGCGCGCGCGGATCGCATATTGATCGCCGACGACGACGGTGCGCCGGTCCCTGAATCTGGCGTGGCCCTTGATCACCCGCACGCCAAGACCGGTAAAGCGTTCCGCCGAGTCGACCGGCGCGATCGACGCGATCACGTTGTGCACGTGGGCATGCACCTTGGCGAAATCGATCGAGACATTGCCGGCGGTGATGCCGAAGGCGGCGGAATCATGCATCAGCGCAGCGCGCTTGGCCGCCGCCAGCAGCGCTTTCGACGGCACGCAGCCGGTGTTGAGGCAGTCGCCGCCCATCTTGTGCTCTTCGATCAATACAGTGGAGACGCCGAATGCGGCCGCCGCCGCGGCGACCGAAAGGCCGCCGGAGCCCGCGCCAATCACGCAAATGTCGGGTGTGAGTGTTTCCGCCATGCCCCCTCGAACTTCCCCAGACCAATAGCGCAAAAATCACTGGGCTGCGCGGGGGCGCCGGCGCAGGCGCTTGACCACCACCGGCACCAGCGCCAGCACGCCGAGCGCGATCAGCGCCCCGATCAGTTCCGGCGTGAGGATATCTTTCGCATCGAAGGTCAAATGGCAATCGGCCCGGCCGGTGGCCATGCAGGCGTCGTAGCTATCCTTCTGCGCAGCGATGATGCTGTCGAGGCCGGTGCCGGCGAAAGCATAGGCGGCGGCGCCGGGAATGATGCCGAGCACGGTAGCAGCAATGAAAGGGCCAAGCCGCACCCCGGCGAAAGCGGGGACCAGATTGACCAGGAAGAAGGGGAATGCCGGGACCAGGCGCAGGAACAGGAGATAGCTGAAGGCGTCCTCACGGAAGCCTTCCGCAAGCTGGGTGGCGCGCGGGCCCGCCCGTTTGAGCAGCGGCTCGCCCAGCGCCGTGCGCGCGACCAGGAAGATGATGGTCGCGCCCAAGGTGGCGCCGATTACCGCGGCCGAGGCGCCGAGGGCCAGACCGAACAGAAAGCCGCCACTGACGGTCAGGAAGGTGGCGCCTGGCAGCGAAAGGGCGACGGCGGCGGCGTAGAGGGCCACATAGGCCAGCACCGCCAAAACCTTGTGGCTGGTGACGAATTCGTCAATGGCCGCGCGGTGGCGGACCAGGGATTCAAGCGAGATCATGCCCTTGCCGACCGTGAGATAGGCAAGGACGGCCAGAATGACGATCGCAATGAGCGGCAGCAGGCGGCGAAACAGACTGCCCGGGTGATCGACGCTGGGTTCTGATGCGGACATGGGCGCTTATATATACGAACAGGGGCTATCAGCGGGCCGGCATCACCGGCTTGTGAGCGTTTTTGAGCGGTTCATCGGCGCTCTCGTCAATGGCCGGCGGTCGCATTGACGGGTCAAAGCCCCTCCCTTATAAGCCGCGCAAATATAGAGCCGATCCGCCTCGAAATGCGGATTTTTGTGGTGGTTTGGGGGCGGTTTTTTGCCACTTTCCCGGCCCCACGGCGCGATCAGCGGAGAACTTAATCGTGAAGCGGACCTACCAACCGAGCAAGCTTGTACGCAAGCGTCGTCACGGTTTCCGCGCGCGCATGGCCACCAAGGGCGGACGCAAGGTGGTGGCGGCGCGCCGGTCACGCGGACGCAAGCGACTTTCGGCCTGAGCGCGGCACCCCTTCAGTCTGCACATTGCTTTCATGGAACGATTGAGGCAACGGGCGGACTTTCTGGCCGCGGCATCCGGGACCAAGATTCCGGCCGCCGCGTTCGTGCTGCAAGCCCGTCGGCGAACGGACGGCGGCCCACCGCGTTGCGGCTTTACCGTGTCGAAGAAAGTCGGCAATGCCGTCGAGCGCAACCGGGTCCGGCGCCGTCTGCGGGAGATCGTGCGGCTCGCAGGCACCGAGCGGGTGCGCGCGGGCCATGATTACGTGCTGATCGGCCGGCGCGCGGCACTCAAGTTGCCGTTTGCCCGGATGACACAGGATTTCAAGGACGCGCTGCGGCGCGTGCACGCGGGGCGCAAAACGGTAACGCGATGACCGACAATAAAAACACCATCCTCGCCATCGTCCTCTCGGCTATCGTGCTGATTGCCTGGCAATTTTTTGTCGCCGTGCCGCAGCAGAAGGCGCGGCAGGAACAGCAGCAGCAGGCACAATCGCAACAGCAAGCGCAACAGCCGCAGAAGACCCAGCCGGGTGGCAGCGCAGCACCAAGCGCGCAGACACCGGCGACCCAGCCAGGTCCGCCGGTTGCTGGCCAAACCGCGCCATCGGCCGGCGCGCCCGCCACCCGCGCGGCGGCGCTGCAAAGCACCGAACGCGTGAAAATCGAAACCGGCAGACTGAGCGGTTCGATCGCGCTCATGGGTGCGCGCATCGACGACCTGTCGCTGCGGCAGTACCACGAAACGATCGATCCGAAGTCGCAGCCGATCGTGCTGCTGTCGCCGTCGGGCAGCCCCGACCCGTTTTATGCCGAATTCGGCTGGACCGGCGCGGCCGGCACCAACGCGAAGCTCCCGTCCTCAGACACGGTGTGGAAGCAGGACGGGTCCGGCGCGCTCAGCGTCGGCCATCCGGTGACGCTCACCTATGACAACGGCCAGGGCCTGCAGTTTCGCCGCACCATCGCGGTCGACGACAAGTATCTGTTCACCGTCACGGACGAGGTGGTGAACAAGGGCGACAAGCCGGTCACCCTCTTCCCCTACGGGCTGATCTCGCGCCACGGCACGCCGAAGACGCTCGGCTATTTCATCCTGCACGAAGGCTTGGTCGGCGTGCTCGGCGACCAAGGCCTGCAGGAATACACCTACTCCAAGATAGAAGAGAAGAAGACGGTCGCCTTCGACGTCACTAATGCCTGGCTCGGCATCACTGACAAGTACTGGACGGCAACGCTGCTGCCCGCCCCCAAGGCGCACGTGAAGGCGCGCTTCTCCGCCGGCAAGCTGGGCGACAAGAAAACTTATCAGACCGACTACCTGCTCGATGCGCAGACGGTGGCGCCGGGGGGAACTTCGACCGCCACCGCGCACCTGTTCGCGGGTGCCAAGGAAGTCAACATCGTCAACGGCTACGAGGACCAGCTCAACCTCAACCGCTTCGATCTGCTGATCGACTGGGGCTGGTTCTATTTCATCACCAAGCCGCTGTTCATGGTGATGGACTATTTCTACCGACTGTTCGGTAATTTCGGTGTCGCCATTCTGATCGTTACCGTGCTGATCAAGCTCGCCTTCTTCCCGCTGGCAAATAAGTCCTACGCCTCGATGGCCAAGATGAAGGCGGTTCAGCCGCAGATGCAAGCGCTGCGCGAGCGCTATCCCGACGACAAGGCAAAGCAACAGCAGGAATTGATGGCGCTCTATAAGAAGGAGAAGATCAATCCCCTGGCCGGATGCCTGCCGATCGTCATCCAGATCCCGGTATTCTTCTCGCTCTACAAGGTGCTGTTCATCACCATCGAGATGCGGCACGCGCCGTTCTTCGGCTGGATCCACGACCTGTCGGCGCCCGACCCAACCAACCTGTTTAATTTGTTCGGCCTTATTCCGTTCGATCCCACCGTAGTGCCGGTGATCGGCCCCTTCCTGCATCTCGGCATCTGGCCGCTGATCATGGGCATCACCATGTGGGCGCAGATGAAGCTCAACCCGGCGCCCCCCGATCCGACACAGAAGATGATCTTCGACTGGATGCCGGTGATCTTCACCTTCATGCTGGCCACCTTCCCGGCCGGACTGGTGATCTACTGGGCGTGGAACAACACGCTGTCGGTGGCGCAGCAGAGCATCATCATGCGCAAGCACGGCGCCAAGATCGAGTTGTTCGACCACATCAAGACGCTGTTCGTGAGGAAAAAGGCGCAGGAATAGCACCACTGTCAAAACGAATGCGTCGTCGCCGGGCACTGCCCGGCGATTTCGTTTATGCTGGCGCTGGTATTAAGGCGTGGCGGAGATATGGCGGGCGATTTCACCAGTGCAGAGATCGAAGCCGGCCGGCGGTTGTTTGCCGCCGATTGGCGCTTCATTGCCGCCGCCGCCAACGAAGCCTCGCTGCCGCCCATGCGCGGCACCGAAATCGCCTTCGCCGGGCGCTCCAATGTCGGCAAGTCGAGCCTGATCAACGCGCTCACCGCGCGCAAAAGCCTGGCACGCATCTCACGTACGCCCGGGCGCACTCAGGAGCTGATCTTCTTCGCCAGCGACGGTGACCTGCACATCGTCGACATGCCTGGCTACGGCTATGCCGCCGCTGCCAAAAGCAAGGTGGCGGCCTGGACCGAGCTGATCCACGCTTATCTACGCGGGCGCGCCAACCTGGCACGAGTCTACGTGCTGGTCGACGCCCGCCACGGGCTAAAGGATACCGACAATCCGACCCTCGACGCCCTGAGCCAGGCCGCGGTCAGTCATCAGATCGTGCTGACCAAGGCCGACGCGGTGAAGCCGGCCGAGCTC
>Ga0210122_1000820_pt1 | contig 10831 bp, 4 predicted proteins | sample Muzzi_CordB_D2_FD_185530 | JGI IMG/M metagenome (GOLD analysis project Ga0210122, IMG submission 185530) | Wetland microbial communities from San Francisco Bay, California, USA, that impact long-term carbon sequestration - Muzzi_CordB_D2 (SPAdes) | ecosystem: Environmental > Aquatic > Marine >... | reverse complement strand
CGTACCCCGGGTGTGGGTCGAGCCCAGGATCGCCGGCACGGCCGGATCGGAGACGTCGATCACGTGGACGCCGCCGACGCCGTCGGCGACCACCGCGAGGCCACCCGAGACGTCGATCCCGCGGGCGTTGCCGGGCGTCTCGACCCGGCCCAGGAGCCGCAGCGCGGTGGGGCTCGACACGTCGACGACCGCCATGCCGGCACCGCCGTCGGCGACGTAGAGGAGCCCCCCGGCCGCCGTCACGTCCGTGGCCGTGCCGGGCGTGTCGATGGTCCCGAGAAGGACCGGATGGAACGGATCGGTGACGTCGACGACGGCGATCCCGGCCTCGCCGTCGGCGAGGTAGAGCGTCCCGTCCACGACAGTCAGGTCGTTGGCGTTGCCGGCCGAATCCAGGGAGGCGACGATCGCCGGCGCCGACGGGTTCGAGGCGTCGACCACCTGGACACCGGTGGCTCCTGCCGCCACGAAGGCGAAGCTCCCTTCCACCGCCACCGCGTTGGCGAAGCCGGGGATGCGCAGGAACGAGAGCGCCCGGGGCGAGAAGGTCGTGACGTTGACCGCGACCGTGATCGAAAAGCCGGAGCTCGCCGCGGTGACCGTCGCGGTCCCGTCCCGGCCGGCGAAGATCCGCCCCGGCTCGGCGCCGAAGCTCGCCACGGTGAGATCGCTCGACGAGTAGGTGGTCCCCGGGCGGGCGGTGAGGTCGATCTCCGAGCCGTCGACGAGCAGGCCACCGACGCGCACGCGCCGGCTCACCTCGTCCGGCAGGAGGGTGTTCTTGACCAGGGTGAAGCCCCCCGGCTCGACCGAGATCGACAGCAGCACCGCGCCGTAGTCGACGCTCTCACGGTCCGTGGGATCGGTTCCCACCTCGATCTCGAGCCCGTCCGGCACCCCGTCGCCGTCGCTGTCGGCGAGGAGCGGGTTGGTCACGAAGCCGTCTCGCCCGGCCACTATCTCTTCGCCGTCGGCGATGCCGTCGCCGTCCGAATCCGGCAGATCAAGGCGGGTGCCCAGCTCGAACTCCCCGAGATTGGTCAGACCGTCGCCGTCCAGGTCCTCCAGAGCGTCCACCGGGTCCTGGGGATCGAGCCCCAGGGAGAGCTCCAGGTCGTCGGGCAGGCCGTCGCCGTCCGAGTCGGGGGACAGGATGGCGGTCACCAGAACCACGTCGAGGATCGCCTCGTGGAGCGCCGAGATCATCGCCCGTCCGCTGCCCACGGCCTCCACCCTGCCGTCCGGCCCGATGGTGGCGACCGCTGGGTTCGAGGTCAGGTAGGTGGTGCCGGTGGCGGCGGCCGTCACGTCCTGGGCCGAGCCGTCCGCGAAGCGGGCGATGACCGTAGCCTGAACCGCCTGGCCCGGGGAGCTGAAGGTGGTCACCGGGAGCTGGAGCAGGATCGACGCGGGGGTCGCGGCGCCGCTGCCGAGGACGATCCGGGGGATGGCGTTCATCCGGTTCGGCGTGATGGTGAAGAGCTCCGAGGAGCCGGAGAGCGTTTCGCCGTTCGCGACACAGCTCACCCGCGCGCGGACCGGTCCCATGTTCGACGGGATGTTCGGCACCTCCCAGGTGCCGTCGGCCAGGACGTTGGCCGTCTGGTTGAGGACGCTCACGGTACACCGCCCCTGGGCGAAGTCCTGTCCGCTCACGGAGCCTGCGGCGAGCAACGAGACGACGGCCGCGATCAGGGCGAGCCGCCCCGGGCGGCGGTGAGTTCGCATGGCAAAGATGGCGAGATCTCTCATGGTTGCTCCTCGTTCGGCTCCGGCGCATGGTCCGGAGCACCGGCGCTCCCCTCCGGCCGGGAGGCGCTTCCCTCTTCGTCCCAGACCTCGGGCCCCGGAAGGGGCACGACGATCTCGTCCTCGAGCCAGCGGGCAACCCGGGGCGGCCGTACGAGGAGCGCGCCGTCGGCCGTCCAGGTCACGCTCTCGACGGCGAAGAACGGCTTGCCGCCGCCCGGCGCCACGTCCGGCTTCCGGTGGGCCGTCCAGTCGAACGGCAGGTGGAGGAACCGGGCCCCGGAGAGACCACGCGACAGATCGACGACGGCCAGGAAGACCCGCTGGGGCTCCTCGGGGGTGGCCGGGGCGTGGGTGCAGAAGAACACGAGCTCGGAGCCGTCGGGCGAGAAGAAGAGCCGCCCGGCGGAGTGCCGCTCTCCGGGGTCCGCGATCCACGCCAGCGGGCCGTTGAACTGAGACGGGCGGATCACCGAGCGCTCCGGGAACACCGGCCCGTGGTCGAGGGTCTCCACGTCCAGCACCTCGACCACCGACGAGCTGGCCTCGACCGGCGTGAAGCGCCGCTGGAGCACCTCGAAGGCGACGAGCCGGCCGTCGGACGACGCGGCGACCTCCGGGGCGGCGACCAGGTCGAGCGCCTGGTCACCGCTCTCGAGGTCGAAGACCGCGATCACCGCCCGGGTGTGCACCAGCAGCCGGTCCCCGACGAGTTGGGCGTTCGCCTGCTCGTCGAGGTCCATCAGGTTGCCGGGTCCCCGGACCACGAAGCGCCGAGGCTCTCCGCCGGCGGCCGGCTGGAGGGTGACCGTGAGCTCTCTCGTCTCCCCCGGTCCTCGGTCCGCGGCGGCGGGCTGGATCGGGCCGACCGAGATCGACGGCGCATCCTCGGCAGCGCGTTCGTCCGCGCACGCCACCGAGGCCACCGCCAGCATCATCGAGACAACCAGCCAGACGATCTTCCTGCTCATGAGCTCGTCACCCTCGTCAGTAGAGCCGCAGCGTCACGGCGTCCGGCGCGAAGTCGCCGATGCCACAGGTACCGGCGTTCGAGAAGTTGTCGATCCGGCCGGCGCCGCACCCGGGGCAACGGTCGGCGACGGACTTCTCGATCCCCGCGGCGGCACCGTTGTTGAAGATGCAGATATCGGTGCCGCACGGGAGCAAGCCGGTCAGGTAGACGTCGTCCACGGCCACCGTCGTCGCGCCGACCGCTCCGCCGCAATGGCCGTTGATCGCGCCCCCCTCGCGGAAGGCGGCCAACCCGGCGCACAGGGGCGGTGGCGGGAAGGCGGCGAGCTGGGCCGGCAGCAGGCAGAACTCCTCGATCTGCACGGTGCCGTGCCCCGGCACCGAGCCGCAGCCGGTTCCCTGGGCGGCACCGGTGACCTGCGTCAGCCAGGTCTGCGGCACCGGGTCCGGGCCATTGTAGCCACACCCCGCGTTCGTGAAGCAGACGTCCACGTTGCCGCCGCCCGTGCACGTGGCATCCCCGGCGCTCGGACAGTTGTAGGCCGTGTGGCGAATGTGCCCGAGGGAGAGGAAGTGGGCGTCCGCGCGGTCCCGCGGCCCGACCATGCAGGTCCCGCACCGCCACTCCGCCTCGACCTCGGTGAATTCGACCTGCACCGGCAGGGCGTCGAAGTCGATCGGGTCGGTGTAGTCGCCTCCGGCACGGTCCTCGTTCAGGAACTCGTGCTTGGTGCCGCCCGGCTCGACCATGCTCAGGATCAACGGGCAGGTCAGGTCGGGATCGCTCGGCTCGAGGTGGGTCGTCACCGTGTTGCCGCAAACGTCGACGCCCATCACTTCGACCCCGGGGTTGAGCACCTTGACCTCGTCCTCGTCGGTGGCCCCCGTGGTCGTGCAGGTGATCGTCACTTTCGCCATGGCCACCCCGGCGTCGGAGCCGGCGCTCGCCATGGTGTTGCACGTGGACTGGTCGGAGCAGAGGCCCCCTCCGGACGGATCGAGGCTCACCACCGAGCTGTTCGTGCTCTCCCACGTGTACTCGGCGTCGCGGGGCGGTCCGCCGCCGGCTTCGATGGGCACCGGAATTGGCATCCCCATCTCGTCCCGGCAGGGGATCACCGGCTCCGACGTCGAAATCGCCACGTGGAGCGACGCCCCCGCGCCGCTGCCGCTCTGGGGCGCCGCGCAGTGCCAGCCGGCCTTGACCACGCCGAATCCGGGGTCGGAGCGGACCACCGTGCCGTCCTCGCTCACCGTGCCGGTGCCGATCGAGACGAACTGCCCCAGGTCGTGGTCGAACGAGAACATCTCGGCAACCGTGCCGGGGGCGAGGCCGTCCACGTTCGGGTAGGCGACCGGCGCCGGCGGGTCGAAGGTCGTGCCGGCGGGCTGGATGGTGACGATGAACCGGGGCTGCATGCCGAATCCGGGCGCCCGCGGGATCTTGTCCGGGTGGACCGAAGTGACCGAGACGAGGCCGGTCTTCGAGCCGTCGGGGAAGGTCGCCGAGCCGGCGCGCACGGTGAGCGAGAAGCCGGGGACCTCCGGTACCTCGATGGTCACGTCCTCGGGCCCGCCGGCGATCTTGCCGTTGGCGAAGTCGAGGGGAAGGATGTAGATCGGCTTGACCAGCCGGTTGTCGATGCCGGCGACGGTGTGGAGGTCGTAGGTCAGGTTCGCCCAGGTACCGGGGCGGGTGGCGGTCGTGGCGTCGGCGTGGACCATGAGGTCGCCCACCGGCACGCCGACGAGAGAGAACTGGCCCTCGGCGTCTGCGGTCGTCCGGAGGTCGGTCCCCACGACCGACAGGGTCACGCCGGGGACCGGGTCTCCCTGGTTGTCCTGGACGACGCCGCTCAGGCGGGTGTCCGCCGGGTCTCCGGTCACGTAGGCCGACGCCTTGAACAGGACCGCCTCGTTGGCAAGGCCGGCGAAGGTCGCACGCACCTGCTGGGAGTCGAGGCCTTCCTCGGGACCGAGGGTCAGCTCCGCCCCGGCCAGGCCGTCGGAGTCGGTGAGCACCACCGCCTCGGAGGCTCCGCCGATCGAGCCCCCTCCGGCCACCACCTCGAAGGTGACGGGAGCACCCGCCACCGGGTTCTGGCCGGAGTCGGTGACGAAGACGACCAGCGGCCGAGCCAGAGGCTCGCCGACGCCACCCGCCTGGTTGTCGCCGGAGGCCCCGTTGATGCTCCGGGGCGTCCCGGTCGTCGCGGTGGGCGCGAACATCGCTTCACCTGACACACCGACGGCGGTCGCCCGCACCCGGTTGACCGCCACGCCCGCCCGGTTGCCGAGGGTGAACGCGATGCTCGCCATGCCCTGGGCGTCAGCCTCGACCACGGCCGAGCGCCGGCCGCCCTCCAGGCTCCCGTCACCCCGCACCACCCGGAAGATCACCTGGGCACCGGGGAGTGGATCACCCGCCGGGTCCCGCACCTGGACACCCAGCGACCGAGGGAGCTCGGTGCCGATCTCCGCCGTCTGGTCCCGGCCCGACACGGCCTCGATCCCGGTCCGCGCCGCGGGGTCCAAGACCACGGCGATGCAGGACGTGGCCCGGGCGCCGGCCGCGCTCTCGGCCGTCGCCACCAGGGCGTTCAGCCCCTCGCGCAGAGGAACGTTGCGAGCCATGAAGCTCCGGTGCACGACCTCCGCCGGCTGGCCGTTGACCGACACCGCCACGTCGTCGGCCCCGACCGTCCCCGGGCCGAGGAGCTGCACCATGCCGGCCACCTGGACCGACGACTCGAAGAGCACCGCCCCGTCCAGGGGCTGCTCGATGTTGATCTGCGGCCGGCGCTCTCCGTCCGCCGCGTCCGGCACCGCCAGCAGCGCGTGCTCCCACGCCTGCCGATACGACTGCATGGCTCCCGCATGATCGCCCGCCGCGAGCTCTGTCTCCGCGTCGGCGAAGGCTCGTTCGGCGCGGTCGAGCTGGGCGCGGGAGGAGGGCGCGTCACCGAGGCCCCGGCCCTCCTGGAGCGCCACCTCGGCGAGGAACCGGTAGACCCTGATCACCTCGTCGCGCACCTCGACGAGGATCCGCTGCAGGGCCGGCGGTAGAGGCAGCTCCGGAGCGTCCGCCCGCTCGAGAGCCAGGTCGATCGCCAGGACACCCTGGCGCGCCTCGATCCAGGCCCTGAGCCCCTGGGGCGCCGGCCGGAGGTGGCAACTGTCGACCACGAGCGGCTCGCCGTCGGTCCCCTCCGTGCTCCGCTCGAACCGAACGATGATCCCTTCGAGAAGGTCGCTCGCCGCCGGGAAGGCCTCCTGCGCAAACCGGAGCCTCGAGACGGCGTTCGCGGTGACGCCTTGCGGATCGATCGACGGTTGGGCGGTCACCGCGACCGGGCTCAGCAAGAGCAGCGCCAGTGCCGTCAGCCGGCCGATCCCGAGGGATCTCTGCCACCTCGTCAAGACTCCTGAGCGTCTCATCTCGTTCCCCCAGCCAGAAAGGCACCTCGAGCGGCGAGCCCGGACCTGCTGGATCCGAGCCGACCGGTCGGAAGCTCCATCGGTTGTCGAAGTCACGACAGACGTTATAAACAACAAAGATCAAATTTGCAAAGAATACCAGCCGGGTGCATATCTGAATGTGTAAATAATCCCTTCGCCTCAGCGCTGGCGGCACGCCACCGCTGACCGGCCCGAGACACCTCCCCCACCGGGCTCTTCCCCACGGTTCGCCACCTCCCCCTCTTCGTCAGCGTGTCGGCGCGACGGCATCGCCCTCGATCATCCGGTCAACCCCCGGCCGCGATCGGCGCGCCGAGCACGGCGTCCTCCAGGCCGAAGGCGTCGACCAGGCCCGTGGCATGGGGCCGGAGCTCCGCGCACAGACTGTTCACCTGGGTGCGGATCGCCCGGCTCTTGGACGAGTCGATCAGTCCGTGCTCGAGGAAGTAGCCCTTCTCCGCTTCGAGGGTCGCCAGCGCGTGGAGATCGCCGACCGTGGCGAGCAGCTCCCGCAAGGGCTCCGGGGCGGTCTCCACCCAGCGCTCGTACATCTCGAGGGCGTGCCGGTCGACGAAGGCGAGCGCCGCCTCGAGCACGTGGTCCTGACACGCGGAGAGGGCCGAGAAAGAGTCCATGCCCCGGTCGAGCCGCGCCTTGAGCCGGCGCCCGAGGGTATGGAGCAACCGCTCTTCCCGGCGCCGGAGCAGGTCGAGGTGGAGCTCCCGGTCCCGCAGGTGGGCCTCGTCCGTGCGCCCGGTGACCAGGGGGTTGTGATCGGCCAGGTTGCTCACCGTTTGTCCGACCAGCCAGCGCGCCAGACCGACCGGGCTCAGGTCGCTGAACTGGCTCCGGTAGCCGGCCAGGAGCCCCTTGGCGACGAGTTGGAGGAGCACCGTGTTGTCCCCCTCGAAGGTGGTAAACACCTCGGTATCGGCCTTCAGCGCGGCGAAGCGGTTCTCGGCCAGGTAGCCCTGGCCGCCGCACGCTTCCCGGCACGCTTGGATGGTCTCGGTGGTGTGCCAGGTGGCGACCGCCTTCAGGCCGGCGGCGAGGGTCTCCAGCTCGCGGCGGTCCCCCTCCTCGTCGGCGTAGCGCGCGGCCAGGTCCCGGAGCGCCGCGTGGAGGACATAGGTCTTCGCCAGGCGCGGCAGCAGGCGCCGCTGGTGGGCCAGGTAGTCGAGGAGCCGTACCTCGGCCGCCCCCTCCGGGCCGAACTGGCGCCGCCGCTCGGCGTAGCGGATGGCGATCGCGAGCGCGTTCTTGGTCGCCGAGAGCCCGCCCAGGGCGACGCTCACCCGGCCGCCGACGAGGGTCCCCAGCATGGTGAAGAAGCGCTTGGCGGGGCTCGCGATCGGGCTCTCGTAGCGACCGTCGCCGTCGATCGAGCCGAAGCGGTCGAGGAGATTCTCCCGTGGCACCCGCACCCGGTCGAAGGCGAGCCGCCCGTTGTCGACCCCCTGGAGACCCATCTTCGGACCGTCGTCCTCGATCGTGACCCCCGGCATGGCCTGCCCCTCCCCGTCCCGGATCGGCACCAGCACCGCGTGGACACCGTGGCGGTGGCCGCCCACCTCGAGCTGGGCGAAGACGGTGGCCAGGCGGCCGTGGCAGGCGGCGTTGCCGATGTAGTCCTTGCGGGCGCCGGGCTCCGGAGTGTGGACCACGATCTCGTCGCGCGCCGGGTCGTAGGTCGCCGTGGTGGCGAGCTCCGCCACGTTCGAGCCGTGGCCGGTCTCGGTCATGGCGAAGCAACCGGGCAGCTCGAGCGAGCCCACCGCCGGCAGCAGCTCCCGGTGATGGCGCTCCGTCCCCAGGTGGAGGATGCTGCCGCCGAACAGGCCGAACTGGACCCCGAGCTTGACCAGGGTCGAGAGGTCGCCGTGGGCCAGGGTTTCGAAAGCGGTGACGAATGCCGCCACGTCTCCCGCGCCGCCGACCTCCCGCGGAAACGACAGAGCGCCCCAACCACGGCCGGCGAGCGCACGGCAACGCTCGAGGACGAGCTCCCGGTACTCCGGGCGCTCGAGCTCCACGGGCCGCTCGAAGCCCGGCGAGGCGAGGAGCTCGAGGATCTCGCGCCGGAGAGGCGCATTGGGCTGGGCCAGGTAGTCCCGAAGCGCGGCGACGTCGAAGCCCGCGGGGGCGGGAGCCTCGGCTGCGCTCGGGCGCTCGACGGTCAGGAGCCGGGCGCTCGTCTCTTCGGGCACGAGGCCGAGAGCCCGCTCGATCTCGGCCACGGCCACGACCTCCGCGGCGCTCGGCTCGTGCCCCGCTCGCCGCGCGAGGGCGAGCCCCAGGGTCGACAGCTTCTCCCGCTCCACCGGCTCGAGCGCCTCGGCCTTCGCCCGGATCGCCTCCAGCAGCCCGGCGAGCTCCTCGGCCGACGGCGGACGCCCCGGGTCGAGCCACTGGCCGAGCAGTTGGTGGCAGGTCTGATCGGGAGCCTCCTTCTGGATACGGCTACAGACGGCGCGGATCTCGTCCGGCTCGAGCTCGCTGTCGGCCCAGGCCACGTAGACGAGCGGCAGAAAGGCGTGGAGCCGGGGATCGTCCGGCAGCGAACGGGGGGTGGGGCGGTCGGTCATGGTCGGACCTCGCTGTTGGCCTGGAGGGACTAGGTGTCGGGACGTCTCTTCCCTGCCGCTCGTTTACGCGGCGAACCGTCGATCGGTTCTGAGCATCGGAGCGCTGAGCCGTGGCGCGATCCGAACCGTGCCGTTCGATTGACCGAGGTTATTAGAATATATTACAGTTCAAGATTCAGTGGCCGGAGGTGCAGCGAAGGCTCGAACGCATGGGACTCCACATCATTTGCGAGCGAGATGTCGGCCTGTTCTCGCTGATTCAGCAGGTAATCGCCAACATTCCGTGGGCGCTCCAGGAAAACCGCGTTCCGGTCGCCTACTTTCGAGACAGAACCTGCTACTGGACGGCCGCGGGATATCGGGGCAAGGACACCGTGTGGGAGTACTACTTCGAACCCCTCGATGCCGCCCATCCCGCCGCCTCCATTCCCGAGCACATCCGCAACCTGATCGCAACGAACGTTCCGAGCCCCTTCGAAGTCGGCTACTTCGCCGACGACGAGACGTTCGTCTCCGCTCATTTCGGAGACCATCCCGAGCTCGCCGGCAAGGCGCTTTCCATCCCCTATCTCCTCGACGATCCCGAGGATGACCTGCGGCGGCAGACCGCGGACCTGGTCCGGCGATACCTTCGTCCCCGAAGCTACATCCAGGAGAGCGTCGAGCGCTTTTTCGCAAGGAGGATGCAAGGGCGCCCCGTGATCGGCGTCCATGCACGCGGAACCGACGCCATTTCGAGCGAGGAGGTCCGCCCTCATCGTCAGGGCTCCTTGATCCTCGAGCGGTACCGAGTTGCCATCGAGCGGCTTCTGGACGGGCAACCGGAGTCTGGCATCTTCGTCGCGACCGATGATCAGGCCTCCTTGGACTACTTCGAGCGGGCCTTTCCGGGCCGGGTGATCGCCTACGACAGCACCCGCCACCAGGGAGGAGAGGCGGCAGGCCGCGGACCGACCGGATGGATCATGCCCGCCTACATCGCCGGGAATCCCGCGCGCGCAGCACGAAACGGGGAGGAGGCAATCATCGAGTTCTTGCTTCTCGGCCGGTGCCGGCACCTGGTCCACAACGGTGGCAGCCTGGCGCGGACGGTCCTGTTGAACGTTCCCGACCTCGCCCACACGAACGCTCATGGACAGAAAGACCTCGCCCTCTAGAAGTAGAAGGCCTGTCGCCGGCGGAGGCTCACCGGGCGAAGGCGACGCCTCGGCGTCGGAAGGTGCACGTCATGACGGTGGTTGATCCAGAGATCGTCCAACGGGTCAAGGCGGCGAAGGCTCGCCGCAAGTCGTCGCCGGTCCAGTACCGCGAGCGCTCCGAGCTCGCGTTCATCGTCCACTCGTTCAACCGCATCTCGAACGTCGATCAGCTCGTTGCGGGCCTGAGGCGCATGGGCGATCACGAGCTGATCGTCTGCGACGACGGCTCCCTGGATGGCTCCCGCCAAGCCTGGATCTCCCACCTCGAACAACCGAACGACTTCCTGATCCTCTCGAACGACATCCACGAGATCAGGATCCTGGACCGAGCGATCCGGTTCGCCTCGGCGGAGCTCGTCTGCCTCGTGCAAGACGACGACTCCATCCCCCAGGAGAGCGACTGGCTGGAGGAGGCCCTCCGGCAGTTCGACAGATACCCGAAGCTGGCGATTCTCGGCGGCTTCATGGGGTTCTACGATTTCGAGGAGGACCCGAGGAAATCGCGCGACAGCGCCGTCTGGGGAGACGAGCCGTTCCAGTTCGTCGGCCATGTCAACATCGGGCCGTACTTCATCCGGAAGCGACACTACGAGGCTCTGGGCGGCTGGGACTTCTCCCTTTCGGGCGCCGGTGAGCCGGGCATCTGCTTCGACAGCGAGCTGTGCCTGCGAGCCTGGGTCCAGGGTTACCAGGTCGGCTACCGCTTCGTTCCGTTCAAGGGACCGCCCAAGCACTACTCCCTCGACGGCGGGACGATGCTCTTCTCGAAGGAGGTCCGGTTTCGCAACCAGTGGCGCAATCACACCACGATCTCCGAGCGCTACGCCGGGCAGGCCGAAGAGATCTCACGCCTCGTCGAGGAAGCCA
>Ga0210122_1000811_pt1 | contig 10914 bp, 7 predicted proteins | sample Muzzi_CordB_D2_FD_185530 | JGI IMG/M metagenome (GOLD analysis project Ga0210122, IMG submission 185530) | Wetland microbial communities from San Francisco Bay, California, USA, that impact long-term carbon sequestration - Muzzi_CordB_D2 (SPAdes) | ecosystem: Environmental > Aquatic > Marine >... | reverse complement strand
ATGCCCCGGCCAAACCGGATACCTATCATATGCTTAATGCCGAGGGACTGGCCCTGATGAAGGATGAGGCGCTGCTTATCAACACCGCGCGAGGAACCCTGATTGACGAAGCAGCCCTCATCGCTGAGTTAAGCAAAGGTCGCTTTTTTGCCTTTCTCGATGTTACCGACCCTGAACCACCAGCCCCTGATAGTCCCTTGCGCCGTCTGAAAAATGTGGTGGTTGTCCCCCACCTGGCCGGGTGCATTGATGATTGCAGCCACATGGGCGAAATGGCGGTTGAAGAATTACGCCGTTTTTTTGCGGGCGCAGCCCCGCTCTATCAAGTTAAGCCCGATATGTTCGGACGGATTGCCTGAAGAATAATGGCTAATACGCATCAAACCCCGCCTTTGGGATCGTTAAAGTTAATCAAGGGTATTCCTAACCCCAATGGAGCCAGAGACGTCCATCTGTTTCTGTTCACCGGAGACCCAATCACAGTGCCTATACGCGACATCGTTTTGGATGATGATGTTGACTTGCCCCTTCCGCGTGAGGATTTATCAGCTCATCCCTTTCGCTTGAAGATTTTGCACATCAACGATTTGCATGGTCACATCTCACGCTTTGACACATATGGTGATAGACCTGTGTTTTCTAAAATCGCCTATCGGCTACGCGAAGTTCGACGGTTGCGTGGTGACGACCCTTACTCAGCCATTTTAGCGATGTCTGCCGGTGATGACCTGGTGGGTGCTGTTTTCGATGAGCTGCTTGGCGATAATCCCGACAGCCATGTTGTTCATGCGGGCTATCGCCTCTACTCGAAGGCCGGAATAGATGTGGTAACGCTGGGCAATCACGACCTTGATATGGGGACCCAATTATTAGCCCACGCCATCCGGCAAGAGGCTCGTTTTCCTCTGTTATCGGCCAATCTTGTTGGCTGTCCCGGGTTAGCCAACCTGTACTATCCCGCCGCGTTACTGGTGGTTAAGGGGATTCGGGTGGGGATAATTGGGCTAATTACGCCTACCAGCATTACATCACGGTTTGATACCGGGCTAGGTGTTATCAATCCAATTCAGGTCGTTCATAACCTGCTACCGGCAATACGCCCCTTATGTGACGTGGCGATTATTTTGAGCCATCTCGGTTATAGTTTAGAATCCGGTACTGCTGCCGTAAGCCAAGCCGGTGATGTAGAGTTGGCTCGCAGTTTATCACCCGGCAGTGTTCACCTTATTGTTGGCGGGCATACCCACAACGTATTGAATGAGCAAGGTTTGAGTGCCTACAACATTGTGAACGGGATTCCTATTGTCCAGGCCGGTACGCTGGGCCGCCATCTTGGAGAGGTGGATATTACCGTTCGCCAAAGTGCAGCCGTAACTAATGTCCGACTCACCGCTACTGCCGATTTACCGGTGGATGAAGAGTTCGAGCAGCAGGAAGTTCAACCCCTGGTAGAGTTAGTTCGGCCTCTCTTTGCCCGGAAATTAGGACGGATTGCGGACCACCCGGACCTCACAACGGATGCAGTACGTAACGCATTCGCTACCGGCGAGTCGGCTCTGGCTAACTTTATCACCGATGCGATGGTTATTCGCTGCCGGGCCAAGGGACACGATGTTGATTTGGCGATATTGGATGCGCCCAATGTTCGTTGTGGTTTATCTACCGGTGATGAACTTTCTTTTGGCGACTGGTTTAATTTGATGCCCTTCGCCGACACCATCCGTTTGTGTTGGATAACTGGTCATCAGCTTAAGGCTTTGCTCACTGACAATGCCTATCGGGCTGACCGGCCCGGAGAGCCGCATACAGAGCGCGGCTTTTTGCACTTTAGTCGGCAAGTTTGTTATAGTATTGAACTAGGTCAGAGCCATTGCGATGCTCGAGCAACGCATATTACAGTGAACGATATTCCTATTGAGGAGCAATTAGAGCATCACTTTTTGATTGCTTGCAGCAGCTTTGTTCGTCAGGCCGCCATCACCTGGGAAAAGTATGCCGCTCAATATGCCAACCTGTCTCTCGTGAATATACACGTTTGGCCTCGTCTCGACACTAACCTGTTCTTGCGTGACGAGATAATCACCTACATCCGAGAGAATGGCGGTATAACTGAACAAAGCGGCGCCAGACAAGATGGCCGCATCCAGATAATTTGGCCCAAATCCGAGCTAAAGAATAATAACGATGTCAGTAACCCGTAGATTAAACCACATTTTCAGAGATAATGGGCGTGCCTTGATTGTCGCCTTTGACCACGGTATGATTGACGGTCCAGCCAAAGGCATGGAACAACCGGCCAGTACTCTGGCTCAAATTGTTAAGGGGGGCGCAGACGCTATCTTGACCACCTTTGGGATGGCGTCTCGCTTCGCCAAAGAAATTGCCCCATTAGGGCTGATTCTGCGGTTGGATGGTGGTGGCACCAAGTTGGGCAAAATGGATGGCCCTGGCGCTCAGTTCTATACTATCGACGATGCCTTACGGCTCGGAGCCGATGCTGTAGCTGTCTCTGCCTTCCCTGGCTCGCCCAAAGAGGAGGCCACCCTGGAAACTCTGGCCCACATCGCCGCAAAGGCCCATGCCTGGGGTCTGCCCGTTATGGCCGAGATGGTTCCCGGTGGCTTTGATAGCGGTCCCGAATTTCGCAGCGCCGAAAGTATCGCTATTTCTGCCCGTGTAGCTGCTGAACTGGGTGCGGATTGGGTTAAAATCCCCTATACCGAGGGCTTTGAGCAAGTGACAAGTAGTTGTTATGTCCCTGCTGTAATTCTGGGGGGGGCCAAAAAAGGCAGCGAGAGAACCATGTTAGAAACAATCAAAGCCTCGTTATTAGCTGGTGGCGTCGGCGTCGCCATTGGACGTAATATCTTTCAGGCTGAAGACCCAGCAGCAATGACAGCCGCTGTTGCTGCTATGTTACACCAGAACGCCTCAGTTGATGAAGCAATGGCAATTCTAAAAAAAGAAGCTAAGTGAATTGGAGTGCAGACTTCAGTCTGCGAATCTTGGCGGAATAAATTCCGCACTCCAATATTTTTCAGTTAGAGCGTTAGCATACCTAAAAGGAGGCTATATCAGATGGAAATTCACGTCACCATTAATGGCACAGAAAAAACTTTCACCTGTAAACCGAATGAAACTTTAATGCGTGTCCTTCGGCGGGAAGGTTATCACAGTGTTCGCTTTGGCAGCGACACCGGCGAAACCGGTGCAGCCGCCATTTTGCTGGATGGGCGTTTGGTCAGTAGCGATATTCTATTGGCCGCACAAGCCGATGGTCACACGATCGAAACGGTGGAAGGGCTGGCGCATGGCATCCAGTTGCACCCCATTCAGGAAGCCTTTATTCGGACAGGGGCCATTCAATCGGGGTACTCAACCCCGGCCATGATTTTGGCGACCAAAGCGTTATTGGCGCAAAACCCCAACCCCACTGAGGCCGAGGTGCGTGATGCTCTGTCTGGTATCCTTGACCGAGAAACGGGCTATGTCAAGCCAGTCCAGGCTGTGTTAGAGGCCGCAGCGGTTATGCGTGGTGAGGAGCCGACCAAAGTTGAACCCAACGTGCTCACCCCTATCAGCTTCCCTGGCCAGGATTTTGGCGACCTCTTTGCCCCACCTGATTCACCTCCCTCTGAAGCAGGAACAGACCCAACCCCGGAGATTGCCGGTGGAGGTGGCAGCGTAGGCACAAAACGAATCGTTCTACCCAAATTTGTGGTAGCTCCAGAAGCTCCGACTTTGCAGGTAGTTGGTAAATCAGAAATAAAAGTGGATGCGCTTAAGCTCGCCAAAGGCAACCCGGCCTTTGTTGATGATGTCGAAATGCGAGGGATGCTCTACGCCAAGCTACTCACCAGCCCCCACGCCCATGCCCGTATTTTAGATATTGATGATAGTGAAGCACGGGCGCTACCGGGCGTCCATGCAGTTATTCATTACAAAAACATCGCCCGGATACACTATGCCTCAGGAGGACAATCTTACCCCAATCCCCTACCCTACGACCAGGTTAGCTTTGACACCAAGGTTCGCCATGTTGGCGACCGGGTAGCGGCGGTGGCCGCGGAGTCTCTGGAAATTGCGGAACGAGCCGTCAAATTGATAAAAGTACAGTATGAGATATTACCGGCCATTTTTGACGAGAATGAAGCGATTAAAGATGGCGCTCCGGTCATCCATGATGAGTCAGATGTGGAGGGAATTCACGATGCGGCTCACAATATCAGTCACTACATCGAGGCTGCTGTGGGCGATGTTGAGCAAGGCTTTACCGAGGCAGACCATATCTTTGAGCAAACCTATCATGTACACCAGGTTCAGCAGGTTCCTATCGAACCCCATATCGTTATCAGCTATTGGGACCCCGATGAACGGATGGTTATTCGCACCTCTACCCAGGTTCCTTTCCATGTCCGACGCATGGTCGCCCCCCTACTGGGTTTGCCGGTTAAACGAATACGGGTTATCAAGCCTCGAATTGGTGGCGGCTTTGGTGCTAAACAAGAAATGCTCATCGAAGATATTGCTGCACATTTAACAATTGCCACCGGCAAACCGGTTCGATTAGAACTGACCAGAGCTGAGGAATTTATGTCGAGCCGGACTCGCCATCCCCAAACTATCACCTACAAAACCGGGGTCAAAAATGACGGCACTCTGGTTTCGCAGCAAATGACCGTCATTGGTAACACCGGCCCTTATGGCACCCACGGCCTGACAGTACAGACAGTCACGGGTATGCGTGGCCTGAGTACCTACAACTGCCCAAATAAACTTTTTGAGTGCAAGGTGGCTTACACCAATATTCCGGTGCCTGGTGCGTATCGAGGGTACGGCGCACCGCAGGCTCTCTTTGCTCTGGAAATCCATATGGAAGAAATTGCCGAAGCAATGGGTATGGATGTTATTGAATTTAAGCAAAAGAATTGGGTCAAGGTGGGTGACCCCTTGGATATTGCCCCTCAATTGGGAGAGGGTGAAGCCGACGTCTCCGCCGTCCCCATTGTGAATACCAGCGGTCTGGCCGAATGTATCGCTCAGGGGGTACAAGCCATTGGTTGGCACCGGCGTAATGACCCTAACTGGAAGATAGTGCCCGGTAAACCTCATCTCCGGCGGGGGATAGGGCTGGCTGTTTGTATGCATGGTACGGCTATTCCTGGTCTGGATATGGGGGGAGCCAGTATCAAAATCAATGACGATGGCTCATTTAATGTCCTGGTCGGTGCTACCGATCTGGGAACCGGTTCGGATACGGCTTTGTCGCAGATTGCTGCGGAGGTATTGGGCGTACCTTTGGAAGATATCATTATCTACTCTAGCGATACCGACATGACCCCCTTCGATACGGGGGCTTATGCCTCAAGCACCACCTATATTTCTGGTACGGCGGTTCAAAGAGCAGCCGAACAGGTGCGAGAGCAAATCAAAGAGCGGGCCGGATTGATGCTAAATTTAGATGACTGGAGTGGGGTAACGTTAAGAGATCGCCGGGCTTATGCCCCCGATGGCCGTTCGGTCACTTTGGAAGACATTGCCCTCCATTCACTGCACCAAGATCAACAGCGACAAATTATGGCAACGGCTTCATATGTTTCACCTGATTCGCCACCTCCTTTTGGCGGGCAATTCGCAGAGGTAGAAGTAGATACTGAAACCGGACAGGTTACGGTTAAAAAGTTGGTTATGGCCGTCGATTGCGGCGTAGCCATCAACCCCATCACGGCCAGTGGCCAGGTAGAGGGCGGGATGACCCAGGCTTTGGGTTATGGACACTGCGAAGAGATGGCCTATGATAGCAATGGGCGGATGGTCAACGCGGCTCTTGGCCCCTACAAAATCTACCGGGCCGATGAAATGCCGGAGCTAGAAGTTATTTTGGTCCAAACGGTTGAACCCAGCGGCCCATTTGGAGCCAAGGCTGTGGCCGAAATCCCTAAAGATGGCGTGGCTCCGGCTCTGGCTAATGCGGTTTATAATGCGACCGGGGCCAGAATTCGGCAAATACCTCTAACCCCAGAGCGAGTCTGGCAGGCTCTACAGGAAAATTAAGGTATTGAGCACCTTTCGATGATAGTTACGGAGTTAACTCCGTAACTATCATCGAAATTAACCAACTTCATTTGGAGTAATTATGTCACTCAACAGATTTACTAGACAAGTAGCGATTGTCACCGGCGCGGCCAGTGGTATCGGTAAGGCATGCGCGATACGGTTTGCTCAAGAGGGAGCCAATATAGCCTGCCTGGATTTCAATACAGAGGCGAATCAACTGACCGCCGCCGAGTGTCAAGAACTGGGTGTACAGGCAATTGCTCAACCTTGCAATGTGACCGATGCTGAGAATCTCAAATCGGCAGTTGAGGCCACCATGACCCAATGGGGCCGTATAGACATATTAGTAGCAGCAGCGGGCATCTATAGTGGCTCACCGCTACCTGAGGTCTCGTTAGAGCAGTGGCAGCGTTTGATTAATATCAACCTTACCGGTGTCTTTCTCACAAACCAGGCTGTCGTTGAAATTATGATGAAGCAAAAATCGGGTAGCATTATCAATATCTCGTCAATGGCGGGTAAAACAAGCTGGCCGGCCTCGGCTGAATATTCGGCCTCTAAAAGTGGGGTTATTGGTCTGACCCGCTCGGTGGCGATGGAATTGGCCCCGTTTGGAGCCACCGCCAACGCCGTTTGCCCCGGCAACACCCTGACCGATATGGTTAAAAAGGTAGCGGCTGAAGTAGGAGAACGGGACGGAATTACCGCTGAAGAATGGCTGCAAACGCGAGCCAATGACTGCCCCATGAAACGCCTGGCCGAACCCTGGGAAATCGCGGGAGTGGTGGCCTTTTTGGCCTCGGAGGACTCGCGTTATCTCACTGGGCAGGCGATTGAAGTTGATGGGGGAATGGTAATGTCTTGATACAGTGGTCAGTAGTCAGATATCAGTAGTCAGACCCCGGTAATCAGACAAAAATCACTAATCACCGACTACTGACTGCTGACTACTGACTACCGACTACTAACTACTGACTACTGATTACTGACTACTGATTTATGGAATACACAGGCTATCTTGATTTCTGGTTTACAAATAAACCCGTTGTCGAGCGGGTGGCTCCGTTTGTTGAGTTAGGCATCCGGCAATTCAACGTCTTTTTCTGGCGACAGGCTCCTATTGCTGAGTTGGCAGCTGAATGTCAACGACATGGGGTTCAACTTTACTCCACCTTTGATGATGATATGGGTTCGCTAGCCGATCCGGGCGACAACGAACACACAATCCGCTCCTGGGCAGAGAGTTTAGAGATGGCAGAACAGCATGATGTTTCCTGTTTGTACATCTTTTCAAACCAAATTGAACCTATTAACGGGGTTGAATACGTCAAAAGGCTCTCGAACAACTACACTGTTGGCGAACAATATGCCAATCTACTCGACCGGACCGAAAAAATCATGAAGCTGGTTGAGCAAACAAACATTGAAGTACGGGTGGAATGCCTTAACCAATATCATTTTATCGGTAAGATATTGGTTGATAATCCGCGTCTGGCCGCCGACTGGGTACGCCGTATTAACCATCCCCAATTTCGTTTGACCTTTGACGTGTATCACCAACAGCGTGGCTCCGGCGATTTACTGTGGAGTTTTGAAGAATATTTCGATTTGTACTCAGCCGTTCATATCGCCGATGTACCTACCCGCCAGGAACCCGGTACCGGTGAAATCAATTTTGCGAACATTCGGGCCAAAATGCGGGAGTTAGGCTTTGATGGCGAGATTGGTCTGGAGTTTTCTCCTTCCACCACCGAAGCAGAAGCCTTGGCCCGAACTAGAGAAATTTTCCCATTGGATTGATTTGTGTGCACTAAAGTTGTTACGGAATCAAGAAAAGTCCAGTAATTAGTAATTGGTAATTGGTGGTTATTGTCTTATCAACTACCAATTACTAATTACCATCAACCAATCACTAATATGCAAAACTCACTCCTTGGTTTAGATATCGGCACTACCGCCACCAAAGCTGTCCTGTTTGACCTTGACGGTACAGAACTGGTCACGGCTGAACAAAATTATCCCCTCTCGACACCCCAGGCCGGTTGGGCCGAACAAGACCCAGAAGCTGTATGGCAAGCCGTAATCAGCGTTTTGCAGGAGGTGGTAAGCAAAGCCGGACATGAGCGAAAAATTCTGGCCCTGGCGCTGGCCGCCCAAAGTGGTTCCTTGATTCCGGCCAAAGCCGACGGCACACCCGTATACCCTATGATTACCTGGCTCGATAGCCGCACGGAGGCCCTAGTCAAAGAATGGCAAGCCGAAGGGATCGAGAAAACCGTCCGGCAGGTGAGTGGCTGGCTGCTACATCCTGGCCTGCCATTTCCAAATATTGCCTGGCTTCGCCACTTTCGGCCCGATACCTTTGCGGAGGTTGAGCGGTTTCTGGGTGTGCTGGATTTTCTGAATCACCGTTTAACTGGTAAGTTTTGCGCCGACCTGTCCAGCGCGGCTGAAATGCAGTTGGTTGATGTCTCAACAGCCCAGTGGAGTCCGCAATTGTGCGACCTAGTTGGCATCACACCCGACCATCTGGCCGACCTTAAACCAGCCGGGACAATTGTTGGCAACATCAGGGCCGAAGTGGGTAGTCTCACCGGCCTGTCTACCGAGACACTTGTAGTCAACGGCGGACATGACCAGTGCTGCACGGCCTTGGCTATGGGGATGATGTCGCCGGGTAAGATTATGTTAGCCACCGGCACAGCCTGGGTCATAACAGGTGTGGTTGAAACACCTTCGGTTGATACCATTCCGCCCAACATGGATTTGAATTTCTATGTGGTGCCCCAACGCTGGACAATATCACAATTGATGGGCGGGTTTGGAGCCTCGGTAGAATGGTGTTTGAATCAATTTTGGCAATCAGTCGATCCAAACGATCAACTCTCCCGGCCCGAGTTGTATGCTCACTTTAATGAAGCGTTAGCCCAAAGCAAGTCGGGCTGCAACGATCTATTATTTCTACCTTTAGGGGGCAGCAATCTACTACCCGATGGCAAATCCAGAGGCGGCTTTGTCGGGCTACGGCTGGACCATACGCGGGCCGATATGAGCCGCGCCATTTTAGAAGGAGTCGCATTTGAATTACGCTGGACGCTGGTGAGTATTCGACAGGCCGGTTTACCGGTTGAACACTTATGGGTAGCGGGCGGTGCAACACAGAGTCCGGTATGGCCTCAAATTCTAGCCGATGTTAGTGGTGTACCCATTTCGCTGACCCACTATGCCCAATGGCCCGCCTTGGGTGCCGCTATTTTGGCCGGGATCGGGGCTGGTATTTTCGATACGCTAGAGACAGGCATCAGCCGGTTTCAAAAATCACCGCAACAGATTATGCCGGATGCAACCCAGCGTAAGATATACAATGAAAGTTTTGCCAAATACCAGGAAATTAGCCGAAAATTATGGTTCTAAATAACAATTTTGTTAAACCCCAATATGATACAGGCGGCTTTGCCAGCCTTCCCCATACCATCAAACACCTCTTAACCAACGCAGATACACCCTCCCCTGCACCTGATACGTTTGATGGGCTTTGGCGACAATATGATACGGTTGTTTTCTTTTTGATAGACGCTTTTGGCTGGAGATTTTTTGAACGATATCAGGACTTCCCCTTTCTCAAGCAAATCGCTAAAGACGGGCACATAGCATCACTCACCTCTCAGTTTCCCTCAACTACAGCAGCGCACGTTACCTGTATTCACACTGGGCTACCTGTTGGTCGGAGCGGGATTTACGAGTGGCAATACTACGAGCCACACCTGGACGCGCTGATTGCTCCCTTGCTTTTTTCTTTTGCGGGTACCACAGAACGGGAAACCCTAAAACCCACAAACATAGACCCTAAAAAACTATATCCTACCCAAACCCTCTATCAAGATTTGCAACAACTTGGTATTCCCTCTTATCTTTTTCAACACCAGGGTATTATCCAATCCACCTATTCCAAGATGATGTCTGCTGGCGCTAAAACCATCGGCTATAAGACACTCCCCGAGGCGCTGGTCAATTTGCAAGATTTGTTGGCGCAGCAAAAATCAAAGTCTTACTTCTTTCTATACTTTGGCATGATTGATAGCATCTGTCACGAATATGGCCCTAATTCGCCGCAGCTTGAAGCCGAAATTGATACTCTGTTGACCACGTTGGACAGGTTGTTTTTGCAGAACTTCAAAAGGCAACAGACAAATACTCTGTTTATAATGACCGCGGATCATGGTCAAATTGCGGTAGACCCAGATACAGCAATATATCTCAATCTCGACCCCATGTTTTCCGACATTCAAAAATACCTCAAACATAACCAACAAGGCCAGCCACTTGTGCCTGGAGGTTCGCCTAGAGATATGTTTTTATATATCAAAGACGAGATACTTGACAAGGCTCAAGAATACCTGGCTAAACAATTAACAGATAAAGCCGAAGTTCACAAGGTACAGACACTTATCGACCAGGAGTTCTTTGGCCCTTTACCTGTTTCGCCCTCGTTCCTTTCACGAGTCGGCAATCTTGTAATCCTGCCTCATCCAAATGAAGCAGTTTGGTGGTATGAAAAGGGAAAATTTGAGCAGAAGCATTATGGTCATCATGGGGGATTAACACCTCAGGAAATGGTCATACCCTTATTACTTTACAATACTGGATAAGCATAAAATGGTCGCACGCCGCTTAAATCGAATCTTTCAGCCGGATGGTCGTGCCCTGATTGTGGCCTGCGACCACGGCATGATTTCTGGCCCGGACAAAGGCATTGAAAACATGGCTGACACGCTGGCCCAGGTAATAGCCGGTGGCGTAGACGCGGTCATGGCCAGCTACGGTACGGCTCGCCACTTTGCCAAAAAGCTGGCTCGG
>Ga0210122_1000810_pt1 | contig 10914 bp, 12 predicted proteins | sample Muzzi_CordB_D2_FD_185530 | JGI IMG/M metagenome (GOLD analysis project Ga0210122, IMG submission 185530) | Wetland microbial communities from San Francisco Bay, California, USA, that impact long-term carbon sequestration - Muzzi_CordB_D2 (SPAdes) | ecosystem: Environmental > Aquatic > Marine >... | reverse complement strand
GAGCTTCATGCTCCGCAGGCGGCTTTCAGCCAGCCGCGCCAACGTCGTGTTCGGATACTGCTGCTGCACCTGCTCCAGCGCCGCGCGCGCCTGGTCCCATTGCTTCAGTTCGTAATGCGTGTAACCGATTTTCAACAAGCTGTCGGGCACCTTCGGGCTCTGCGGGTATTTGCTCAACAGGTTCTGAAAGGCGTCCAGCGCGATGTCGTAATTGCGTGTCACGTAATACGATTCGCCCAGCCAGTACTGCGCGTTGTCGGCAAATTCGCTGTCGGGGTATTGCTGCAGAAACGCCTTGAATTGCTCCGCGGCGTCCGCGTACTTCAGTTCCTTCAGGGACTGGAACGCGCGGTCGTAGGCGGCTTTCTCCGTTTCCGGCGTGGGGGCGGTATCGCGCGAGACCGTGTCCGGCGTCGGCAGCCCGGTGACGGCGGTTTGCGCGTTAACGGGCTTGCTGACATCCGGCACGTCCTTCGCCGGCGCCGTTTGCGGCTGTGCGCCCTGGGCCACGGCCGGGGCGCTGCCGGCAGACGGTGTCACGACCGGCCCACGTGCATTCGCATTGCCGCGCAGATCGTTGATACGCTGATCGAGATCGAGGAACTGGTCCCTCTGCCGGTTGCCCAGGTTCTCGATCTCGGCGCCCTGATCCTCGAGCATGCCCCTGAGTGTACGCACCTCGTCCTGCAGTTGCTGGATCTGGATCACCATGTCGACCATGGCCTTGTTGTCCTGCTGCGCGGCCAGCGGCGCAGAAATGCAAATGGCCAGAACAAAGCTGGCCATCCGCACCGATCTGAAACGCACTGTTCGCATACTCATCTCGCGGTGTAAACGATCTCCACGCGACGGTTCTGCCACCAGCAGTTCTCATCGCTCACGCGGCAAACCGGGCGCTCTTCGCCGTAGCTGACCACGTTGATCTGGTCGCCCCTCACACCTGCCGCGGACATCAGTCCTGCAACGGCGTTGGCCCGGCGTTCGCCGAGACCGAGGTTGTACTCACGCGTACCGCGCTCGTCGGCGTGGCCTTCCAGCGTAATGCGGGCGCTGGGGTTGGCGGCGGCATAGGCGGCGTGGGCGGCAACGATATCACGGTATTCGGCCTTGACCTCCGACTTGTCGAAGTCGAAGTAAACGACACGCTTTGACAGCAGGCTTTCGCTATTGTCAAAATTCCTGACATCGGTGTAGTCATGGGGGTCCGGGGCTGCGACCGGTTGGGCTTCCTGTTCAACCACCGGCGCCGGTTGGGCGGCTTCGGGTGCTGCTTCAGTTTGAGGTTTTGTCGTCTTGCAGGCCGTGATCGAGAACGCAACGGCCAAGGCAAGCAACAGACGCCAGGTAGTATTCATTTCTCTCCTCCAAATTATTCAAAAACCACAAAATAGCTCGGCTACCAAGTTTACCTGATAACGGGAGACCATGCGGGTTCTCTCACGTCACCTTCGGCTAAGATCAAGCGCTGACGTACATTGCCGTCAGCGGAAACAGCGGCCAGAACACCTTTGTCACCTTCGCGGGTCGCGTATAAAATCATACTCCCATTGGGAGCAAAACTGGGCGATTCATCAAGCAAACCCGGCGTGAGTATACGCATGCGCCTGGTGTCGAGATCGACAATCGCTATACGATACTCGTTTCCTACCCCGTGTGCTACCGCAATTCGCTTCCCGTCCGGGGAAATCGTGGCCCTGGCATTGTAGTCGCCCTCTTGCGTGACGCGCTCGGGTGTTCCGCCGTTCACGGGCAGGCGATAAATCTGCGGCTTGCCGCCCCGGTCAGACGTGAAAAAGACCCATTTGCCATCCGGAGACCAGGCGGCTTCGGTGTCGATGGCCCAGTGATGGGTCAACTGCCGGTTGCGGCCGGTCGTCAGGTCCTTGATGTAAATCTCGGGGTTGCCCGTCCTGGACAGGGTCAGCGCCAGGTACCGGTCGTCGGGTGAAAAGGCCGGGGCGCCGTTGATGCCCTTGCCCGTCGAGACCAGCTCCCGCGAACCGGTGGCGACGTTCTGGATGTAAATCGCCGAGTTGCCCTTTTCGAACGACACGTAGGCCAGGCGCTTGCCGTCATGCGACCAGTTGGGCGACAGCAACGGTTCGGGAGAACCCACCACCGGCTGCGGGTTGTAACCGTCCGCGTCCGCCACGAACAACTCGTATTTCGTATGCCCCTGGCCGCCGGTGGCCGAGACGTAGGCGATGCGGGTCGAAAAGGCGCCCGGAACGCCGGTCAGTTTCTCGTAAATGGCATCCGCCACCCGGTGCGCGCCGAACCGCAGGTCGCCGAGCCCGACCGTGGCGATCTGCGACAACAGCCGCTCCTGGGTATGTACGTCGAAAAGCTGGTACACGATGTCGTAACCGCTGCCGTCCGGGCTGTCGTTGATCCAGCCGAGCACGATGTAGTCGACCTTGAGCAGGCGCCAGGTGCCGAAACGGATGGATTCGGCGTCCGCGGGCCGGTCCACCATGTCCTTCTCATCGAGCGGCGCGAACAGACCCGAACGGTACAGATCCGACGAGATGACCTCGGCCACCCGCGTCGCGGGCGGCGGGCCGCCGGCGCGCCACTGCAAAGGGATGATCGCGATCGGCAGCGCGCTGGCGTTGCCCTGGACGATCTCGATTTCGAGTTTGGCCTGCGCCGCCTGGGCGAGGAGGAGCAACAAGAGCGTATAGAGTATGTTTCGCATCAATTCAGTCACCGTCGTATATGAACAAGAAATCAATTTCGCGCTGGAATACTTTCTCAAAGTCACGGTAGGGTAAAGTGCCCGCCCTTTCAACCGCGGCGACCAGCGAACGGCGCGTGGCCTCGTCGGCGTTGCAGGTCCCCACGATGGCCGCCGAGATGACCTCGCCGCCCGGAATCTGCACGATCTTCAATGTACAGCGCAGACCCGGCCGGGCCGTCGGCGGGCGCAGCCAGTTGTTCGTCACCTGCGCCTGTATCGCCGAGATATACCGGTCCCGCAGGGATCCGAGTTGCTGCGCCTGCTGCTGGGCCTGCTCCGCCGCCATCTGCCGTTGCATGTCCGCCTCTGCCTTCAGCCGCGCCTGCTTGTCCTTCTCTGTTTTCCGCAACTGTTCGAGTTGCTTCAGTTTTTCTTCCTCGATCTTGCGTTCGCGTGCCGCCTTCTCGCGCTGCTTGCGCACCTGGTCCAGTTCTTCCTGCTGTTTCTTCAGGCGGGCCTGGCGGATCGCCTCCTGCTTTTTCCGCAGTTGCGCCAATCGCAGCTCCGCTTCGCGTTTCTTGCGCGCCTCGCGTTCCTGCCGCGCCTTCAGCTCCTGGTCTCGGCGCACCTTCTCGGCCCTGCGCTGTTCCGCCAGCCGCGCCTCCCTGGCAGCTTCGTCGCGACGCCGTTGCAGCGCCTTCGTGTCCACCATCACGGCCTCGATGGTCATGCCGGTCAGCACCGGCGGCCGGAAAGGCTTCCAGTCCATCGTGCCGAACAGGACGACGGCGGCCATCAGGAAGTGAACCGCAACGGCCAGCGCGAAAGCCCGGGTTTGCGCCCATAGTTCGCGCACGCCGATATCAACCTCCATCCACGCCTTCGATGTTGTCGAGCGGGTCGCTCATCAGGCCGACTTTCTTGACCCCGGCTTTTTGCAGCAACACCATGGCCGCGTAAATGTGGCCGTAGCCCACCGATTGGTCGCCGCCGACCAGCACCTGCAGGTCCGGGTTGCGGCGCACGATGGCCGAGACCGTCGTCACCAGGGTTTGGGGGTCGATCAGGCCGCTGCCGGCGGCGGATTTCTCACCGCCCGCGTTCAGGTAAAGGTCGCCGTTTTTGAGCACGGTCACGACCATGGGCTCCTCGTTTTGCCGGCTTTCGAGCGGCTCCGCATCGGCCTTCGGCAGATCGACTTCGACACCGAGGTTCAAAAGCGGCGCGGTGATCATGAAGATCACGAGCAACACCAACATCACGTCGATATACGGGACGACGTTGATTTCCGCCATCGGTTTGCGTTTGTTGCGCGCTGAACCAGCCAAGTCAGGTGCTCCTCAGGCGTCGACCAGCGCGTGAGCCTGGCGCTGCAATATGGTGGAGAACTCTTCTTTGAAGTTGTCGTAGCGGACCTCGAGACGCTCGACCCGGTTGGAGTAGCGGTTGTAGGCGATCACCGCCGGGATGGCGGCGAACAGGCCCATGGCCGTGGCGACCAGGGCTTCCGAGATACCCGGCGCCACCATGGCGATGGTCGCCTGGTTGACATTCGCCAACTGGTGGAAGGACGTCATGATGCCCCAGACGGTGCCGAACAGGCCGATATATGGGCTGGTCGAACCCACCGTGGCCAGGAAGCTCAGGTGCTGCTCCAGCCGGCCGGTTTCCCTCACCAGCGCGATGCGCATGCCGCGCTCGGCCGCCTCCACCAACACGCCGGGTGTCATCCGGCCCTGTTCGCGCATACGTGAGAACTCCTTGAACCCGGCTTCGAATACCTGCTGCATGCCCTCGGTCGTCTTGTTGCGGCTGGAGATTTCGTAAAGCCGAGTCAAATCCGTGCCGGACCAGAACTGCTCTTCGAACGCCTGCGCGCCCTTCTCCGCCGCCGACAGCATCTGGCGCTTGCGGAAGATGATCATCCAGGACGATACCGACGCCACCAGCAGCACCGCCAACACCATTTTCACCATCCAGCTCGCTTGCAGAATCAACTGCCAGACCAGTAAATCATTTTGCATTGTTGATCTCCGCCCGGATCCAGTCAGGAATGCGGGTTGGTTTGAATCGGTCCGCCTGCAGGCAGGCAGCCGTCACGTGGGTTTGGGCAATCAATCGCCCGTCGCTCGTGCGGGTCATGGCCTGCTCGAAGGTCATCCTGGCCGCACCGGCCCGCGCGGAATGCACGGTCACCGCCAATTCGTCGTCGAGCCGCGCGGCCTTCATAAAGTCGATATTCATGTTCAGTATCGCAAATATCCGGTTGTCCTTTTCCGACATCTCGGCCTGGTGCACACCGAGGCTACGCAGCCACTCGGTACGCGCACGCTCGAAAAAATGCAGGTAGCGCGCGTGGTAGACCACGCCGCCCGCATCCGTGTCTTCCCAATACACTCTCACATTCCAGACAAAAGTCCGCATCTTTCGTTCGCTTACAGGCCTTAATACGAATAAATTGACAAAAAGGGTTCAATCGACCGGAAACAGTTCGGCTTCGCGGTCACCGGGCCTGTTCAGGCCGAAGTGCTGGTAAGCCTTGGCCGTGACCATGCGCCCACGCGCCGTGCGCGTGATGTAGCCCTGCTGGATCAGGTACGGCTCCAGCACGTCTTCCACGGTGCCGCGCTCTTCCGACAGCGCCGCGGCGATGCTCTCGACACCCACCGGGCCGCCGTCGAAGTTCTCGATGATCAGCCGCAGCAGACGGCGGTCCATCGTGTCGAAACCACGGGCGTCCACTTTCAGCATATCCATCGCGCCGCCGGCTATTTCCTCGTCGATCAAGCCGTCGCCCTTGACCTCGGCGAAGTCTCGCACCCGCCTCAGCAGGCGGTTGGCAATTCGCGGCGTACCGCGCGCGCGGCTGGCGATTCCCATGGAGCCGCGTTCGTCGCATTCGATGTCGAGGATACCGGCGGAACGCTTGACGATCTGCTGCAACTCCTGCGGGCTGTAGAACTCGAGACGCTCGACGATACCGAAACGGTCGCGCAGCGGCGATGTCAGCAAACCCGCGCGCGTGGTCGCGCCGACCAGCGTAAATCGCGGCAAGTCCAGCTTGATCGAGCGTGCGGCCGGACCCTCGCCGATCATGATATCGATCTGGAAATCTTCCAGTGCCGGGTACAGGACCTCTTCGACGACCGGCGACAGCCGATGGATTTCATCGACGAAGAGCACGTCGCCGGGCTGCAGGTTGGTCAACAGCGCAGCCAGGTCGCCGGCCCGTTCCAGCACCGGCCCGGACGTCTGCCGCAGGTTGACGCCCATCTCGTTGGCGATGACGTGCGCCAGCGTGGTCTTGCCCAGGCCTGGCGGGCCGAAAATCAGCACGTGGTCCAGCGCCTCCTGCCGCCGCCGCGCGGCCTCGAGGAAGATCGCCAGCTTCTCGCGCATTACCGGCTGGCCGATGTATTCGTCCAGTGTCTTCGGCCGCAGGCTGGCCTCCACCTGCCGGTCGGCCTGGGTGTCCAGCGGGCTGACGACGCGTTCTTCCGGTTCGCTCACGTTTGTGGTTCCCTGTCAGTCATGTGGCTTCACCTGGCTGCTCAGTGCCTTGCGTATGATCGTTTCGGCGTCCATGCCGGTTTCCGCCACGGCGTTGATCATACGGCTGATTTCGGCTGGTTTGTAGCCCAGCGCTGCCAGTGCGTGACGCGCTTCTGCGGCCGGTTCGGCACCAGCGGGCATGTCCCCGGCGGTCTGCGTGCCGACGGCGACACCGTCGAGCTTGTCCCGCAACTCCATGATAATGCGTTCGGCGGTTTTACGGCCGATCCCCGGCATCCGGGTCAACGCGGCGACATCGCCGCTGCTGACATAGCGCGTCAATTCGTCGCCGCTGGCGCCGGAGAGGATGGTCAGGGCCAGCTTCGCGCCGATACCGCTGACCTTCAGCAGCTTGCGGAACAGTTCACGTTGACCGCGCGTGGCGAAACCATACAGGGTCTGGCTGTCCTGGGAAAAATGGTGGTGGATCAGCAACGTTACCGCCTCGCCGTTGGCCGGCAGATCGGTAAACACACCCAGCGGCGCCTCGACCTCGTAACCGACGCCGGCCACGTCGATGACGAGGTGCGGCGGTGACTTGTCCAGTAATGTGCCGGCCAGCCTGGCGATCATGGTCCTAGCCCTGCAGCGCCGGCATACGCGACAGCGTCTGTTGCGTGTGCTGGTGGCAAAGCGCTACCGCCAGCGCGTCCGCGGCGTCGTTTTGGATCGGCCCCTGGATTCCGAGGAGCACACCCACCATATGCTGCACTTGCGTCTTGTCGGCGCCGCCGCGGCCGACGATGGCCTGCTTGACCGACCGCGGGCTGTATTCGGCGACCGTCAGGCCGCAGTCGATCGCCGCGCAGACCGCCGCTCCCCGGGCCTGTCCGAGCTTGATGGCCGAAGCCGCGTTGTGGGCGACGAAAACCGTCTCGATGGCGGCCTCTTGCGGCCGGTACTCCCGGATCAGTTGCTTGAGCTGACCGAAGATGATGCCCAACCGTTCGCTGAACTCTCCGGTACCGGCCTTGATGACGTCGTAATACAGCGGGCTGGCGCGGTCGCCATCGACTTCTATGATACCCACGCCGGTGATACGCGAACCTGGGTCAACGCCGAGTATCCTCATCGTTTCAGCCTGCTTGTAGCAATCAGTTGTAAGCCTCGTCCGGTATGGCCGCGTTCGAATACACGTTTTGCGTGTCGTCCAGGTCCTCCAGCGCGTCCAGGAACCTGAGCACTTTTTCGCCGCTCTCCACATCCAGGTCCACCTCGACACTGGCGCGCATCGTGACCTCGGAATTTTCCGGCTTGAGCCCGGCGGCCTGCATCGCCGCGAGCACGTCGGCATAGGTTTCGGGCGTGGTGAGCACCTCGATGGAGCCGTCGTCCGCCGCAATCACGTCCTCGGCGCCCGCCTCCAGCGCCACTTCCATGACCTTCTCCTCCGAGGTCCCGGGGGCGAAATTGAGCACGCCCAGCTTGGAGAAAAGGTAGGCGACCGAGCCGTCCGTGCCGAGGTTGCCACCATGCTTGGTGAAGGCGTGACGTACTTCGGCGACGGTGCGGTTACGGTTGTCGGTCAGGCATTCGACCAGCACGGCCACGCCGCCGGGGGCATAGCCCTCGTATGTCAGTTCTTCGTAAGTGACACCCTCGAGATCGCCGGTAGCCTTCTTGATGGCACGCTCGATGTTGTCCTTGGGCATGTTGACCGCGTTCGCCTTTTCGATCGCCAGACGCAGACGCGGGTTGGCGTCCGGGTCACCGCCGCCCTCGCGGGCGGCGACGAAAATTTCCCGGTTGATCCGGGTAAAAACCTTGCCCCGCTTGGCGTCCACGGCCTTTTTACGGTGCTGGATATTTGCCCACTTGGAATGACCTGCCATAAATCGGATACCTTGGAATTGAAAAATCTGACTGCGGCGATTTTATCACGAAACCCTGCCGCTCCGGTGGCGGAAACCGGGCAGCGCGGTGCGCCCGATTATGCCAGGCCGCCCGGGTGCAGGAAGCAGCCATGGAGCACGAAGTGCTCGAGCTGATCGGTCACGGCACGCGAAATGAGCATCTGCGTATGGGCTACATTCATGTCGATACTGTCGGTCACCCCCTGCAGTTGCGTCTCGCTGGCCGCCACGCTGCCGTCGTTCGGTCCATCGAAAACACCGGCGATCCGCCCCAGTCCCAATGAACGCGTGCCGCGGATCACCCCTGTTTCATGCCGTGGTGGAGGCTGCCGGTAACCCCGGAGCAATCCTTCGGCCGCCCGGCCGAACAGAACGGCCCGGACCGGTAACTTTTGCAGCCGCCGAATGACCCTGCTGCCGCGCACCGGTGTCCCCATCAGCACCACGCGACCAGGCGGCACATCCTCGTAACGGTCGAGCATATTGAGAATGACCAGCCCGCCCATGCTGTGCCCCGCCAGGTGCAGTTCGCCCGCGGGTTGCCGGCCGATGAATTCGCGCAAAAGGTCGGCGTGGCCGTCGAGACCGCGGCGGCGCGTCGCATAACTGAAAACCCGCACAGCGTGTCCACGGGCGCGCAAACGCGCGGCCATCAGCGCCATGTACCAGCCGCGGTTCCACAAGCCGTGTACGAGGATGATTTCAGTCTGCATATCGCACCGCCCGCGCTACGGAATCATGCCGGTATGGTGAGGGGCGGATGAGAGCGGTGCAATGTCGCTGCCCGCCGCTTCTTTCACCAAGGGATTGAATTGGCTTATGACTGCACCAGGCGGTGACTTGTTTCGCCCCTCGCGGCGAGCGCCCGATCGCTTGCGCGGCGTGAGACGAAAGGCGTGACTAGCCACGAAACCGCTTTCGCGCACGCTGGAACGGCTCGATCGAGACCAGCGCCAGACCCAGCCAGATTCCGGCAAAGGCAACTGCGTGCCCGAACGTGAAGGCTTCGCCATATAAAAAGACCGCCAGCATGAAGCTGATGCTCGGCGAAAAATACTGGAAAAACCCCAGAATGCTCAGCGGCAGACGGCGGGCGGCCATGTTGAACCAGATCAGCGGCAAAATGGTCGGCAGACCGGATGCGACCAGCATCAGGTTGACGTGGTCGGACAAGGGCAACAACAGCAACTGTCCGTGCGCGGACAGCCACAGCAGGTATGCGAGGGCCGGCACCCCCATCAACAGTGTTTCCCATAAAAGGCCCAGCATCGGCCCGACATCCAGGCGTTTGCGCATCAGGCCGTACAAACCGAACGACAGCGCCAGCGCCATGGCGATCCACGGCACACCGCCGAGATACCAGGCAAGATAGAACGTGCCTATTGCCGCCGAGATGACCGCCAGTGTCTGCCAGCGCGTCAGTCGCTCCTTGAGAAAGAGGAAACCCAGGATCACGTTGACGAGCGGTGTCAAGAAGTAACCCAGGCTGGTGTCCAGCACGTGGTCGTGCATAACCGCCCAGACGTAAACTCCCCAGTTGACCGCGATCATCAATCCGGTCAACGTCAGCCACGCGAGGGCCGCGGCCGATATTTTCAACCGAGCGAGGATTTTCCGGCCGTCCCGGAATGCCAGGACGGTCAGCAGGACCGGGATCGACCAGACGATCCGGTGAGCCAGCACCTGCCAGGCGTCAACGCTCTGCAGCCCCTTGTAATAGATCGGTACCAGGCCCCAGAAGCCGAACGCGAACATCGCGGCGGTAACGCCGCGGCGGTCCAGCGGGAGCGGTTGGCCGGCGGGCACGGACTAGGGCCTTTCGGCGCCCCGCTGCCGCCCGGCACCGACGCCACGGCGAAGCCAGGCAAAGCGTGGCGTTTCAGCGGTTTGCATCGCCGGAAGGCTCAGGCTTCCTTGTTCCTGGCGATGACGGAGATGTGGAGGTCTTGCAGTTGCTCCGCGGTGATCGCCGAGGGGGCATCGGTCAGCGGGCATTGTGCCGTGGTGGTTTTCGGAAAGGCGATGACGTCGCGGATCGACTCTTCGCCGGCCATCAGCGCGGCGATGCGGTCGAGACCGAAGGCGATACCGCCGTGCGGCGGGCAGCCGTATTTCAGCGCTTCGAGCAGAAAACCGAATTTCAGCCTGGCCTCTTCCTCACCGATGCCGAGCAGGTCGAAGGCCGCCTGCTGCATCTCCGGCCGGTGGATACGGATGGAGCCGCCACCGATTTCCGCGCCGTTGAGCACGACGTCGTAACCGCGTGACAGCGCCCGCGCCGGATCCGCCTTCAATGCTTCCGGCGATTCCGCCTGCGGCGCCGTGAACGGGTGGTGCATGGCCGCGTAACGGCCGCTGTCCTCATCCCATTCGAACATCGGGAAATCGGTCACCCACAGCGGCGCCCAGCCGTCCCGCGCCAGGCCGAGGTCCCGCCCGACCCGGACCAGCAAGTGGCCCATGAAGGTGCTGGTCACGAGCCACTCACCGGCGCCGATGAACAGCAGGTCGCCGCTGGCCGCACCCGTCTGCGCCGCGATGCCTTGCCAGGCCGCATCATCGAGAAATTTCGCGACCGACGACTGCAGGCCGCCTATGCCCGCATCGAGCTCGTTGACTTTGATCCACGCCAGGCCGCGTGCACCGTAGCGGCCGACGAATTTCGTGTACTCGTCGATCTGCTTGCGCGACAGCGTCGCGCCGCCGGGCACCCGCAACGCCGCGACCCGCTGCCCGTCCTCGTTGGCCGGGCCGGAAAAGACACGGAATTCGAGCTGCCGGACGTGCTCGTCGATGCTTTCGAGCCGCATCGGGTAACGCAGGTCGGGC
>Ga0210122_1000809_pt1 | contig 10915 bp, 6 predicted proteins | sample Muzzi_CordB_D2_FD_185530 | JGI IMG/M metagenome (GOLD analysis project Ga0210122, IMG submission 185530) | Wetland microbial communities from San Francisco Bay, California, USA, that impact long-term carbon sequestration - Muzzi_CordB_D2 (SPAdes) | ecosystem: Environmental > Aquatic > Marine >... | reverse complement strand
CGTCGGCGCCAACGTGCTGGTCGGCGGCTCCAATCAGACCGTCTCCTTGCAGCCGGTTTCGGTGCAAGGGCAGACCGGACTCAATCTCGCGGTTGGCGTTGCCGGTCTCGATTTGCGCCCGGCGCGCTAACGCGCACGGCTGAGTTACGCCGATTACCAAAAAAAGCGACGGCCGCCCGCCAGGGCGGCCGTTTGGACGTGGCGCGAAGTGCGGAACCTTCAGCCGAAGGTGAAGGCGTCGTGATAGGCGCCCTGTACGCTGCCGCCGGGTACCGGGCCGCCGCCCGGCACATGCACCATGTTGCCGATCACCGCGCATGTCGCGCCGTGCAGACCATGGCGCGGGATCGCCATCGGGGTGAGTTGCTCCCACGAGTCAGTTTTGGGGTCGTAGGCTTCGTTGGTGCCGAACACCTTGCCGGTGGCTTCGCCGCCGAACACCACGATCTTGCCGTTGATATAGACGCAGGACGGCCCGCTGCGGGGCGTCGGCAGCGGCGCGCGGAAGGTCCAGCCGTCGGTCTTGGGATCGTAGACTGCGTTGAGTCCGGTATTGAAGTCGTAGCTATCCATGCGGCCGGCGATGGCGTGGATTTTGCCATCGACCACGGCAACGCCCATGTGGTCGCGCTGGCCGACGAAGGGCTGCGTGCCGGTCGAGCCGCGCATGCCGGCCAGGAACGTGTATTTGTCGGTCACCGGGTCGTAGATCTCGTGCCATTCGACCGAGCGCACGTCGCGGCCGCCGAGCAGGTGAATCTTGCCGTCGAGCCCGATCGCCGAGATGGCGCCGCGCGGGCGGGCAAGGCCAGCGATCGGTGCCCACCGGTCGGTGGCCGGATCGTAGACGAAGCACCTGGAATGCGGGCAGCGGTTCTGCTCGATGAAGCCGCCGAAGGTGTAGACCTTGCCGTCGAGCGAGCAGCCGGCCACGTGATTGCACGGCAGCGGGAAGGGCGCCCTCAACGCCCAAGTCCTGGTCTTGGAATCGTAGATCTGGTGGAAGTTGCCGTCGACGCGATGCTTGGCGTAGCCGGCGATGACGTGGATCCTGCCGTTGCATTCGATCACCGCGTGCTCGCCGGTCGGCACCGGCAGGCGCGGCTGCTCCACCCACGTGCCCGGGTTCGCCGCCATGGGCGCCACGCTGGTCATGTAGCGTTGCTTCTCGACCGTCTTGGGGATGTCGGTGATCGACTTGTCGTTCAGACCGAGAAAAACCGGAAGTTCCTGTTCTGGTGCCATGATGGACCTCAACTGACATAACTCGGGACGGCGTCCCGCAATAATTGACGCGTCAGCTCGACGCCTTCGCGCGCGACGTCATGGGGCGAGCGCGCCCACAGGTCGGGATTGGGGGCTTCGTAGGAGAGGTAGCCGGTGTAGCCCTTCGCGGCGAGCAGCCCGAGCACCTCTTTCCACTTGACCACGCCCTTGCCGGGAGCGAGCCGGTCGGTCGGCCGGCGGATACCGGTCACCGGGTTGGGCGAGACGTCGCTGTACTGGAAGCAGTAGATCTTGTCCGCCGGCAGGTGGCCGAAGCTCGCGCCGCCGGCGCCGCTGCGATGGAAATGGTAGGCGTCGATCAGATAACCACAGTTCGGCTTACCGGCGCCTTCGACCAGTTCCTGCAGGACGGCGAGGCTGTTGAGCACGTCGTGTTGCGAATTGAATTCGATGGCGAGCTTGAGCCCGTATTCGCCGGCGATGTCGCCCGCCTGCTTGAGATAGTCGAGCGCCTGCGGAATCGGCCCGGCGATCTGTCCCGGCGCGCTCATCAGCATCTTGCAGCCGAGCGCCACGGCGTTCTCGCAGGATTCGCGGAACACCTGGAACAGCCGCTTGCTTTCTTCGCCGCTGGCGAACAGCCAGCCATATTCAACGCCGAGCACGCCGACCGGAATGCCGGCGGCGCGGATCAGGTCGAGCACCTCGCCGTTGCGCATGCCGGCATCGAAGCAACGCTTGAAGTCGGTGCGGCGCAACTCGACCGCGTCGAACCCGCCCTGTCTGGCCGCGTCGAGCGCGGTCTTCAGCGGCGTCGTGTCGATGGTCCACATGTGCAGGGCCAGCCGTCCGAACTTTTCGGTCATGAGGTCAGCACCTTTGGGCAGGCGGACGCCGATGTCGCGTTAATGCGGTGGATTGCGGGCGGGAATTGTCGCGTGTTGGGCAGCGCATGACCAGTGCAAACTGGTTCTATACGCGGCCCGCAAATTTCGGTGTGTGAAAAAGAAAGTTGGCTGCCGTTCCTCAACACGTATCGACCCATGTGCCGGAGCCCGGAGGCTTCGTTCAGGCGGATTTTGAAAGATGTCCTAGAATTGCATTGAAAGGTAGCCCGAGCCGGGGCTGCATAGGGCGGCCGTTTCCGAGGAATCTTGTCTGACCTCCCGTTGCCAAAACGGGGCTCGGACTCACATTCAACCCGGACCGTTTTTGCGGGGGCGGGTCAATTTTCGGTACACACGGTCGTTGCCGCTTCGATTGCCTCGCCGAGCCGTTCGACGATGGTGTCGAGCGCCGGCGCGTCGACTATGAAAGGCGGCGCCAGCAGCACGTGGTCACCGCGGGTACCGTCAGCTGTACCGCCCATGGGATAGACCATCAGCCCGCGCGCCATCGCCTCGCTCTTCACGCGCGCGCCGATTTTCAGCGCCGGATCGAATGGCTGCTTGGTCCCGCGGTCGGCGACAAGCTCGACAGCCTGGAACAGGCCGCGTCCGCGCACGTCGCCCACGAAGGGATGATTTCCGAACCGTTCGTTCAGCCGGCGCGCCAAATACGCTCCTTGCGTTCGCACGTTGGCCAACAGATTGTCGCGGCGGATTACCCGCTGTACGGCCAAGGCGGCCGCGCAGGCGAGCGGATGGCCCATGAAAGTGTGGCTGTGCTGGAACGCGCCCGAGCCATCGGCGATCGCCGCGAAGATCTTGTTCTGCATCAGCACCGCGCCGATCGGCGCATAGCCGCCGCCGAGCCCCTTGGCGATCGCGATGATGTCGGGACTGATGCCTTCCTGTTCACAGGCATGCAGCGTGCCGGTGCGGCCCATGCCGCACATCACCTCATCGAGAATGAGCAGGATTCCGTGGCGGTCGCAGATTTCGCGCACGCGCTGAAAATATCCGGGCACCGCCGGAGCCGCACCGAGTGTGGCTCCGACCACGGTCTCGGCTACGAAAGCAATGACGTTCCCGCCGCCAAGCGCGGAGATCTTGTCTTCGAGTTCCCGGGCGAGGCGCTCGCCGTAGGCCTGCGAAGTTTCGTCGGCGCGCCGCTCGCGATATTCGTAGACCGGCGAAACATGGTGCGTCTGGATCAGCAGCGGTTCGAATGGCGCGCGTTGAAATGGTCGCCCGCCGATAGCGAGCGCGCCCAGCGTGATACCGTGATAGCTTTGCCGCCGAGCCACAATGGTGCGCCGCTGTGACTCGCCGCGCTCGATAAAGTACTGGCGCGCGAGCTTGAGCGCGGCCTCGATCGCCTCCGATCCGCCGCTGACAAAGAAGGCATGATCGATACCGGCCGGTGCGTGTGAAACGAGATCATCGGCAAGTTCCTCGGCCGCCTCCGTAGTGAAGAAGCTGGTATGCGCATAGGCGAGCCGATCAAGCTGCGCATGCATCGCCGCCAGGACGTCGGGATGCGAATGTCCAAGACACGAAACCGCGGCGCCTCCGGAGGCGTCTATGTAGTCCTTGCCTGCGTTGTCGCGAATGAAGATGCCGTGGCCGCTGCCGGCGACCGGATAGGATTGGCCGATGTGACGATGAAGTACGTGGGTCATGCGATTGACAAGACAGGTTGTATTACGCGCAGATCGGATCTCAGCGGTTTGATCGAACAATGTCAGTTGCCGAGTACACCCAAGGCGCGACTGTGCGCAAGTGGAAACGGTGCATGGGCAGGCGGATCGGAATTGAAACTGGCGGGACGTTCACGGACGTGGCCCCGGTCGACGAGGTGGGCGATCACCTCGGCCGCGCCGTCGACAGGGCCTTGCCGCCATCTTATTCAGCACCGCGGTTGGCCGGCGCCGCGCCTGCCTGCTCGCGACGCTGGCGGACGAGCTGCCCGGCGATGACGAGGCCCAGCAGGAGCAGGGCGAACGGATATGTCAGCCGCTTCGAGGGCAGCCCCAGCTGTTCGACGTCAACGTCCGTCACATAGTCGCCAGGCTTGACGCCGACCTGTTCCGCCAGCCCCTCCCGCTGCAGGTCAACGACCTTGAACCGGCCGTCCTCGGCCCTTTCGAGCTTCAGGCCATAGCGGCCGTATTCGGGGTCCGGCAGGGTGTCAGGCGTAACGATGCGGTACAGCTTCAGGCGATCGCCGTAATTGGTCTCGCGGGTTATGTGCAGCCGCATCGAGCGGCCGGGCGCGGCCACCGGTTCGCCAGTGGCGAAACGCTCCATGTTGACCGAGTTGAACGGCGGATAGAACTGGTTCATCACAAAATCGGGCCGGAACAGCGCGATCATCACGATCAGCAGCGCGATAGCCTCGTACCATTTGACCTTGACGATCAACCAACCTTGCGTGACCGAGCTGAAGCAGAAGATGGCGAGCACCGAGAGCACGAAAACCATGATGCCCTGCCACCAGCTGTCCACACCGATCAGCAGGAGTTCCGGATTGAAGATGAATATGAACGGCAGCACGCCGGTACGTATGTCATAGAGGAACGACTGCACGCCCGTCCTGAGCGGGTCCGCCCGCGAGATCGCTGCTGCGGCGAAGGCGGCCAGGCACACCGGGGGCGTCGAATCCGCCATCAGCCCGAAGTAGAACACGAAGAGGTGCACGGCGATGAGCGGCAGGTCCAGCCCGGCGGCGGTGCCGAGTTCGACGACCACGCCGGCGAGCAGCGAGGCGACAACGATATAGTTCGCAGTCGTCGGCAGGCCCATCCCCAGGACGAGGCACAACACGGCCACCAGCACCAGCAAGATATAGACGTTGCCGCCGGAGATCACCTCGATCAGCCCCACCATGGCATTGTTGAGGCCGGTCGATGACACGGCGCCGACAATGATGCCGGCCGTGGCAACGGCGACGCCGATGGTGACCATGTTGAGCGCGCCCGCCACCATGCCCTCGACGATTTCGGTAAAACCTTCCTTCAGCTCATCGGACACGTTGCGGTCTTGCTGCCAGCTCGTGAACGCCATGCCGGCGACAATCACCAGGGCCACGGCGAGTCCCCAGAGGGTAGCGCTCGTGATGTCAAAACCGAGCGCCCAGCGCAGCGCGGTGCTGACGAGTACGGGAAGCCCCAGTGGCACGACAAGGTAGGCGTGGTTGAACCGCTTCGGGAAAACCTTCGCGCCCAGCATGATCAACATCATCCAGGCGATCGAATAGAATACCGCGCTCGACGCCGACCAGCGCTCGACCATCAGCAGATAGATGAGCACGATGATCGGGATCAGATAGTGCAGGCCATTGATGAAGGTGGACCAGAGCCGCGGAATTTCGGACTTGGGGAGACCGGAGAGGCCCAGCTTCATCGCCTCGAGATGCGAGATATAGAGGAGTGCAATGTAGCTGGTCAGTGCCGGAATGATGGCGGCGACCACGACGTCGAAGTAACTGATACCGATGAATTCGGCGATGATGAAGGCGGCAGCGCCCATGATCGGCGGCATGATCTGCCCGTTGGTGGACGCCGCCACCTCGATTGCCCCGGCCTTGATCGCCGTAAATCCGGTGCGCTTCATCACCGGGATGGTGAAGGTCCCGGTGGTGACCACGTTCGCGATCGAGGAGCCCGAGATCGCTCCGGTCATGCCCGACGCCAGGATCGCCGCCTTGGCGGGGCCGCCCCGATATTTGCCGACCATGGCGAATGAGAGGTCGAGAAAATACCTGCCGGCGCCGGCGCGTTCGAGCAACGCCCCGAACAGCACGAACAGAAACACGAAGCTGACCGACACATCGATCGGGATCCCGAAAATGGCCTCGCCGCCGAGCCATTGGTAGCCGATGAGCCGCTTCAGGGAGACGCCCTTGTGGGCAAGGATGTTTTGCACGTCCTCGCCGAGGAAAGCGTAGAGCAGCACAACGCCGCCAAGTACGAACAGCGGTATGGCAAAGCCAGGCCGGCCCTTGACCGACTGATAGGCGCCGCCCACGATGAACAATCCGGCGATGGCCGTGATCAGGATATCGACGCGGGGGCCGAGGACCGAGTACAGCAGGAATATGCCGGCGACGATGACCAGGGGGATACCGATGCTGCGCCGCGTCGCCTCAAGCAGCAGGACGATGCCGACGCCGCCGATAATGCCTTCGAGCGGAATCGTGATCCCCGCCCACTCGACGGTCATGAGGATGCCCTGGCGCTCGACCAGGCCCCTGTAGGCGATGAAGAGGTAGAGCGCCGCGCCGCTCGAGATCAGCGCAAGGAGGATGTCGTAGACCGCGATCCGCCGATGCGACAGGCGGCGCGCGGCGGGGAACATCAGGTAACAGAGCAGCAACGCGAAGCCGAGATGGATGCCCCGTTTCTGAACGTCGATCAGCCACAGCGACGAAGGCAGGGGCGAGGCGATCCAGAGCTGGAATAGCGCCCAGAGGAACGCAATCGTGCCGACCACCTTGGCAAGCAGTGGCCCACGGTGGCGGCCCGTGTACTCGACCTCGTCGAGGGTTTTCTGAAGGTCCTCGTCCGGCGGCACCGCCGCCGGCGGAGGCAGTTCCGTCATCGTCCCCCCCTGAAGCTGCTCGACTGAAAACGGACAAAAGAATGCGCCAGCGCCCGTACGGGCGCCGGCGTCGTTATTTCAGTTGTCTTACATCCAGCCTTTTTCCTTGTAGTACTTCACAGCACCCGGATGCAGCGGCGCAGAGAGCGCATCCTTGATCATGTTTTTCGGATCCAGGTTTGCGAAAGCGGGATGAAGCTTCCTGAAGTCGTCGATGTTTTCGAAGACCGCGCGCGTCACCTCATAGACAACGTCTTCGGGCACGTCCGCACTGGTCACGAACGTGGCCTTGACGCCGAAGGTGGTGACGTCGGAATCGGTCGTCTTGTAGGTCCCCTTCGGGATCGTCGCAAAGGCGTAGAACGGGTCTTTTTCGACGAGCTTTGCCTCGACGTCGCTGTTGAGATTAATGATCCTCGCGTCGCACCCGTCGGTCGCCACCGCGACGCCGGCGTTGGGCACGCCGACCGTGTAGCCGTAAGCATCGATCTTGCCGTCGCACAGTGCCTTGGACTGTTCGGTCGAGGTGAGCTCGGTGGCCTTTGCGAAATCGCCGGTCTTGGTGCCGTGCGCAGCCATGAGGACTTCCATCGTGCCGCGCTGACCCGAACCCGGATTGCCGATGTTGACCCGCTTGCCCTTCAGATCGTCCCACGACTTGATACCGGAGTCCTTGGCGACGATGATTTGAAAGGGTTCGGGGTGCACCGAGAAGACGGCCCGAAGCTTTTTGTAACACGTCACTTTCTTGCTATCGCAATGATACGCGTGGTACTGCCAGTCGGACTGGGCAACGCCGAAGTCCAGCTCGCCCTGGCTGATCTGGCCGATATTGTAGGTCGAGCCGCCGGTTGAGGGAGCCGAGCAGCGAATGCCGTGCTTGCGGCCCTGCTTGCGGCCCTCGGCGGCCTCCTTATGAACCATGCGGCAGATGGAGTTGCCCACCACAAAATATACGCCGGTCGGGCCGCCTGTGCCGATGGAGATGAATTTCTTCTGGGCATCAGCCGTTGTCGCGAAACCGCTGACAGCGACTGCGGCAATGATTGCCACCAAATGACGTTTCATCTGACCACTCCCTAATTTTTTACATACTTTGACGAGGACATTCAGAGCGCCTTCAACCGAAGCCAAAGCTCTCTGAGATCAATTATAGCCGAGAGTGGCAAACTCGCAATTCGGCTGCCCGCCCGCTCGACCATCAATCGTGGTCATCCGGGCGTTTGTGCGCTGTGTTCGCAGATTGTCCGTTTCCGGTACCTGGCGTCCATCTTGCGCCCTTCCGATCATGTCCGCCCATGGCTGGCGTGCCGACTTGAGGAACGATCGAATTGGCCGATGCAATCGCAGTCGCAGACCATACACCGGTCAGCTGTTTGACCGGCCCCCAATGACGGAACCAGATGCAATGTAAGTTTAGCGGTGGCCGCGGTGCAGCATAATACGGTGCGGCGCTGTCCAGCCTCGCGGCACACGAACAATCAAGTAGCCGCCGCTGTCCGCGCGCGGCGCCCAATCGGTGTTAAGATGTCTGAGCCGTGGCTCGAGTGCCGTGCGTATTACGCCCTGGGTAAAGCGCACGTCGAACGGACATCTTGATTTTACGTTCGTCGCCTGTGCTTGCCCGCCAGGCACACAAGGCACGCGTGCCTGCAATTACGTGCGCGGCGCTCGGCCGGGTTCAGGGAGCTAGCCGTAGCGTGTAGCTGACCCCGCCCAGGACCAATCCTTTCTCGGCGAATAACGCGTCCGAGCCGCGTTCCAAGAGTCCCAGGCCCTTAGGTCGGATCTGGCTCACGGTAACCTCGAACCCAGCAGGATTGGCTATGCCCGCCGCAACCTTCTTAATCACCTCGCGCTCCGTAAAAACGCGGAGCGCGCCCTTGGACTGCTCTCCTGCTTTAAGGCGGATCGGGCCGAGTACTTTGAGATGTGCTGACTGTGGAATGAGGAAGCGTCCGCTGCCGACGCGCGTCACCCCACCCAGCAATTGCACGTCGTCGCCAATTATCTTCGGATCAACTGCGAGCTCGAAACGCACCATCTTTGGCCAAGGCAAGCGGCGCGAGTCCATCTGACGGGTCTTTATCATCAGAAATGTGGTAGGCTCGCGACGGTCGCCGGCCATGAGGAAGACAGTTTTCGCATCTCCGTCTTCGAGTCGAATGATCTCCACATTCCGCCAGATGACATCGTTGCTGTTGCGCACGAAGCCACCGAGACTGGTGAAGGAAAGGGGTGAGCTGCCGGTGTTCCAGCGCGCTAACAGGCAGTAGTGCCCTGTGCCGGGGAGATCGCTCCACTCAAACTGAGTGACATCCACGCCGCTCGCCATGACCTTTGGCTTGCTTCCTATCAGCGTCCAATTTGCAGGATCGTTAAGGTTGGTCGAGGCGTTGGCGTAGTAGAGTTCGAGGGTGCCGTTTTCGGACAGAGAACCGTCGTTGTGCTGCTTGACGTAGACGTAGTTAGTCTCGCCCAGTACAGGATTCTCGTGGTCGTGTTCGTGCTCGTTTGTAGTATCCTCGGTGTTCCGAACCCAGATATAAGGTGATCGCCACATTGGCTTATCTGCCATAGCGGCGTCGGGCTCGCCCCCAGTGTCCTCCCACCCGTCCTTCATCCAGACGTCGGCCACCATTTCGACGGTCTGGGCACAGCGGTATCGGGAGACTTGACCATCATTTAGAGCGAATACGTTGACGTTGTGCTCGGGATTGGCGGCGGTGAGCGGCGCGCCCGTTGCATCCCCTGAGCGGGAAACGTTCGGGTTCGAAAACCAAGGTACCCTTTGGCAAAAGCTTCCATTGTCATCGCAGATTGTGTTGTACGACATGACAGTGCGCCAAGGCGTGACGCTTGCTGTGCTTGGGGTCTGTTGCACGTGGCCGAAATTATAATCGTGGTCGCTGGTGCCGGAATTACTGTATCGGTTGTGGCGCGCTCCAATATTGTGTCCGGTCTCATGGGCAAAGCTGAGATTGGCGGCCGCGCAGGACCGCTGCACAACGCTGAAGCCGTTGTCGTCAGTCGAGTCGGCGTCGGCCGTGTCAGTTGTGTAGCCCCAACCGCACCAAGTCGAGTCATCCACCTCGTAAATCAGGGAAACAAGATCGGCTCGGGCCGCATCGCGATAGGCGTGAATCGTGTCAAGGATCATGTCGTCTGGGCTGCGTAGCTGTCCGAGCAAAGCATTCGAATCGACACCTGCCGCGGGTTCAGTGAACGAGACCTCGCGTACCGCCACTAGATTAAGCCGGTGAAAAACGTTCGAATTGGCATAGGCGAGATTGGTGCGGCCGACCGCGAAGGCTATCTCGTTCTGGATCTGTAAGGTGCCACCGGAAGCGTCTCGGGCGGCTGGAGTGTACGCCACCAGCACATCGATCCGGTCGGCCGAATCAGCGCAAGCGGTGTCCGGTTGTGGCTTGCCGGAGCGTTGGCGATCGGATTGTTTCTTAATCACGACGCCATCGTTGGGTGCTTCGCGAAAACGACGGGTGTCAATGACCTCAAGCACGCCCTGTGAACCGTCAACAGTATGGAGGCGGTACACAAGCACCCGACGTCGGATCTCTGCCTCGATTGAGTTGCCGAGACGCATGATGAAGACCTCTGCGCCATCTTGCGATCGTCCGGTCCAAGCTGCCTGACCCTTCTTCAAAAGGAGATCGCGAGGCGAGATAGGTTGCAGTTTTACCACCATGTCGCCGTCAGGAAGCGGTAGAAGAATTTCTTGTTGTTCACCCTCCCGAAGTGCCCCAAGAGAGATCTTGATCGGCACGCGGTCGACGACGGGATTGCCGGGCTGCACCTGACGATCGAGGTCGAAGAGTCTGGTTTGAGACCAGCCAGGCTGGGTCCAAAGCAGCGAGAGGGTGGCGATAGCAATCCACAAAGCCCGAATGAAATAAACTCTATCCGCCCTGCTCTTGGTCTTTTCGCTTGTGGTGCTCCATCGGAATCGAAGGGCAAGCGCTGGTGACGTTGGCATAGATGACCTCTTACGGTATTATCCAACCACAACCTCAGCGATTAATTATTCCATTATACTCGCTTTAAGTAAAGAGACGCATATTTGCGACCATCTAGGCGCCTTATCTGCACCGCGTGACCCTGCTCTTGCTGAAAGCGCAATTCGGAAATTAGAGCGCAAGGTTGGAGGAGCGGACGATGGGGCTGTTTAGAATGTGGCGGGAAGCGCG
>Ga0210122_1000808_pt1 | contig 10916 bp, 6 predicted proteins | sample Muzzi_CordB_D2_FD_185530 | JGI IMG/M metagenome (GOLD analysis project Ga0210122, IMG submission 185530) | Wetland microbial communities from San Francisco Bay, California, USA, that impact long-term carbon sequestration - Muzzi_CordB_D2 (SPAdes) | ecosystem: Environmental > Aquatic > Marine >... | reverse complement strand
GAACTACGGGATGGGTGGAGACGAGTCGACATCGGCGCGGAGTGGGTTCACTCTCATCGAGCTGCTCACGGTGCTTGCGATCCTGGGGATCGCGGCGGGGCTCGGTATCCCCGCGCTTTCCCGGCTGATCCTTCGAACCAAGCTCGAAGGGAGCGCCCGGGAGACCGTGAGCCTCTTGCAGCGGGCCCGCCTCGAGGCCATCAAGAGGAGGGTTCAGACCGTGGTGGAGGTCGATCCCGCCGGTGTCGTCGTGCGCGCGTACGCCGATGTCGACGGTGTCGCCGCGGGCGATCCGCCGGACCTTCTGTTCAATCCGGTGGCTGGAGAGCTGCGGTTCGACACCGACTATCCGCTCGGGGACCTGCGACCGCAGTCGCGGGTGGCGTTTGCGGCTCCGGGCGCGCAGCCGGTGGTCGACGGCTTGAGCCTGGCGGGGTCGGGAGAACGGGCGTTCGTGTTCCTGCCCACCGGCGCGGTCGATCGGGTCGGCGCGCTGCGTCTCGCCGACGTCGCGGGCCACAACCACCTGGAGGTGCGGGTCGAGCCGGCGGGGACGGGACGGATCGAGCTCCGGAAGTGGAGCCGGGAGCTGGGGCGTTGGCACGCCCGGCGGGAAGGGGGGAGGTCGTGGACCTGGTACACCGACTGACCAGCAGGCAGTCGCGGGGCTCGGATGCTCGCGGTCCACAAGGCTTCTCTCTGATCGAAGTCCTGATCGCCGCCCTGCTTCTCCTGATCATTCTTCTCGGCATCGTCCCGCTCTTCCTGCGCGCCATGAGCAGCCGTCAGGCAGGCCGGGAGTCGACGGCCGTCGGGAGCTACGCCCGAACACGCGCCGAAACGTTGCTCCAGCTTCCGTTCAACCATCCCGACCTGACCGTCCCTGGAGGGGCGGCCCAGCTCGAGGTCGTCGAGTACCTGGATGGGGCCACCCACCAGTGGAGTCAAGACCCTGCGCTCGCCCCCCAGGCGATCTGGGTCAGGACCACCCGCGTGCGGCAGTTCGGATCTGCTGACCTGCTCGACGGCGACACGGACGGCGACGGTAATCACCTCGACCTGCCGCTTCCGGGCGGCACCAACCCCCGGTCGATTCAGCTCAAGGAAATCGAGGTCGCGATCGAGTCCCCGCGCGACGGTGGACCCCTCGGAGCAGCCGAGGAGATCACGGTCCGAGTGCTCAAAGCGTTCTGAGATGTGACCCACGGCCGAGACCGTGGGCCGAGGGAGGAGCGGGTCATGAACGGTTCGAGGCCGTGTGGTCACGAGTTTCGGTCGACGCATCGAGAGGTTGGCTTCTCGCTGCTCGAGGTCCTGATCGCGCTGGCGATCTCCGTCGCGCTGCTCGTCGCCGTGCTCACGCTGTTCGACCGCAACAGCCAAATCGCCCGCCTCGAGGCGGAGATGACCGAGACGCAGCAGTCGGTGCGCGCAGTCCACCTGGAGGTTGCCCGCGCCCTTCGGTCCGCGGGCAGGGGCGGCCTGGTCCAGAACACGCCCGTCAAGCGACTTCCTCATCTCGGGGTGGCGATCGAGGTCGCGTCCAACGTCGCGGGCGCGGACCGCGTGGTCGCTCCGGCGCTGGCGGGCTCGCCGGAGGCTGTGGCGGGGACCGACATCCTCAGGGCGCGTGGGGTGTTCTCGTCGCCCGTCTACCAGAGCCACGACAACGACGACGCGAGGACGTTCCTCGTGCTGCGGGACGCCTCGGGAACGTTCACCCAGGATCCCACGCTGGCCCGCGAGGGAGAGCTCCACCTCTGTGCGTTGAGCCCGGCCGGCTTTCCGCAGCCGCTCGACCCGCTCCGCGAGGCCATCCGGACCGGATCGGAAGAGGCGATCGTGTTGGCGAGCAGCGCCGACCTGGGCGAGTACGCGGTCGTCAAGCTCGTTCCGGGGAGCTCGGCACCGACGTCTGCGGTGTGCAACCCCGCCGACCCCAACGGCGGCGTCAAGCTTTCCTTCACCGTGTCGGGAGATGGTGGCAGGGCCGATCGTTACCACGAGCTCTCGCCTTCTGGGGGCGCCGGCTTGCCGTCGAGCCTGACGAGCGTTGCCTATGCGGCGATCCTGGAGGAGTACGCGTACTACGTGCGCGAAATCCGCGAGGACCCGGGCCAGGCGGGCTCACCGCTCATGCCTCGCTTCTCCCGCGCCCGGCTCTACCCGAACACCGGCAGTGCCTGGGGCACCGACGCCGCGACCCAGGAGAGCTCGGTTGCCATGGACGTGGCCGACGACATCTTCGACTTCCAGGTGACCCTGGGCCTCGACAGCGCGCAGGGGGGCGGCGCCATCGCCGATGGCTCGGCGGCGGCACAGCCGCTCTACGAGAGCGCCGACGGCCAGGGCGACGACTGGCTGTTCAACAGCGATCAGGACGACCCGGCAGCGCCGGTCTGGGACCGGCCCGGCTCGGCCGGTCTCACCAAGCCCTGGCTGCGCGCCGGCCTCTACTACGTCCGGATCAGCACTCTCGGCCGTGGTGGCCGGCCTGGGGCGTCGAAGTACCAGGCCGCGGCTCTCGGCTCGCTCGAAGACCGAGCCTACGACGGACTGAGCGACGACGACCCGGACTCGCCGATCCAGAGGCGGTACCACCGCTGGGTACTGTCCACCACTTTTGACCTGAGGAACCTGTGATGCGCCGATCTCTCTCCCACACCGGCCACGGCGAACGGGGCAGCGCCTATCTGGCGACGCTGCTCGTCCTGGTCGTGCTCACCGCGCTCGGGCTGTCTCTGATGTTTCTGACGCAGATCGAGTCCGAGATCGGCGCGACCGAGCGCGCCATCCACCGCACGTTCTACGCCGCCGACAGCGGGGTCGCCGCCGCGGTGGCGCGCAAGATGAGCGGCGGCAGCGGCCCCTTCCAGTTCGGCATGAACGGCGATGCCGTCGGCTCGCTGCACCGGGGCGATCAGGTCGACGTCGGCAACTTCTTCCCCGTGCGCATCGGCTTCTGCAACCTGTGCACCGCCAACAGCGGGGGAGAGTTCCATCGCATCGACTACATCGCGTACTCCGAGGCCATGCGGTACGTCTCGGGCCGGGCCGACCTCGGGGACCGCCATCCCTGGGCCCGCGAGCTGGTGCAGACAGAGATCGCGATCCAGCCCGACCAGGGCCCGGGCAACTTCCTGGGGCTGGACAAGAAGAGCGGGGCGCGCCTCGGGCAGCGGCTCGCCGACCTACAGACCACGAGGACACCGTAGCGCCTCCTCCCGAAGGGAGAAGGGCGCTCGGCGAGGTGGCACGAGCGGAGGGGGGCTGTCATGAAGCTGTACCAACGACATCTGTCATCGTCATCCCATGGCCAGTGGGCACGAGGCCTTGCATCGTCAATGCTGGCGGTTTCGCTGCTGGCGGCCCTGCTGCCGGCTCCGGCGCGGGCCGACGACCGGGACCTGTTGCGCAAGGGCTCCGGTAAGCCGTACGTGTTCATCATCTTCGACACGTCCGGCTCCATGCACTGGAGCCCCAAGTGTAGTCAGGCGGACTTTCTCGCCGGCATCTGCGACTCCCCGTGTCCCAGCGGCGACTGTTTCGTTCCAGAGAACGGCGATGACCCCGCCTCGAAGCTCTATCAGGCGAAGGAAGCCCTGTACGAGGTGATCGAGGCGGCGAGCAGCGTCGACTTCGGCTTCGCCACCTACAACCAGGACCAACTCCGGGTGCGAGCGAAGCACTGGCTGTACACGGCCAGGACGGACGGCGTCGATCTCGGGGGGATCCCGTTCCCGGCCCTCGGGTCGACCGATGTGTTCGGCCCTCACTGGCCCTGTGCCACCGGCCGCCGCGACGGTCAGATCGGCTGCGATTCCACGACCCCGGCGGACCTCGCCGATCCCTGGGAAGCAGAGCGGGTGCGACGTCTTCCCAAGGGTGGGGCCGCCTTCGACCAGCGGCAGACCTTCTACGTACGATCCGGCGCCCAGGTGCTCGAGATCACCTACCGGCCGAGCCGGGGGATGCTGGGAGATCCGACGGTGGACGTCCAGATCCAAGCACGCCGGTGCACCGGCCGGGTGTGCAACCAGGTGGTCGGGAACGCCGTCGTGACCTTCGACCTCGTCGACCAGTTCATCTCCTGGGATATTCAGCCGGGCCGAACGAACCCTCAGCTCGGGTACTTCTCCCAGCAGGCGGCCTCGGGCGCGCTCGCGTCGAACACATGCGGCGGTTTGGAAGGCAATCAGGACACCGGTTCGGACGGTTTCAACGGTGTCAACCTCAAGTTCTCCACCCAGAACAGCCCAGTCTCGAACGCGCTCGACCTCGGGGACCTGATTCCTCTCGACTGGACCGACGACAACCGGGTCCGCCTGCTCGATCGGCTCGCTCCCAACCGGCTGTTGGGTGAGCTGACTCCCGACTTCTCGGTCGCGCGCTACTTCCAGAACGCACCGGGTGGCGGCGGGGTGTTGGACCTCGCCAGCCCGTCCGTCCGTCCGCTCGTCGCCTTCGGGTCGACCCCCCTGGGCAACGCCGTGCGCGACTTCCGGACCTGGTACTCGGGCTGCCCCCAGGGCAACTGCCCACGGGGCACCGGCTGGAAGGACGTGGCGAGCGCCAACGATCCGGACTGGGGCTGCCGGAGCACCTACCTGCTGGTGATCACGGACGGGGACGACACCTGCGGCGGAGCCGACGCCTGCTCCGGAACCGCCAGCCTCTATGCCCAGGAGGACGTGAAGACCTACGTCGTCGCCTTCGGGGTCGAGAACACTCCCGGAAATCGGCTCAACTGCATGGCGGCCAACGGCGGCTCCGGGAACCCGATCTACCCGCAGAACAAGCAGCAACTCGTCGACGCGCTGACCAAGATCTTCAGCGAGATCCAGGAAGAGGCCCGGTCCTTCGCGTCGGCCGCCGTGCCCTCCGTCCAGGCCTCCGTGGACGACAAGATCTTCCTCAGCAACTTCACGCCGCTCAACGAGTCTTCCCTTTGGGACGGCCATCTGGACGCGTTCCTCGAGCCCCTTCCTCTCGTGCAGTCGGGGCCGGACGCCGGGCGCCCCGACCGCAGCAAGCGGTGCTCCGCCGCGGTTCAGTCCGGCTGTCTGGCCTGGGACGCAGGAGAGAAGCTGCTGGAGCAGGCCCAGGCGCTCGACCTCGGTGCGCTTCCGCCCGACTACGGGATGGGTCCTCTCGCGTTGGAGCGCAGGGTCTTCTACGCCAAGGACATGTTCGTCCCGGGAGTGCCCGACGAGCGGCTGTTGTTCGAGCCGCCGCCCGATCCTCCCGATCCGACGCTTCCCGCGACCTTTGGCGACCGGTGGTGGCACCTCCTCGACGGCCTCGGCATCCCCCGCACCGACCCTGACGCCATCGGCAAGGCGAAGCGGACGATCGAGAACGTGCTGCGGCCCAAGACCGTCCGGGTCCAGGACCCGACGGCGGTGCCGCCGGTCGACAAGCTGATCACCTTCGTCCTGGGCGACATCTTCCACTCCAATCCCGTCACCATCGGGGCGCCGGACAACCTGACCTACTTCGTGCAGGACGCCGGTGCCCGGACGATCACCGTCAACGGGGCGCCGGTCGAGGTCGGCGGCTATCAGGAGTTCGCCCTGCGGCATCGGGTGCGCCGCAAGATGGTTCTGACCGGCAGCAACGATGGCCAGCTTCACGTGTTCGACGCCGGCCTCTACTCCTCCACGCTCGGCCAGCTCACCCGCTCCGACCCGACCTACTTCCCCTGCCTCGACGACCAGGGGCGCCAGGTCTCGCCGGTGCCGATCGTCGTCGACGAGCGGTTCGGCAACGGCACCGGCTACGAGCTGTTCTCATTCGTGCCCCGGGCGAGCATGGACAACCTGCCGAAGCTGCTGCGGAGCAACGCCCATCGCTATAGCGTGGATGGCACCGTGACCGTGGGCGACGTCAATATCGGTCCCACCGACCGGGCGACCCGTGCCGACGGGACGGAGTACGTCAACGACTGGCGCACCGTGGCGGTCGGAGGGCTGCGCCGTGGCGGGCGCGGGTACTACGCCCTCGACATCACCCAGCCGGACCGGATCACGGAGGAGCTGATCTGCACCCGCGACGGCGTCGAGCGCTCGACCAGCGTGGCGGTGGCGACGGGTGATGGCTACGTACCGTCCTGCCTGGGTGATCTCCAGACCGGCGCTGCGGCCACCTCGGGCTGCGGGCTTCGCCCCTTCCCGGCGGTGCTCTGGGAGCTCGAGGATCCGTGGGACGAAGACGGCGACGGTGCGCCGGACCTCGGCGATACGTGGTCGACGCCGGCGATCGGCAGGATTCGGGTCTGCAACGGGGCCGGCTTCGACTGCGATCCCTCCCGTTCGCCCAACCGGCTGGAGGACCGCTGGGTGGCAGTGTTCGGCGGCGGCTTCGACGAGCGTGCCCGGTTCCTCGGCCCGGCCCCCGGGAGCTTCCTCTACATGGTCGACATCGCCTCCGGCGAGGTGATCTACAAGCAACTGCTCGACGGCATGGCGCCCAGCGAGCCGGCCGTGCTCGACGCCGACCTGAACGGCTACATCGACCGCGTCTACATCGGCACGACGGCCGGATCGCTCTACAAGGTCGATCTGCGAACGGTGCCCCAGATGCGCGATGTCCAGGTGTCTCCCGGCCCGAGCCAGCCGCTCCAGACGGTCCGGCGCATCAGCACCGCCGTCAGTCACGACCCCGAGTGGCGGCCGTTCCGGATCTTCGACACCGGCGGTCGTCCGATCTTCTACCCGCCGTCCCTCATCTTCGTCGCCGGCCAGTCGAAGTTCGCCATCGCGCTCGGCACCGGCGACCGTGACGACCTCTGGTCGAACGATCCGCAGACGGGCCGGTTCTACGTCTTCCTCGACAACGACCTCCGGGCCACGGACAGCGCTCTGCCGGTGGACGTGACCGATCTCCAGCCGGTGGCCGTGGCCGATGCCAACCGGCCGATCAACGACAACCTGTTGGTGCCCTCCCCAGGGGCGACGACAGCCGGCTGGTATCTGGATCTCGAGCCCAGGGAGCGGCTGATCACGAAGCCCTTCGCACTCTCCGGGGTGCTCTTCTTCACCTCCTACATGCCCCAGGACACCACCGGCTCGACGGGCGGTGGCCAGGTACAGAACGTGTGCGCTCGGACCGGGGAGAGCCGGATCTTCGTGGTGTTCGCCACCAACGCCAACGCGTTGATCGACTCCGGTGGTACCAGGACGCGCTACCGGCTCGTGCCCGAGTTCGTGACCGACCCCTTCTCCAAGCTGAGCTCGACGGACAACGTGCCGGTGCCGGGCGATCCGGGCCCAGGCCTGCCGGGCCACGCGGACGACGTGTGCAGGGCGCAGGCGGCGCTCACCCAGGAGCTGATGACCCTGTTCCCGGATAGTTGCCGCTTCGCGAGCTACACCCTGGACATCCAGACCATCCGCTCGGATCGGGGGCTCGTGTGCATCGCGCCGGTGCCGATCTGCTTCCAGGAGCAGAACTGGCTCGAGCAGTAAGGCGCCGCTCGACGCCGAGGAGCCCGTGGCGACGCCGCACGGGGCGCGGCCGACGCGGCTCTCAGGGCTCCTCGGTTCCGCCCTCCGGCTCCCGGAGCTGGCGGAGCTTCCTGTAGAGGGTGCGCTCGCCGATGCCGAGTTTCTTGGCGAGGGTGGCCTTGTCGCCGGGGAAGGCACCGGCCGCCCAGCGGACGTAGAGCGCCTCGATCTCGGAGAGCGGCACGATGGCCGTGGCCGGCGGCAGGCCTGCCAGTTGGGTCGGCGGCGGCCGGCAGTGGCCGGGCAGGTGCTCCGGCAGGATGAGGTTTCCCAGCGCCAGGAGCGATGCCCGCTCGAGCATGTTGCGGAGCTCGTGGATGTTGCCCGGGAAGGGGTAGCGCTCGAGGAGAGCGAGGGCCTCCGGGTCGAGCCCGATGATCCGGGGGTGCGCGATCTGGTCGAGCAGGAGCTCAATCAGCTCTTCGAGATCGTCGCGGCGCTCCCGGAGCGGGGGGACGCCGATGGGGAAGGCGCTGATCCGGTTGTAGAGGTCGGCGCGGAACGCGCCCTGCCCGATCCGTACCGGCAGGTCGAGGTGGGTCGCCACGATCAGGCGCACGTCGGCCCGAACCGGCTCGGAGCCGCCGAAGCGCCGGTACGAGCCGGTCTCGAGCAGCCGCAGCAGCTCCACCTGGAGGAGCGGCGGAAGGTCCCCGACCTCGTCCAGCAGCAGCGTGCCGCCGGCCGCGCTCCCGACGGTTCCGGAGGTGCGGCCGAAGGCGCCGGGAAACGCGCCCGGCTCGTGGCCGAAGAGCTCCACCCGGAGGAGCTCCTCTTCGATGCCCGAGCAGGCGGTGCGCACGAACGGCCCGCCCCGCCGGCCGCTCATGCGGTGGATCGCCTCGGCCACCAGCCCCTTGCCCGTGCCCGACTCGCCGATCACCAGCACCGGCAGCTCGGTCTCCGCCACACGGTGCATCAGCTCCAGCATCCGGTTGAAGGCGAGCGAGTGACCGTACAGGCGGTCCGGGCGGGGCGTGGCGCTGGCGGCGCGGACGCTCTGGAGCACCCCGAGGAATCCTCGGGGCTCGCCGTCCACCGGTCCCAGCGGGTAGACACTGACGTGCTGGTGCTCCTGCGCGCCGTCGCGGTAGTGCACGTGGAGGGTCCGTGCCGGCTGGCCGGTCCGCATCGAGCTCGCCACGGGGCACTCTCCATCGAAGCGGTCGCAGGGGGCGCTCTGATGATGGAGAAGCTCGAAGCAGTGGATGCCGAGGCTCTCCTCACCCGTGCCGAAGGCTCGGCGGCAGGCCCGGTTGAGGTGCCGCACGCGACGGTCGGGGGAGAGCAGGAGGGTGGGATCAGGGAAACTGTCCAGAATGGAGCACACTACATCGTTGGTCAGGCCGTTGCGCTCGACGTTCGTCATCACTCACCTCGGGCCCCTCCCTTTGGACCAGAGAGCTCGTCCGCAGCCGTGCTCGGGAGCCCTCTGACAGCCGATGGAGCGCCGTCGGGCGGCCAACGGTCCGCCCAATCGACGGTAGACGGTCAGCGCAAGCAGGATGCCAGCGGAATTCGTTCGGTGAAGCCCTTGGAAATCTCCCTGTAAATTCTTGTTGTCGTGAGAGTTCCGCTGTCCGTCGTGGGTCGTGCGACGGGGTGGTCATACGGCTGGTGCTGCCACTCATGACAGGGGCGTCATGGGACGGGTTGCTACCGGCGGCAGCGTCGACCGCCGTCGCCTTGCGGGTCCGCGGCGAGTCCCCCGGGCGACCATGTAGGATGTCCCTTCGTTGGAGCACCCCCATCCGAATGAGGAGAGATGGCATGAGCGATTCGAAGAGCGCCCTGGGCGTCCTCGCCTGCATCATGGTCCTCTGCCTGGCCTGCGCGCCGCCCGCTGACGGCGGCCTGGACGCGGATCTGGGCGCGGACCTCTACGACCCGGCGGCCGATCCTGCAGCCGAGCTCGCGGCGGCGATCGCCGAGGCCGGGGCGAGCGGCCGGCGGATCCTGCTCGAGGTCGGCGGCAACTGGTGCGTCTGGTGCCACCGTCTCGAAGCGTTCATCGAGGGGCACGAGCGGGTGCACGCGGCGTGGACCGACGGCTTCGTCACGGTCAGAGTGAACTACTCTCCCGAGGTGGAGAACCGGGAGTTCCTCAGCCAGTATCCCGAGGTTCCGGGCTACCCCCATCTCTTCGTGCTCGACTCCGACGGCACATTCCTCCACTCCCAGGGCACCGGCGTGCTCGAAGACGGAGAGGGCTACTCGGAGGAGGCGATTCTGGCGTTCCTCGAGCAGTGGGCGCCCGGCCGGATCGAGCCCTCGGCTTCCCGGTGAAGCTCCGCCTCAGACTGACCAGGACGCGGAGACCATGGCCACCGAGAGCTTCGACATCGTGATCGTCGGCGCCGGGTTCGCCGGCGCCGCCACCGCCTACCACCTGAGCGAGCGGTTCAGCGGCTCGGTCGCCATCCTCGAGCAGGAGAAGACCCCGGGGGCCCACGCCTCCGGGCGAAACGCCTCGCTCATGCGGCAGTCGGAGACCGATCCGGCGATCCGGGCCGCCGCCATCGCGAGCCGCCAGGCGTATGAGGGTCTTGCCGGGGAGATCGGCTACGAGCCGGTGGGCTCGGTGCTGCTGGGGAGCGGAGCGTCGCTCGAGCTCGCCCGCGTCGAAGGAGCCGAGGTGGGTGGGGAGAGTGCTGCGAGCCGCTTCGTCATCCCTGAGCGCGTGGTCGAGCGCATCCCGCTCCTCGCCGGCCATGCCATCGAGGCGGCGCTCGAGACCCCAGGCGACGGGGTGATCGACACCTGGGCGCTCCTCACCTTCTACCTGGAGGGCGCCCGCGGCCGGGGTGTCGAGCTGCTCACCGAGTGCCGCGTCGAGGCGGTCGAACGGCTCGGCGGGAGGGGTGCCGGCGCCCAGGCGGACCTGGCCGGGGGCGGCGGCTACCGGCTCCGGACCACTGGCGGCACCATCGAGGCCGGCCGGCTGGTCGACGCCGCCGGCGCCTGGGGGAGCGAGCTGGCGACTATGGCCGGCGTCGACGGCCCGGAGCTGGTGCCCTACAAGCGCCACCTCTTCGTGCTCGACGTCGACGCCCCGATCGACACCGGCTGGCCCTTCGTCTGGGATCTCGACCACGGCTTCTACTTCCGGCCGGAGTCCGGTGGCCTGCTGTTTTCGATCTGTGACGAAGAGCGCGCGGCGGGGAGCCTCGAAGAGAGCGTCACCCCGGGGATCGAAGAGGCCCTGGCGGACACGATCTACGCTCGTCTGCCCGCCTTGGAAGACGCCCGCGTGCGGCGCGTCTGGTCCTGCTTCCGCACTCGGGCCTCCGACGGCCGCTTCGTCATCGGCCCGGCCCCGGGCGCCGAGCGCTTCGTCTGGGTCGCCGGCCTCGGCGGCCACGGCATGGGCTGTAGCTGGGAGATCGGCCGCCTCGCCGCCCAGGCCCTCCT
>Ga0210122_1000803_pt1 | contig 10942 bp, 11 predicted proteins | sample Muzzi_CordB_D2_FD_185530 | JGI IMG/M metagenome (GOLD analysis project Ga0210122, IMG submission 185530) | Wetland microbial communities from San Francisco Bay, California, USA, that impact long-term carbon sequestration - Muzzi_CordB_D2 (SPAdes) | ecosystem: Environmental > Aquatic > Marine >... | reverse complement strand
CTTCGGCGGCGGTTTCGAGATGGTGCTGGCATCCGACTTCGCCTATGCCTCCGACACAGCTCGATTCGCCCTCACCGAGACCACGCTCGGCATCATACCCGGCGTCGGAGGCACCCAGAACCTGCCACGAGCTTGCGGTGAGCGGCGCGCCAAGGAAATCATCCTGACCGGCATGCCCATCGATGCCGCGAAGGCGCTGGAGTGGGGAATAATCAACCGCGTCCTGCCGGCCGCGTCACTTATGGCGGAGACACTCGACACGGCCCGGCGAATCGCGGCGAATGCGCCGATCGCGGTACGGGCGGCCAAAGAGGCGCTGTCGCGCGCCACCGGACTGGAATTGAAGGACGGTCTGAAGGTGGAGATTGACTGCTACAGGCGAACCATTGAGACCGACGACCGCCGCGAAGGCATGCTGGCCTTCAATGAAAAACGCAAACCGGTTTACAGGGGCCGTTAATGACAGATACATCCATCACTATGGACCTCGGACAGGATTATCCGGAAATACGCGAGGCGATCGCCCGGATTTGCGAAAACTTCCCCGGGGAATACTGGCGAAAGCTGGATGAAGCGCACGCCTATCCGGAGGAGTTTGTCGCCACCCTGACCCGCGAGGGCTGGCTCGCCGCCCTGATACCGACAGAGTACGGGGGATCGGGACTGCCCCTGCGCGCAGCCGCAGTCATCCTCGAAACGATCCATGCATCGGGCTGCAACGCCGGCGCCTGCCATGCGCAGATGTATGTCATGGGCACCCTGCTGCGCCACGGCAGCGAGGCGCAGAAGGAACGTTACCTGCCGGCCATCGCCGCGGGCGAACTGAGGCTGCAGGCTTTCGGCGTGACCGAGCCCTCGACCGGGTCGGACACGACGCAGGTAAAAACCCGCGCGGTACGCGATGGCGAACACTTCGTTATCAACGGTCAGAAACTCTGGACCAGCCGCGCGCTGCAATCGGACCTGATGCTTTTGCTCGCTCGCACCACATCTGTCGACAAAATAACGAAACGTGGCAATGGCTTAAGTGTTTTTCTTGTCGATTTGACTAAAGCTGTCGGCAATGGGGTGGAAATTCGACCCGTGGACGCAATGATCAACCACAACACCACGGAACTATTCATAGATAACCTGAAAGTTCCCTTGGATTCTATTGTTGGTGAAGAAGGAAAGGGATTCTGGCACATCCTGGACGGGATGAATGCCGAACGTATTCTCATTGCCGCCGAAGCCCTGGGGGATGCGCGCTGGTTCACTGCAAGAGCAGCGGCCTATGCCACGGAACGCGAAGTTTTCGGCCAACCGATCGGCGCCAACCAGGGCATCCAGTTCCCGATCGCCCGTGCCCATGCGGAAACCGAGGCAGCGGACCTGATGGCGCGCAAGGCGGCGGCACTGTTCGGTGCCGGATTAAAGTGCGGAGCCGAGGCCAATATGGCGAAACTACTGGCGTCCGAGGCCGCCTGGCATGCCGGCGACACCTGTTTCCAGACCTTCGGGGGATTTGCTTTCGCCCGCGAATACGACATCGAGCGCAAATGGCGCGAGACAAGACTATTCCAGACGGCGCCGATTTCGACGAACATGATTCTGGCTTATATCGGTCAGCATGTGCTCGACATGCCCCGTTCGTATTAAATTTTATGATAATTTTTTAGGCGATTCGTACGAATACCTATTATAATCTCACCCACCGGCCGTTCCAAGTGCGGCATGCAAGGCCCGGAACCAGTCGATCGCCACTATCGCCGCTGATCGTCTGGCGGAAAGTCCGGCAAAACTGGCCAGCTTCGGTTTTCAGGGTTCTGGTTACGACCATGGTCACAGCCAGACCGCCCTCGTTCGACCGCCAGTTCGCCGCCTTGCCGGATGGCATGCGCTCGAGGGTCTGTTGTTCAAGATCATAGAGAGCCCGCTTGACGTCCCGACTCAACCCGTCCAGCCCCTGCTGTATCGAGACCAATTCTGTGTCGCGCGTATCGCGGCCAGGAGCCTGATCGACCCGGCGCACGTAATGGCCGATTTCCGGCACATAATACCAGACGCGTTTTTCCCGCCATTTGCCACGGCTATAGCGGTCGCACGCAATCTCTACGGAATCGAATTTTCCGAACTGGACTTCCACCACGGACTTTCCGATGACGGTGCATATCCACTCACGGTAAAACAGTCGCTCGCCGTTCTGTCCGTCGAGTTTGACCCGCACCTCGCTCTTGAACTGGCGCCGGGTTCCGGGAATAAGCGGCCACAATGTATCGGCCGGCACGTCGAAATTGCGCGCGACCTCGCCCCGGTCCGTTTTCGTGTTAACCGACGGAAAGATGAAATTCGGGTAACGCTCGAAGCTTGCCTCCAGGTCGTTACGCCAGACGATCCGGTCATCCAGGATATCCTGAATGGTTTCCGTCCGCCCGCTTGAATAGGTGTAGGCGTCACCCCGGTGGTATGACGGCAACTGGCCCAGCGGCGGGCCGTCGTAGTCTTCTGGATCGTAATTTGCGGAAAGTTTTCCCTGAATGCTCGCCAGAAGGCTGCTGCCCACGCCATCGTTTTGTAGACACCCGGCAACGCCCAAAAGCGCAACGAATGTTGCGCCTCGAATCAATCTCCAGATTATACGGCCAGCCAAAAATTCCGCCTCGCGCAGCCTGTACCACCCAACACATGGGACCCCACATCCGGAGGCCCCTTCAAAACCGACCCTATGTCCTGTCCGTGCCGGCTTGCGGTGCGCGATGGCCCCGTGACGGCATCAGAATTGTAACTTGCCGTCAGCACCCGGCGTCGAAATCGCCTCGACCGTCTTGACCCAGCGACCGCCCTCGCCCGCTTGCCGGCAGGCAACGCCGTAATTGGGCTGATTCGGCGCCGCGCCGGTATCGACCGTGCGGAAAGCGCGGCAGAATGTGCCATCGTCCCTGCGATAGGTCTTAACCGGAACGATCGCACCGCTGCTGCCGTTCTCGGGGTTCGCCCAGATCAGCGCAGCTTCGCTTTTCTTGGTTTCGAGCGCTTCCTGGAAGGCCGCCTCGCGCCACGGATCGTCCATGGCGGCAAGAGTCTTTGCCTGATGCGTCAGACCGGGCTGGTTTGTCCCCGACATATATTTCTGGAAGGTCATGCCGCCGCCAACCAATACCGCGGCAAAGAGCGCGGCCGTGGCAAAGGCTGCGATCGAACGGCGGCGGGCCAGTGAAATCGCCGGCACCGGCGCAGCCCGCGTCGGGGCGCGCGCCAATGCCGGCGCGGCGGTCTCCCCGCCGTCTTCCGGCGCATCGAGGATCATGTTCACCAGATAAGGCGGTACGATGTCGCCGCTCAACTCGTCGGTGACCGGCGCCGCATCGAATATATCCAACAGCCGGTCCGGCACCGCTTCATGCAGGACGTGGCTGTGGGCCGCGCGAACCAGGGCCGCGCCATCGCGCAGCATCTCCGCGATCTCACGGGCCTCCGAATCTTCCGCCAGCAGCGACTCTACCTGCAAAGCGGATTCGATATCTAGCTCGCCGTCGACATATGCAACCAGTGTGTTGGCATCGAGCTGTTTCATAGCGGCCTCTCACTCATCGTTGTTCGTTACAACCTGTCCGGTTTTCGCGTCAACCTTATACTCACGCCTCTCCGCCGCTCACGGCCGCGATTTCCGAATCGGGGCCACCGACCATGCGGTTCAGCGCGAGCCGGGCCCTAGAAAGACGGCTCATCACCGTCCCCACGGGAATTCCCAGCGCATCTGCGGTTTCCTTATAGGACTGCCCTTCGACACAAACGAGAAGCAGCACCGACCGCTGATCGGGCGGAAGGCGCTGCACGCCACGACGGACAGCTTCCAGCGTCAACCGGTTCATGGTGGCCTGTTCGCCATCCAATCCCTGGGCTTGCTGGCTTTCCGGATCCACGACCGACAGATGGCTTCCCCGCAACTTGCCCATGCGGATCGCGTCGATCCACAGATTCTGCATGATGCGGAACATCCAGCTGTCCAGCCTTGTTCCGGGCTGCCACTGGCCGATTCGCTGAATTGCCCTTTCGCAAGCAGCCTGCACAAGATCGTCCGCTTCCACTTCCGATCCGGTCAGACCTCTGGCGAACCGCCGCAAGCGCGGCAGCAACGCAATCATCTCGGCTTTCGTACGTTTGTCCAAAGGGAATTTCCCTCAACCGTTCATATTAGTAACGAACCGGGTCGGAGTTTATTCCGCGTTTTGTAAAAAAAGCCTGAAGATGGTGTGAAAAAGACGAAAAATCGAAGCAGCAAAGGTTAACGCAGGTGAAACGGAACGACGAGCGAATAATCGCATTGAAATTTACGGAAATTTAGCAGGTTCGGCTTATTGTTGACCCAGCGCCCTCCTATATGGAGCAGTTCGATCGGCCCTGTCGATTTTTTTGGATTTTCCATGGAATAATGCCGGAGCGGTTTCGTTGTCCCTGCATAACGCGCAAAAATGCGCACGGGGGATCGAACCCAAAGTTCAATCTGTGAGAACGAGAGTCGAGATGATGCACAAGTCGCACACCAAGACAGTAGGAAAGACCAGCGCCCTTCGCGCGGCCATGCTGGCATCCTTATGCGCACTCGCCCTGACCGCCGTTACCGCGATGCCGGTCGGGCTCGACGATCACGGACTGACTTTCAAAACCGCCTTCGCCGGAAATGGCAATGGTGGCGGCAATGGTAATGGTGGCGGCAATGGCAACGGTAGTGGCAAGGACGGCGCCCCGGGTCAGCAGAAGCAGCTGGCTGACGATCAGTCCGCCGCCGATGAAGATGCTGTTACGTCCATCGCCGAAGGCACCGCCGCGGAGAGCGGGGAATTCGAACAACCGGCAATCTTGCCGATCGCCGAAGATACGGAGCCCGCGAGCAACAAGGTAATCAAGGAGCTTGCCGGACTGCCGGAAGAATCAGCGCTGTCAGAAGAAGAAGAGCTGGAAGCGATCCGGAGCGGCTGGGGAACCTGGCGCACCGCCGACGGCCCCGAAACCGTGATCGCACAGTAGCATATAGCCGTTTCCGGGTGGTCGATGGGAACGGTTGGCTTCAGACCAGAAATCACGTCCAGTCTTGACGGCGGAGTGTAACACCTCCGCCGCTTTTTTGTCCGAGCCGGGAAGTCGTCTGTTACGGTTTCGTTAAGGAATACGCTTAACGTATTCTTCAGGATTTTACAGTCTAATATGGAATGTTCGGCTAGATTTATGCGCAAGGTGGCCGTTAGAAGAGATAAAGACCGCGAATTGAACGCGGGGCGCGCGAAAAAATAACGCTATCCGAACTTGCTGAACCGAACGAGGCTGAAAAAACTGCCCGCCAGACGCCCGGAGGGCGCTATGATTGAGACAGGTATGTTCAATATTGGGGAAGTCGCGGAAGAAGCGCAGGATTGGACATGCGCGTCCGTATTACCGATTAATAATCGCCGTGCATTGAAGTTCAGGCTGTGCGGCGGTGTTGCTGCGTGCGTCTTCATGCTTGCGCTCCTGGCACCGATTTCCATTGATCTCGCGAGTGGCGAGATAACCCTTAACGCCGCGATGGCCGGCAACGGCAACGGGAATTTCGGCGAGGGAAAGGGCAATGGCGGCCCCAACAATCAGAACCCCGGCAATGGAAAGGGTGATGGGGACGGGGACGGAGACGGCGACGGTGATGACGACGGGGATACTACTCCTCCCGCTATTTCAGTGACTCCGGAAGGCGATAGCCATGACTCCGGCGCGGACAGCGCGGCCGACATGGCAGATGCCGATTTCGGAGAAGCGGTCGATGCGGTTTCCGGCTCGCCGGCGGAAGGACCGATGGCGGGAACGCCGGCGGCGAGCCTGCCGACAATCAGCCAACTGTTTTCGATGGGTGACGAGGCAGCCGTATCTACCGAGGACGAACTGGAATTGATTGCCAACGGCTGGGGCTCGGCCAACTGAATTCCGATTAACGCGTCCACCCCAACCAGGCTCGAGCTCGTACCCACTGGATGAAACGGCCATAACGTGCCGCATTACCGTACCGAATCTCCCCCCACAAACAGTGACTTGGCTCAGCGTTCATAAACCCTTTACCGTTTTAAGGCAGGGTTGACGGGGAATATCCTGTCAGATAGGTCGTTAGCATACGGTTGCGTTCGACCTGCCCAACGGCAAATACTGAGGTATGGGGATGAATTTGGACCAAGGAACAGGCACTTCAGCGCGTCGGCTACGCCGCGCGGGATTGGCGCTTGCCCTGACAATCGCTGTTCTTGGCACCCTCTTTCCGCGGGATACCGCCGTCGCGCAAGGACGCCCGATCAAGGTAACGCTGGTCCAGAACCTCGATTTCGGGGTCATCGGCGTACCCAATACCACAGGCACCGCCACGATTCTGCCCAACGGCGCCAAACAGGTTTCGGCCGGCATTCTTGATCTCGGCGGCGTATCGGCGCCCGCGGTTTTCCTGGTACAGGGCGAACGCCTCACATTTTTTTCGATCGATCTGCCGGCAAGCGGGACTGTTACCCTGCCCGGCGGCCCTGCCGCCATATTGTCTGATTTCCAGTCCAGTCCCGCGATTACCGGTCAGTTGGACAGTGCGGGCAAGGCCACGGTTACGGTCGGTGCGACAATGCATCTCGACCCAGGTCTTTGGGAGGGCGTCTACACCGATCCCTTCGACATAATCGCCACCTATCAGTGACGCCCACCGCGCACGCGCGATTCAGCGATTGCGTTTTCCGGACGAGACCGGACACCCCCCATTCATTATTAATTTACCGACATTGCCTACAATAAGAGCCGGTGCAGCACCATCGCCGATGGCCGGAAATGCCTGATTGGAATTATAGCCAGGGCAAAGTGCGGGCTGCATTTGCTACAGACCGGGTGGAAAAACAAACAATGAGGCGAAATAATTCCAGCAAGGCAAGGCTTTTGTCGCGTTACCGCGCCGGCCTGGCCGCAGCCATGTTCCTCTGCGTTTTTCTCGCCGTTCCAAGCGAGACCAGGCCCGCGGGAAGATCGATCGGCCTCAGCCCGGTCCAGGATCTCAGTTTCGGAACTCTTGGTGTCGGCAATATCGCCGGCACCGCCACCGTCGACACCGCAGGAGGCAAGACCGTATCCGCCGGCGTCATCGATTTAGGCGGCATTGCCACGGCCGCTGTCTTTGATGTCACGGGCGAAAAGAACATGGCGTTTTCCATTGTGATTCTGACGCCCTCGGTCACTCTGCAGGCCGGCGCCATACCCGGCCCCTTGCTGTCGAATTTCCAGATATCACCCTCACCGTTCGGCGTACTGAACAATACCGGCAAGGCCACCATATCCATCGGCGCATCGCTCTCGCTTTCGCCCTCGCTGGCCGAAGCCAGTTATGGTGGAACATTTGATATCATGATCTCGTATCAATAGTATCTTAGCTTAGTATAATTTACCTAAATCTTTAACCATTATTCTGTCAATACGGGGGATGTATTTGGCACGACTGTTGCATGTTAATTTTTCGGAAACCTATATTTGGTATATTCCACGTTAATACGTAAGATTCAAACATTGATTACGCAGGTTGTCAGGAGAATAAAATGAGTTTTCGTTCACATATCCGCGGCTTCGCGATAGCCGCCGTTTTCGCTGCATCGGCGGTGATGTCCTCGCATGCCAATGCGCAAGCGAGCGCAACAGGAACAGGTACCGCCAACGCGACCATCGCCAAGCCGATCACCATCTCGGCGTCGACCGCTCTCGATTTCGGCATCATCGTGCCGAACGGCACCGGCAACGGCTCGCTGACCGTGACGGTTGACACAGCCGGCAGCAGGAGCATCACGGCCGGCGGCGTTGATGGCGCCCTGATGGGCGGCACGGTCGGGGCGGCGACCTTCGACATCACTGGTCGGCCCAACGCGACCTATGCGATTACGCTTCCGCCCGCAGCAGTGGACATGGTTGGCACCGTCAACCCGGCCAACACCATGCCCGGCTCCGTCGGCAATTTCACCGAATCTACAACTGTTCTGGGTGGGACACTCGTAGTCGGTGGCACCCCGGGGCTTGGCCAGGACAGCTTCACCGTCGGCGCGGACCTGACCGTCCCCGAGACACAGGCCGACGATGTTTATGTGGGCTCGTTCGACGTGATCGTGACCTATAACTGATGCGACAGTCTTTTATCGGACAGTCACACCCGGATTGTTTCTGACCGATTCCGGTCCACGGTTTTGAAATGGTGAATCCAGTAACCATCCGGAACTCCGCACTGGCCCTGCGCCGGGCGATCGCCGCCACCGTTCTGGTGGCGGCCGTTGTCCCGGCGCCGGCCCATTCGGAATCGGACACCACGACCGGACGCATCAACGCGCAAATCGCCGCGCCGCTGGGCGTGGGCGCCACAGCCGATATGTCCTTCAGCCGGCTCGGGCGGCCCGCCAGCCCCGGGGCCCCTCGAACAACCGCGTCCGATCGTATGACCAGTTCCGGCTTGGCGCTTTTGCAGATGGACGATTCGTCGCCGGCGCAGATCGTCATTTCAGGCTCTCCGAACCAGGCAGTGGGCTTGGTAGTCGGCGATAAAGGGGCTATCGGACTGAACAACCGGAAGATTTCCATTTCCGGTTACACCCATACCGCCGGGCCGATGCCCGCCCTGGGGCCCGACGGCCGGGCCACGATAGAATTTGGCGCTACCCTGAAGTTGGCTGCCAACATTCGCGATGGAAAATATCGGGGAACATTCGACGTAATTGTATCGAACAACTGAATGCTTTAGTCTCCGCAGGGGGCTCACCGGCAACGAAATGAAAGCTTCCCCGGAGATGTGTCAATTCCGCCTTTCAGGACTGTTTTTTGTACTGCTGACGCTGGCGGCCGTCGCCCTGCCCGGCCCTGCCCGTCAGGCGCATGCGCAAGGTGGGTTTGGCGATATTACCGTTACGCCTACCCGGATAGTACTCGAGGGCCGCGAAAGATCCGGCACCATCCTGCTCGCCAATACCGGCGCCAAGAAGGCGACCTACCGTATCTCCGTGGTCAATATGCGGATGTCGGAAACCGGCGCCTTTGAGGAAATTCCGGAAGGTAGCGCGCTTCCAGGTGAGCAGTTCGCCGAAGATCTTGTTCGCTTTGCGCCGCGCCAGGTGACGCTCGATCCCGGCGCCAGCCAGACTGTCCGCATCGCGCTCAGGAAGCCCGCCGGGCTGGCGGCTGGCGAATACCGGTCGCATCTGGTGATTCGCGCCATACCTGATGGCAGCGCGGGACGCAGCATCGAACAGAAATCCGGTGAAGGCGTCGCGATATCACTGTCCGTGATTCCGGGTGTAGCCTTGCCGGTTATTGTTCGCCATGGCGAGCTATCGGCGAAGGCCACACTTTCAGACTTCCTGTACGATCCGGCGCCCATGACGGGGAATGACGGGCGGGCGTCCCTGACTTTCAATATCAATCGTGAGGGCAATCGATCGGTTTACGGGGATATTGCGGCCACCTACTTTGCACCGGGAAGCGACGAGGGAGTGCTTTTGTCGGAGGTCAACCAGCTTGCCGTCTACACACCGATCGATCGCCGCATCGTCAAGATGATGCTGGCCATACCCCAGGGTCTCGAATTGCAGAGCGGCGGCCGGATCGCCGTGACCTACCGCACGCCGCCCAAGGAAGGCGGCAAGGTTATCGGCACTGGCGAGTACCGCATTCCCTGAGCAACCTGTGGCCCTAAAGGCTGGCGTCGATGATGAAGTCGATACCGCTGGCGATAGTACCATCGCCGCCGATCTCGACCGACCTGGGGGCTCCGGCAGATAGCCCTAACCGCGCCAGCTGTTCCGGATCAATGCGCACCGTATAGTCGCCTGGGCGCACGCTCTCCAACAGGTAGAAACCGTCAAACGCGCTCTTCGCCGTACTCACCACATTCCCTTCGACATCGACCAACTGGACCACCACGTCGGAAACCTGGACCAACCCGCCGCCCTGCCTGAGCGCCACCGTTCCATCGACTTCGCCGGTGACGACGACCGGAAATTCCAGCTCGGCGATCGCACCCGGGCGCAATGGAACAAGGTAACCTTCGGGTTCCGCCACCCAGTAGGGATCCTCCAGGCCGCGCGGCGGCAGCGCGACCGGCATCTTCGTGTAAGGCGTCAATCCAGTCAGCAGGACCACACCATTTTCATCCGTTTCCTTTCTGGCAAGTGTATTGCCGGTCTGGAACAATGCTCCCTCGACCGGCTCGTCGCCATCGCTGAATTCTCCGTTGAAGTCATTGTCCAGGAAAACGCGCGCAGAGGCCGCCCCCTTGTCCGCGATATCGCCGGAATGCAGCGACCAATCGCCCGTATGCGGGTCGCGCGCTGATGACAGGGAAAGAGTCAGAAGGATCGCCGCGCTATTATCGTCGGAATAACTGCTGCTGAGTCCCAGTGAAAGCGCACTGAAACGACGGCTGAGGCCCGCACTGATTGTGGTAACGCCGTTGCCAAAGCCGTGCGCCACACCGCCACGGGCGGAAAAACCCGCCCCGAACAGCCATTCGCCGTTGACCGAGGCCGCGGCAACCTGCGTTTCGGGTTCGATGGTATAGGCAAGGTCCCCTCTAATGCCGACACCCCAGGCCCTGCCGCCGACCAGGAAATTGCCGCCGGCACTGGTCGTCGTGCCGACGGCCGACTTGTTGCGGCGCCACTGCACGCTGTTGGACATCGAGAGCCTGCCAAGCGCGGCCGACAGCCGGTTGCTGAATTCCAGGCTGCTTGCGCCCGACTCGCTTTTCTCATAGGCGCCCGTGAAGCTGAATGGCAGGCGGCGGCCCGCCCATAAAGGCAAGACGCCATCGAGACGGCCTTCCGTGCTGCTGACCGGAAGGTCGCCGTCGTCCGCGATCTCCTCGCTGGAAAAATCGTTGTATATCCCCTGCTCGGCCAGCAGCACGAGGTTGAGCGGAAGATTGAACTGTGTCCCCAGTTTG
>Ga0210122_1000793_pt1 | contig 11008 bp, 11 predicted proteins | sample Muzzi_CordB_D2_FD_185530 | JGI IMG/M metagenome (GOLD analysis project Ga0210122, IMG submission 185530) | Wetland microbial communities from San Francisco Bay, California, USA, that impact long-term carbon sequestration - Muzzi_CordB_D2 (SPAdes) | ecosystem: Environmental > Aquatic > Marine >... | reverse complement strand
TTTTAAATTATCAATCGCGAAGCGATGCTAACTTTAGTCCGGCCAGGTCGGCCGGGCTAAATGTCTGCGACTGTCTGCGTTTGTCTGCGGCTAATTAATCAAAGATTTTATCGCAAATCACGGCGTGCCACTGTATTTTACTCCAACTTTTTTGGAGATGATCCTTTTTATTATGTCAGATTGACTCATCAGATAAGATTTGAGAATAGACTTTTCATGTATTCATTGCGCCTGGCGGTCTGCCTGGCGTTGATGAGCACGATCTACTAAATCTAAAGATTTTTCCCATGCTATAGAACAAAAAGCTTTGAATTTATCAAGGCTTTCACCGTATTTAACTATTTCCTCATCAGCGTGGGGGATACCGGCTTCAAGCTGGTATTGTACTAAATTATCTATGTATTCTTTGCGCTTTTCTAACGGGATCAGAATCGGGGGATAACCTGATTTTAAAACAGGGATATTGGAAACCAGGCGGGCAATGCGGCCATTGCCGTCGAAAAAAGGATGAATGTTAACAAAGGACACGTGCAACTCTGAATAGGTAATCAGGGCTTCTTCACGTAATTGTTGAACCGCAATTCTTTGATTAAAGGCGCCCAGCCATTTATCCATCAAAGCCGGGGTCTCTTCAGGCGGCGCATATTCAAAGAAATCCTGCTGTTGCGTTTTCTCATTAAAAAAGTAGGTCCCATTCGGCTCTTTTTTCCAACCACCGACTGGTTTGTAGACATCGACAACAACTTGAGTCATGACGGCTTTATGAAGCGCGAAAAGATCCGTATCGTTGATTTCAGCCTTGCCGACCATGGCATAAATTAAATCGATGGCCCGTGCATGACCGACAACTTCCTGGTGATCCTTTAACGGCTTGCCGGAAACGGTTAACCCCTCTTCGATGACAAATTTGGCCTCGCCAAGGGTCAGGGTATTGCCTTCAATGGCCGTTGAGGTATGCGTCCAAAGATCTCGCAGTTGCGCCTTCAAGGCGACTTTTATATCGGAATCGAGGTTTTGGAAAAATTCCACTTTAAATTATCGGATTTGTATGTTGTATTCACCGCGGAGTTCGCTGAGAAAGCTGAGCCTCTTATCTTTGATTTTGATCCCAGCGCACCTTTCGGTAAATCTGCTCCGATCTGATTTTCTCTTTATGATTGTTGGCAAACTCAATCATCTCGGAAATAACTTCGTCGGTTAAATAGTGGGGTTTTAGACCGAGATCCATCAATCCGGTATGTTCCGGATTGTAATAGTGCTCTTCAGCCTCCATACGCGGATTCTCAACGGATGCGATATCAGCTTTAAACCCCATTGATCGGGCAACCTGCTGAACTTTTTGAGCCAATTGATTGACGCTGAAAGTTTCGGTAAACTGGTTGAAAATTCTCAACTCGCCTTTTCGCGCCGGTTTTTCAAGGGAAAGTCGTACACAATTGAGCGTGTCTTTTATATTCAGATACCCTCGAGTCTGCCCTCCTTTGCCGTAAACCGTCAGAGGATATTCAGCGACGGCTTGAACGATGAAACGATTCAGTACCGTACCGAACAGTTCGTCATAATTTAGAAAAGGATACAGCTCCTGATGGCCGTGATTCTCAATAGTAAAAATACCGTAAACGGGCCCTTGCATCAGGTCGGTGACCCGCAGTCCCCAGGTCCGCACATAAAACCACAAAAGGTCAGTGTCCATGATCTTGGTGGTGTGATAGAGGCTGCCGGCTTGTCTCGGGTACAAAAATTTTTGTTGCCGTCCTCTATGTTCAACCTCAAGCCAACCTTCTTCAATATCGATGTTGGGAGTTCCATATTCTCCCATCGTTCCCAGCTTGACGATCTGAGCGTTGGGGCAAAATTGTTGTGTTGCAAAGATCACATGCGCCGTCGTTTCGAGGTTGTTTCGCAGGGTGAGCATGCCTGCCTGCCGGTTTAACATTGAATACGGTGCTGCGGGCTGCTCAGCATAGTGTATAATTCCATCCGGCGGAAACCGGCGAAAAACATCCGCGACAAACTCCCATTTTTTCAAATCACCGATAAAAACTGGTATATGGTAACCGGATATTGATTCCCACAAAGCAGTCCTTTGATGAAGATTGGGAACTTCGATTAACGGCGCAACATTTTCTTCCCGGCACAGTGATCTGCGTAAGTAGTTGTCCACGACGGCCACGCTATGACCATGCGCAGTCAAATGCATCGCCGTTGGCCAGCCTAAATATCCGTCACCGCCTAAAATTAAGACATTCATCGGTGTTCATCCAACAGGTTGTGATCGTAGAGGAATTTGGTCAAATCGTTTTTTGAAAGCGGCAAACGGTTCGCTGAATGATACGGTTTGGCGACCGTATTGCTGACGATATTGGAATACCGGTAATCAACTTTGCGATAAATGCCCCCATAGGCTGGCATAACAACAAAATAGTCTTTTAATTCCCAGGCTCTTCTGATTTCCTCTTCATTCATCAACTCTTCGTATATTTTTTCGCCAGGTTTGTTTCCTATGTTTTTGATTTCAATGTCCGCTGGCGAAAAGCCAAACCGCGAAGCCATTTCGTTGATCATCACCTCTGCCAGGTCTTGAATACGAATAGCCGGCATTTTGGTTATAAAAATCTCACCGCCCACTGCATGATAGGCAGATTCGATGACCAGGCGAATGGCTTCCTTCAGGCTCATAATAAAACGGGTCATGGCCGGATCGGTTAACGTCACCGGACCACCGTGGTGAATTTGCTCCTGAAAAATCGGAATAACCGAACCCCGTGACCCGAGCACATTGCCGAAACGGGTGGACGTAAAGATAGGACCGTCTTCACGGCTGTTGCTGTTGGCGGCTGCCATGAGCCGCTCTCCCATCAGCTTGCTGGCACCCATAACATTGGTCGGGTTGACGGCCTTGTCGGAGCTGGTGAAAATGACGCGTTCAACTTTATTTTCAATTGCGCCGTTAATAATATTTTGAATTCCCAAAATGTTGGTTTGGACAGCTTCGAACGGCGCCCGCTCACAGAGAATGACATGTTTAAATGCCGCTGTATGAAAAACGATGTCCATGTACTTCATTTTGCGGGAAACTTTATCCCGGTCGCGGACATCGGCCAGAAAAAAACTTGCATTTTCAAATTCAGCAAATTCATGCTCCAGAAAAAAAAGCTCGCTCTCATTGTTGTCAATGCCTATAAGCTCACCGACCTTATGGGTTTTTAACAACTGACGAATTAATTCCTTACCGACGGTCCCGCAGGCGCCGGTTACCAGTACTCTTTTCCCATTCAGACCCGAAATCATTTAAATACCACGTTATCGTTTATTCAAAATTTTATAATTAGTGCGGAAACAGCTTCAAGCGAATAATAACTGGAATCCACGAACAAATTTTCACCGCAGAGTCGCGAAGATCGAAGAGATTTTTATTCTTTGTCTGATTTCTTGTAAAGAAAATTCAGACAAAACCATAAGAAGCTATGTTTCATTTATCTAGTTGCCAACTGATAGGTGGGCTTTTTGTTTGGCAGGCAATTTTAGACTTTAGACTTATAGGACCAAAGAGCTGTGATGTAGTTTTCGTTAATCTTCCACCCTTCCATCAGTTGCTATTCATGTGTCACTTATCACTGTCTTTTTCGCTAGCTTTTAAAAATTTGACGACGCCTTGTTCAAAAAGTTTAAAATCTTCGAGATTATCTCGAATTATCTCATAAACTACTTTATTGTCGACTTCCCAATACAGGTGAACCAATCGATTTCGAAATTTCGCCATTTTGACAAGCCGATCGCAAAAAGAGTCACCGATGACACCGATGTTTTTCAGCTGCAAAAAAATATCGGCATAAGTTTCCGGCGTGTCGATTGGTTTATTAAATTGTTCAAGGGAAATCAGCCTGTTGCCTATGTTGAGACAACTTTCTATAGCAAGCTGTAAAAACCGTTCAGAACTAGCTCGAAGAATTGCATCTTTTTTGAAATCCGCATACTTTTTTTCTCTGATATCAGTCAGGAGTAAATAATATTTATTTAGATGTTTCAGGTGCTCTTTTATGCGCTCATCCACTGTAACCGATTCCTTTCAGAAAGGTGTCATCAAAAGCGTCCCTAAAAAACCGGAAATCTAAATATAGTTTAATGGTTTTTTCGATAAAATCTACCAGTTCCATATTACTCGTACAATGTAGGAGTTCCCCGGATTTGATAATACTATGGGAAAAGCGCATGGGAGCATCGTTCATCACAACTAAATCCACTTCATCGGTCTTAAAAACTTTGCTAAATTTACCGATAAGGTCAAGGTGCCTATCAAATCGCTCCTGTTTGTCGAGTTTGCCGGAAAGAAAGATTCCGAAATCTAAATCGCTTAAGGGTTTCAGATCACCGGCTGCCAAACTGCCGAAAGCGTAAAGGGCCACAATATCCCGATCGTTCTTAATTTGTTCGATTAATACCGGGATTCGGTCAGTGATGTCCGCTGGTAACCTATGATCTTCTCTAATCATTTTTACCCCAGGTGATCGTTAAAAAAAATAGGATGGGTTTTTATTTATATTTGGTAGTTTTTAATATGCTACACGTCCAATACTATCGGCAATCTTCTGCTGCTCATCTTTTGTGAGATATGGATGCATGGGGAGACTGAAAATACGCTCCGAGCAATCCTCGCTAGCCGGGAAATCACCAGTTTTATAACCGAGGTAGGAAAATGCGCTCTGCAGATGCAAAGGCTTGGGATAATATATGGCGCTTGGAATTTGGGCCTCTTTTAAATTGTTTTGCAATGCCGTGCGGTGTGTTGAATCTTCAGAGAGAAGCGAATATTGGGCCCAGGCGCTTCTAAAACCATTTGGAATGGCAGGAAGGATGAGATCGGCCCGAGCGCCGAGCAATTCGGTATATCGATCAGCAACCTGTTGGCGCAACTCGATTTCTTCCGGAAATATGTCGAATTTGGCCAGCAGGATTCCCGCCTGAAGTGTATCCAATCGGCCGTTGACCCCGATCCGGACATTGTCGTATTTATGATGCCCTTTGCCATGAACGCGAACGGAATCCATGATTTCACATAATTTATCATCATCGGTAAAACACATGCCCCCGTCTCCGTAGCACCCTAAGGGTTTTGCCGGAAAAAAGGAGGTGCAGGCGATGTTGCCGAAAGCGCAAGCCCGGGTGCCGCTTATTTCGGCACCAAAGGATTGGGCGGCATCCTCGATCACAAACAGCCCTTCCTTTGTGGCGAGCTCATCGATCCGCTCATAATCAGCGGGCAGACCAAACAGATCGACCGGGATGATGCCTTTGGGTTGGAGGACTGAGGACCCGTCTTCGCTTGAGCTTCGCCGCGGCAAGCTGACAGGTGATTCGCTAAAAGTGCAGGGCAAAGGATAAATTGAAGAGTCATTTACTTTGACAGCCTGGATAGCGAGTTCAATTTGGGCCGGATCGATATTAAATGTTTGGGGATCGATATCAACAAAGACCGGTGTCGCGCCAAGCAGGCTGATAACTTCCGCGGTGGCAATAAAGGTAAATGGTGATGTAAAAATTGCATCGCCCGGGCCGACCCCATGGGCCATCAGGGCCATCAGCAAGGCATCGGTACCCGATGCGCAGCCAATGGCATGTTTGACCCCGACATATTGCGCCAGCCGTTCTTCGAGCTGTTTGATTTCCGGCCCCATAATATACTGGCCGTGGTCCAAAATAGTTGCAATATTTGACTCTATCTGGTTCCGGATGCGCTTCTGCTGGGCAGCCAAATCGACGAATTGCATAAATTTAGTCCGTTGTGTGTTGTAAGTAGTCAGTTGTAGACTGAATGGCGTTGGGTCAGAGTATTGTCCTTTTATTCACCACAGATTTTCACTGAATTTCACTGAAATTTATTTACATCCAATATAGTACATTGTTAATTAACCAAATATTCCGTGCTTTTCCGTGTTCTTCCGTGGTGAATTCAGTTTCTGATCTTGACCTGGAATTCCGACTTCCGCATTCCGACTTCTAATTTCCCCTCACCTCATCCTTGATCCGCTTGACATGTCCGCGTCCCAGTCCTTTGACTTCGCAACCGAGCTCAAAGTAACGCCGGATATTTTCATCATTCAAAATCCCGAAGCAGTCGATGATGGCCAGGGGCTTGCCGGCCATTTCGACAATTTTATCGGGTTTAAGGTTCAGATATTCGCGGTGTCGCACGGCAAGAACCAGGGCATCTGCGCCGGTAATTGTATCGGCCAGGCTTGTCACCATCTGCATTTCACTCAGCTTTTCCTGGTTGCGGAAAAATCTGGCCATCGAGTGATCAGGAGACGGATACGTGTCCTGTTTTTCCAGTTCCCACCAGTGCGACACATAGGGATCGTGGGCCACCACCTCGGCCCCCATTTCAGTTAGTTTGCGAACAATGACCTCAGAGCCGCTGTAGCGTGTGTCACCGACATCCTGCCGGTAAGAAGCACCCAGCACCGCGATTTTGCAAGCTGCCACGATTTTGCCCATGTTGCGCAGGGCATCACGCACCAGTTGTGTAGCCCTGAGTCCACGGCTGTCGTTAATATCTATGGAAAGTGGTGTAATTTTAAAAATGTCGTCCTCAAAGCCCATTAACGTGTGATAAGACCACACGCCCAGTCCCCCGTCTTTGGGCAAACAGTACCCGCCGATACCCGGGCCCGGGAAAATGATGTTCGAGTGGGTCGGCCGGATCTTGATGGCCTCTATCACCTTCAGCAAATCAACACCGTTGCGCTCTGAAAATACGCTCCATTCGTCGAGAAATGCCAGGATTGAAGCCCGGTAAGAGTTTTCAATGATTTTACAGGTCTCACTTTCAATCGGACGATCCAGCACGGTTAACGGGTATTGCTCCACGTTAAGTATTTCGCTGAGAAATTTGGTGACACGTTCGCGAGCATCCGCGTTAATCCCGCTGCACACTCGCCAAAAATCTCGAATAGAGGCCACATACTCGCGACCCGGCATCACGCGTTCGAAGGAGTGTGCCAAAAGCGGTTCAACTCCTCTTAAACCTCGTTTCTGGAAGGCTTTCTTGACGATGGGATAGGCAATATATTCGGTGGTGCCCGGTGGCACGGTGGTTTCGATCAAAACCAGGCATTCCGGGTGGATTCTTTCGCTGATAATTTTGAGGCTGTCTTCCAGGGCAGCGATGTCGGCATATCCCTGTCTGACATTACCAAAAGTTTCTTTGTAATAGTCGCATTGAACATCCACCACGACCACGTCCGCCAGTGAAAGCACCTCAAAGGTGTAGGTTGCCGTCAGGGTCTTTTTTTCTTTCACACAGCGTTTGATTAAATGTGCAACCTCGGGGTCCTCGGCTTCCACCGGAGCAATACCACGATTCAAATAGTGAATCTTCCAAAAAGACCGTGTCGAAGGCCGCTGCATGCCGATAACAAATTTGGTCGATTCACCGGAATTTGGATCAGTCGAATCCGCAATCACGCCGGCCATCACCGATCCGACAAACCCAACTCCCATGACAACCACGATTTCCCGTCCTTTTTGGCGCTGTGCATCAACCAATTTTTTGATCGTATTGAACTCTTCAGCGTAATTGTCTTCTGTGGGCAGGGGAAATTGTTCCCCGGCCGGACAAACCGAATAAAGCTTTTCTGATCGTGTCATACTTTCAATGCCTTTAGATGGTGTCATTTAAACAGTGTCATTTTAGTCATTTATTAAGATTTTAGAGGTATTCGATAAACACAGATAGAAGGATAAAATGAATAAAAGCCGTTTATTTTATAGAAATTTACTGTGACCCCTAATTCAATCAAATATCATAGCTCCGCCTGGTGGATTACCCATAAACGGATCCGGTTCGGGATAAATATAATTGCGTCGAGCGTAAGAACACACAATATCTTGTAGTTGAAACAATGGCATTGACCATATTTTGTATTTCAAGTCAAGAAATAATCGCTAAAATGCCTAATTAATTTCGATTACTGAATCAGAGGAAATTCCGCTTTGTGTTATTTTTTGTAAAATGTCTCGCCTTGAGTTGATGGTTGTGATGAATATTCGGTCGTATGAAATGGTTTCGAGCCGAGCCGGATCCGTCACGGGGAATTTCATGAACCTGGTGCCCATTTTGGCATCATCGACAATCGCAACCAGTTGAAGCGACGTTTCCTGCATGGAAATATAGGCAATTTCTGCCAGATCGCCGGCTCCGTAAAAAACAACACGTGTCACGCCCTGTTCTACTAAATCAGTGTAAAGAATTCGCAGTTTTTGACGTGCTTCTTTGTAAAAGTTGTATGAATGCTGGATATATTCATATGTCAGACGGGTTTTCTCGGCAGCACCTTGCGGGGTAAGGATATACTTGATTCTTTTCTTAGGAATCGTTGTTATTTTAACAAATCCCTTTTTGACGAGCCGTTTAATGAACGAATTCACCAGCCCGAGCGATATATTGAGATCCCCGGCCAGGTCTCGCTGGCTGGGAGTTATATCGTTGTCGACCTTTTCTAGAATCTTTAATGTACGGAGGTCTTTGGGATCCATGGGATCAAGAAAGGTAGAAAGTATGTATTAGGTAATGGGTATTGAAGACCGGTACTCGGCTTGCGGCACATGGCTCATGAGTAGGGATATAAGGAGTATAGCTGATAAGCTGGTAGGTTCGTAAGTTGATATGGAAAATAAATTATTTACTTCAATAGTTAATGAGATCAAGAGCTTATGAGCTCACCAACTTACGAATCCATGAACTAGTAGCACTTTCGGAATAATCCAAAAGCGCTATTCATAGCTCCGCCCGGTCAGTTACATAAGGGAACTTATGCAAATCATTCCAGGAAGAGAAAAGATGGATTTTTAAAACACATTGTTGTTCATTGTGAAAACGTTCACTATTTGAACAAAAATTATGTGGAGTGTCAAGTAATTATCTGATATTTTTTAAAAAAAACTAAAAAGATAAACTAAATTCTCTGATCGTATAACTCTTGAGCAAATTAGAGAATGCTGATTTACAGTACCCTAAAGTCCCTGTTGTCGACTCAAGGCTGAAAATGATAAATAATCTCCAAATGGTTGACTGCCCTATAGCGTAGGCAAGATTCTAACCAATCACTTGTTTTTATGTTGAAAGACTGGCAAAGTTATGATCTAATTTGGGTTGATATCGATCAAATATGAGCACCAATGGATTCATCGCCCCATCGAATGCATTTTAAACCAATGGTTGGGTTCATTCCATTGGTAGGGAAAGGAAACACAGGTTATGGCACGCATCTTAATTATTGATGATGAACCCCAAATCCGGTCCATGCTTAGGCTAATGCTTGAACGCGACGGTTACGAAGTCGTTGAAGCACCTGATGGAATTGAGGGAATTAGAGCTTACCGCCAGAAGCCGGCTGACTTGATCATCACCGATCTGATTATGCCAAACAAAGACGGCATTGGAATGATAATTGAATTGCAAAAAGAATTCCCCGATGTGAAAATCATCGCGATGTCCGGTGGCGGTCTTAACAAACCGGAAGGATATTTGAAAGGGGCTAAAAAACTTGGTGCTGCTTGCACCCTGACAAAACCGATCGATCGCGAAGAAATGTTGCGAGCCGTTAAAAATATAATTAAAGGTTCCTCATCTGAAATTGAAGAACCGCAGTCTGAACCGGAATAATCGATTGTTGTTGGGCTAAAATCACCGGCTATTTGAGGGACCGGTATTTGCACTAGGATCCTCCGGCGGATGCAATCGTGTGCATTATATGTTTGGATACGAATGATATATCGTCATTTAGTAGACGGCAACATCTCATCCGAGGGCAGTTTTTCCCGCCAATATGATAAAATACCTGCATATTCCGGTAATTTAGAATTTACCGCAATTAATCGTATTCCAGCCAACACACATATTTTCAAAGAAAGATTGGGATAATTCAAGTTGAAAAAAGTCGCTGTTGCATGGCTGCTTCCGGCCTTATTGGCATTTACGGCCAATGCGGATATCATATATTTTAAAGACGGTCTGAAAACGATTTGCCAGGAAAGAGCCTGGGAAGAAGAATCTCAGGTAAAATGCGAATACGGGGGTTGGATAATTAACTATCAAAAATCTGATGTCCTAAGAATTCTAAAAACAACCCCACCCGAGCGCAATGAACTTCCAGAGAAAAAACCGGAAGCTATAAAAATAGTCAAACCTGCTGCCGGCATCACAAAAAAAATCCCCGCCGCTAAATTAGGAGGCCTTGTTTTCTATGACCCGAGAAGGCCCTATAAATATTGGACTGACAAGGCCACCAAATACAAAACTTACAAAGAAGCAATTCAGGCCTTGGCTATAAAATACGACCGGCCGCCGGAATGGATTCAGCAACATATGGGTCAGACCAATGATCTTGCGGAAATTCACCAGAACCTCAGCGCCCGGCAATCAGCTGAATCTGGAAAATGAGTTTTTCCCTTAATTGACAAACCCGGCTTTATCTCGTACAATAGATTGCGATTGTTTTGTAATATAAGCTATTTATACCTGCATTCGACCCGCGAATATCCGTGGTGAAGTTTGAGGTCAACTTACCGCATTTGAGTGACCTGATATAAAAAGAGAAATTTTATTATACATATTCAATCATTTAGGGCCTTGAGTGATTACGGAAAGGAAGTAAGTTCATGTCCATTTTGAATCGGGATGTGGTTGTGGTGATTAAATTTGTGACCAGCTGTGTAACTGCCGCGTTTTTAATATTTTTCATTTCAGCCATCAGCGGGGAGGATTTATACAAAAATCAGAAATCGATTGCCGATCTGGATAGACTTCTAACCGAAATATCCACAGAATTGGACGGGGGTATCGAGATGAGAATCAGGCAACTCGGTGAAGTACCGGAAGTAAACCCCTACCGCAGGTTTTACTGCGCCGAGAAATTGAAAAACTGTATATAACGCTTAAAGAATATGAGCGCGATATATTTTTTGCAGCTAGAGCTGTTCCTCAAGGCGCATTGAGTCAAGAGGCAGT
>Ga0210122_1000791_pt1 | contig 11013 bp, 8 predicted proteins | sample Muzzi_CordB_D2_FD_185530 | JGI IMG/M metagenome (GOLD analysis project Ga0210122, IMG submission 185530) | Wetland microbial communities from San Francisco Bay, California, USA, that impact long-term carbon sequestration - Muzzi_CordB_D2 (SPAdes) | ecosystem: Environmental > Aquatic > Marine >... | reverse complement strand
CATTGCCTGTATCAGAGCGGAAAGCGGAAACAAATCTTTTCCCAAAACTCCAATTACAAAATCGTTATCATTTTTATCAAACCCGTGAGAGGCAAGTCTTATATCGCGCCCCAAGCCAGCATGCCCAAACTTAAAACCCAGTTTGCCGTGCTCACCTAGTATGGCTCTTTGCTCGTCTTCTGACAAAGTTTCAAAACCTTTCTCACGCCTGAGCGGATACCATATAGCCCAGGGCCACTCTGTATCAAGTACTTTAGCTCGAGGGCCGGCAATTAGAGTTTTCTCCAGATCAGGTTCGTAGCCGAGTGAATATGTCCTGCCGAGCATCGTCATCTCGGGTTTTTGTGAAAGCTCCATGAAAGTTGAGTTATTTAGGAACTCCCTTAAATCACTGACAAAAAAATCAGGATCCTGGCTCATTGCCAAAAGCCCTATTCCGTAGGGGTCGTTTATATCAGCGTATAGCACTAGGTCCATCCCAGAATTACGTATCTCATTTATTATCTCATCCGTATTCCAGCAGTCTCCAAAGGCCAGAAACTGCATAAACAATCTCTTGTCCAAACTTACAACTTTGCCGTCTTTTGCTCGTCCTTTTTCACTCAGGTCTAATTTAGCTTCATTGTTATCGGTAGACATCGAAGAATCTCCTTATACAGAAAATATAACAGGATAAAATCTGGTTGGCGACAAATCCAGTTGTTTCTCAACATGCGCACGAGTAGTCTAGTATTTTTTTATTAACATATTTCACAAATAACTTGTTGGCAGAGCGATATATATCTTTTATAATAGTGAGCTTAATTTCAGGATGGAAATTTATCATGGAAAAATTTATACAGAAAGCCCAAACACTGGTTGAAGCGCTGCCCTACATTAAGGAGTTTTACGGTGAAACTATAGTTGTAAAATATGGGGGAAGCGTAGGAGATGAAGACCTCCAGAATTTCGCCCGTGACATAGTTCTCATGAAATATGTTGGAATGCACCCTGTAGTGGTGCATGGCGGTGGCCCTCAGATAGGGGAGCACCTTAAAAAGCTAGGCATAGAAACAGAATTCATTGCCGGTTTACGTGTGACTGATGAGCGGACTATGGAAGTTGCCGAGATGGTACTTGTGGGAAAAATTAACCAGAAAATTATTGAGGCTATTCACTCCATGGGCGGTAAAGCCGTGGGAACATCAGGCAAAGAAGGGAAAATGATCCTTGCAAAAAAGATGGACCTTAAAAAATTTGCCAAAGATAACGGGATTAAAATCCCCAAAGGCGCAGACCTGGGGATGGTTGGTGAAGTAGACAGTGTTAACCCTGACCTAATTAAAGTTTTGGAAAACTCGGGATTCATACCAGTCATAGCCCCTATAGGCTTTGATGATGAGGGTCGGACTTTCAATATTAATGCTGACCATGTTGCTGGGGAAATTGCCGGAGCGCTAAACGCTGCAAAACTCATTTTGATGACAAATGTCGCAGGAATTATGGATAACAAAAAGAATCTAATATCCACACTTACCGAAACCGAGGCAAAAAAATTAATTAAGAAGGAAATCATATCGAGTGGAATGATACCAAAAGTTATGTGCGCGATTGACGCTCTTCATGACGGAGTAAAAAAAGTACATATCATCGACGGCACCATTGAACATGCATTAATTCTGGAAATCTTCACTGACTCCGGAATCGGAACGGAGATTTTACTGTGAGCACAAAACAAGCAATCTCTAATACAAACGAATATATTATGAATACCTACGGCCGTTATCCTATTGCGATGGTAAGAGGAAAAGGTTCATGGGTGTGGGATGCGGACGGCAAAAAGTACCTCGATTTTGTGACAGGCATAGCAGTCAACAACCTGGGACACTGTCATCCAAAAATAACTAAAGCTATCAGGGAGCAGTCCAAGCAACTTGTTCAACCCTGCAATCTATTTCACATTGAGCAACAGGGTGAGTTTGCGAAAATGCTGGTTGAGAACTCATTTGCTGATAAAGTTTTCTTCTGCAACAGCGGTGCTGAAGCTAATGAAGGTGCTATCAAGCTGGCCAGGGCATGGGGCTATAATAACGGTGGAAAATATAAAATAGTTCACGCTAAGGATTCATTTCACGGCAGAACAATGGGTGCTTTGAGCGCAACTAGCAAAAATTATCAAAATAGCTTCAAGCCGCTTGTTCCAGGGTTCAAACCAATCACTTATGGAAGAATAGAAGCATTGGAAAAAGCGCTTGAGGACGAAAAAGTTTGTGCCGTTATTTTGGAGCCTATACAGGGAGAAAATGGCGTTGTACTTCCCCCGGACAACTATCTCAAAAAGGTAAGAGCACTCTGTACAAAGAAAAAAGTGCTGTTGATTCTCGATGAAATACAGGTTGGGATGGGCCGAACCGGAAAGCTCTTTGCCTATGAAAACTACGGCATAAAACCCGATATAATGACACTTTCCAAAGCACTTGGCGGCGGCATACCGTGTGGAGCTTTTCTGGCTGCTAATAAAGTTGCAAAGCACCTGAGCCCGGGAATGCATGGGACTACACTTGGGGGAAATCCCCTTGCCATGAGTTCGGGAAAAGCTGTGCTTGATACTATTATGGAAGAGGGTCTTTTAGATGGCGCTACAGATTCAGGCCAGTATTTTCTGGAAAACCTTCAAAAAATCCTAGAAGAAAATAAAAAGCATATAAAAGAAGCCAGAGGTAAAGGACTAATAATTGGAATTGAGTTTAAGGACAAGGAATTTGCTAAAGCGGTTGTCAACAAATGCATTGAAAAAGGTTTGTTGACTATACTCACAGCGCAAAAGGTCATGAGAATATTGCCTCCATTGAACGTCAAGCAAAAAGAAATAGATCAGGCACTGAAGATTATTGCAGAGGCACTTAAAGAGGTGAAAGATGCCTAGGCATTTTCTAAACATATTTGATTTATCAGCAAAAGAATTTAAAACACTGTTTAAAAGAGCAGCCCAACTTAAAAAAGGGAAAAAAGCTGGGAAGAACCAGGAAGTCCTTAAGCTAAAGTCTATCGGCATGATCTTTGAGAAGCTGTCTACAAGGACCAGAGTATCATTTGAAGTAGCTATCAATGACCTGGGAGCTAGCTGCCTTTATATGAACCCAAGCGATTTACAGCTTGGCAGGGGGGAATCAATCGCAGATACCGCAAAGATATTATCCTCCTATTTAGATGGAGTTATTATTAGAACTTATGAGCAGGAGAGAATCGAAGAGTTTGCCGAGCACTCAACCGTTCCGGTAATAAACGCTCTCACAGACCTCGGGCACCCGACTCAAATTGCAGCAGACCTGTTTACTATTGTCGAAGCGGGGAAAAAACTTAACAAGATAAAGCTGGCATATGTTGGAGACGGCAACAACATAGTAAATTCATTCATCGGAGCTGCATCAATCTTAGGCATTAATCTTTGTGTCGCAACCCCTAAAGGTTATGAACCTGACCCGCAATTTCTGGAAAAGGCGCAGGAAATCGGGAAAGGTAATATCGAAATTGTTAACGATCCCAAAATGGCGGTAGAGAACGCAGACGTTTTGTATACGGATGTCTGGGTAAGCATGGGGCAGGAAAAAGAAGCCAAAAAGAAACAGAAGATTTTCAAGCCGTTTCAGATTAACGAGAAACTGCTCTCCCTCGCAAATCCAGGGGTAATAGTAATGCACTGCCTTCCGGCTCATAAGGGAGAAGAAATTACGGAAGAAGTATTGGAAGGCCCAAATTCAGTCGTATATGAACAAGCCGAAAACAAGCTGCATATGGGAAAAGCCATACTTGAAATGTTTCTTAAATAATCAATTTTTCAAGATTATCTACTATAATTTCTCTAAGCTACTATCAACATGAAATATTTTAGCACTTGAAGTGTTGAGTTTATTATCATATCTTTAATAAAAGTGTTAGTATTGTTATCTATATCCCTTGGGAGCTTTTTATATGAGACGAGGAGAAAAAGTTTATTATGTAAAGGACTTTATACAAACTGTCCCTCTCCCTTCGCCAAAAAAGATATTTAGCGAGCTTGACAAGCTGGGTTATAAGGGACAGTCAGACGCAAGACGCGCCGTATCTCTTGCAGCTTATCGGCACGTCAAGAGATTAAAACAGCTGCACTCAGGAAATACTCCCCGGACAGAGTTAGTCCCCAGACCCAATTCCATACTGATGGGTCCTACAGGCTGCGGCAAGACCTATCTTATTGAACTACTGTTTGGTGAAATTTTCAAACTCCCATTTGTCATTATTGATATGACAAAATTTACTGAGTCAGGCTATGTAGGGGACGATGTTGTAAATATTCTCGTACAGCTTGTGTATGCTGCTAACGAAAGTATTGATATTGCAGAATGCGGAGTGATTGTACTTGATGAATTCGACAAGATAGCGGGATCATACAGCAGTGCAAGGTTTGCCGGACAGGGGACAACAAAAGACGTGTCAGGATTTGGAGTGCAAAGAGAGCTTTTAAAAATTCTCGAGGGCACGGATGTGCAGATACCGCTAGATTTCGGTTTTTCGAGCAGAGGACCAAGAGCGCTCATTTCCACAAGAGATATTTCATTCTTCGCTGTCGGCGCTTTTTCCGGGATAAAAAATCTGTTCGGAAGCAACGAAGCCGGATTTATGAAGAATCTTGACAAGAACACTGTACAGGATGATGCGATCGCTTATAACCTGAGTCAGGAAGAAGCCGATGATATAACAAAGTTCCAGCTCTTCGGATTTTTACCTGAGCTCATAGCCAGATTTAACAGAATTGTTCCATTTTCACCTCTAAGCAAGGAAACACTGCAAGAAATTATTCATCTTAAAATAATGAGCTACCAGGTAGAGTTTGAAGAAGAAGGGTTTCAGTTGATGCTTGACCCTTTAATAGTTGATCATATAATAGAAGAAGCTAAAAGAAGGCAGACCGGCGCCAGAGGATTAGACGTAATAATTTCCAAACACCTTGAAGAAGTAGCTTTTGATTTATTCGGTAGAGGCGAAAAAGGCGAAATCACTCTTACTGTTAAGTCGGGAGAAGTTACTCATACAGTTAAGAGACGTGCATGAAAATATACATAGAGAGCCTTGGCTGCTCGAAAAACCTCGTAGACAGCGAACTGATCCTGGGCTCACTTACCAAATCAGGCCACCAACTATCATCTGAAGAAGAAGCTGAAGTAATAATTGTAAATACCTGCGGCTTTATTGGGGACGCAAAGAAAGAATCCCTTGATGCAATAATAGATCTTGCTGAATACAAGAAAGAGGGAAACTGTAAAAAGCTGATTGTCACAGGATGCATGGTTGAAAGATATTCAGAAGAGCTGGGCAAAGAGATACCCGAAGTAGATGCATTCTGGGGAACTGGAAACATTCTTAAAATTGGAGATTCTCTGGACAAAGAGTTCCCCAGAAACAAAATACAATATCCGCCCGGCACTATTTATGATCCTGATTCACCACGAGTGATGCTGACCCCCACCCACTCGGCATTTGTAAAAGTTTCAGAAGGCTGTTCCAGAACTTGTACATTCTGCATTATTCCCAAAATGAGGGGTCTTATGAAGAGCAGAACGATTGATTCCATAGTAGGGGAAATCAACAGTCTAGCAAGCCAGGGAGTGGGCGAGATAAACCTGATCGCTCAGGACATGACGAGTTATGGCAGAGATATAGGGACAAACCTCGAAACTATGCTAAGAGAAGCATCCAGAGTAGATGGAATTGACTGGATAAGAATTCATTACTGGTATCCATGGGGAATTTCTGATTCACTGGTTGAACTTGTCGCAGAAGACAACAATATCCTTCCGTATGTTGATATGCCGCTTCAGCACATAAACGACAGAATGCTCAAACTGATGGATAGAAAAACCACAAGCGCCAAGATCAGAGAGATTATAAATAAACTGCGAGGCAACATAGACGACCTTGTGCTCCGTACTACTTTTATAGTTGGATTTCCCGGGGAAACGGACGAGGAATTTGAAGAGCTTCTGGAATTTGTCGAAGAAGCTCAATTTGACAGGGCAGGCGCTTTTAAATATTCACAGGAAGAAGGAACCCCGGCCGGCGCAATGGGCGAGCAAATACCTGAGGAAATTAAAGAAGAACGTCTAGAAAGACTAATGGAAGTACAATCTGAAGTTTCATTTGAAAAAAACAAGTCTCTTATAGGATCTGTTCAGGAAGGCTTCATTGAAAGCGTCGAAAATGGGGACTATGTTGCAAGAATTTCCTCACAAGCCCCGGAAGTTGATGGGTACACGTATATAAAAAGAGAAGAAGAACTTATACTTGGAGAGCTTGTCGATATAAAAATCATTGACGCTGATATTTATGATCTTAAAGGAGAAATCTTAAATTAAAAAAAAGGCGTGATGTAACTATCACGCCTTTTTGAAAAGTATTTGTTTTTTCTGAGTGGAATTATGAAGAAACTACTTTTTGGCGTCTTCTTAAAACTATTAGAGCCCCTGCCAGCAAAATCACAGCCATTAAAATAAATCCGGATTCCGATAATGTCGGCACAGAAGAAACAACAGCAGCATCCACAATGGCAAGCCCATCCGTGCCTCCCTGAGTCTGGCCTATCAGGTTTACCGCACCGGTATTAACGTTAATCACACCTAACTAATTCGTGCGGGGAGCATCATATTCCGAGCCTCCATTCACAATAATTACGAACATCTCGCCAGTGCTGGTATCGAGATCCATTGCATTTATACGTGGAGTATTGACCAGAGACCCCGGGTAGAGAACATTTGTTACGGTGATCAGATTGCCATTTGACTGATTAACAATGTACAAGGAAATATCGTCTGCCAGATATAAAGTGTCAGTCAGAGAAAAAGCCATCCCATTTCCACAACAACCATCTTCCTGATCGAAGTCCCCCAGGAAATTTGAATTACCGGTATTTTTATTAATCAATGCTAGACCAAAGTTTCCTTCGGAACAATTAAAAAGAGCACCAAAAAGCGTTCTATCTCCATTCCTGATTGCGATATCAGTTGAAGCATTACAGCTTAAAGGACCTATCTCTGCTCCTTGCCCGGTTGTCGGATCAATATCTATCAATACTCCTATGTCTGAACCGTCATTTCTCTGACATGTAGCATATAATTTATCAGCTACCGGATCATAATCCAGACCACCACAGCGTTCAAAACCTGTAGGTCCTATCATTGTTGCAGCACCACTTGTTGGATCAATTTCATATAAAGTGCTTGGTCCATCACTTCCATTATGTGCCAAACCGTAAATCTGTGCGTTAGCTGAAATGCAGAAAACTAATAACAGAGTAAGAACGGTCAGTGTAAATTTAAACTTATTCATTATTTTCCTCCTTTAGTTAGAATTATTACTATATAGAAATAGCTAAATACAATATTATAGAACGATTGTATTTAGAATTGAAATCAAAGTCAATCGAAAATTAGGTTAATTATTTATAGAGAGTTAAGGACTAGTCATTACCTTCAGCATCAAACATCTCACGAATGCCATATGTGGTGCTTCTCTCAGCGGGGATTCTGCCTATCTCTCTGGTAAGACGTCTAAACTCTTCTGGCGGGAAGTACTGTCCGTAGCTAGCTCCGGCAGAGCGAGAGATCTGCTCTTCCATCAAAGTGCCGCCAAAATCATTTGCTCCAGCGGTCAGTGAAAACTGAGCAAACTCAGGACCCTGTTTAACCCAGGAAACCTGAATATTGTTTATCCAGCCTCTGAGCATAAGCCTTGAGACGCCATACATTTTGAGCTGGTCTAAATCTGTCGGACCTTCGGCTACTTTTCCTTTGGAGTGCTTAAAAAGCCTTGTGTTCCAGGGGATAAATCTTAGTGGTACAAATTCGGTAAACCCTCCGGTCTCTTTTTGAATATCGCGTAGAATGCCGATGTGTATGGCCCAATGCTTTGGCTTATCCACATGGCCATACATAATGGTAGAAGTGGTGTGCATACCGGAAAGATGTGCTTTCTTTACAATTCTTATCCATGCCTCAGTAGGCATTTTTCTTGGAGCAATAATCTTTCGCACTTCCTCAACAAGAATTTCCGCAGCAGTACCGGGGAAAGTGTTGTGCCCTACATCTTTAAGCTTTTCAATGAAGTCTTCTTCTGATATGCCAAGCGATTCCGCTCCGTAGAAAATTTCAAAGGGAGAAAATGCATGAGTGTGCATCTCTGGAACAGCATTTTTAACTGCTTTGATCAACTCAACATAAAAATTGCCGTCTATGTCAGGGTGCATGCCTCCCTGCATACAGACTTCAGTAGCTCCTATTTCCCAAGCTTCTTTCACTCTGTCGGCTATTTCATCCATGCTGAGAAAATATGCTCTTTCATCACCCTCAGGTGCCATAAAGTTGCAGAACCCGCAATATGTATTACAAATATTTGTGAAGTTAATATTCCTGTTTACAACGTATGTAATTACATCGCCGACATCTTCTTTCCTGATTTCATCAGCAGCTATGGCAAGCGCTGAGATCTCATCCAGATCTTCTATATGGAACAGAGCCTCGCCTTCTTCAACAGATATCTCATCTCCGACAAGAGCTTTATTAATTATGCGCCCCGTTGTGCCGTTGACTTTAGATAGCAAGCTATCAAGTCCCATTGCCCTATTCTCTTCTATTCTATTAATTGCATCTTGAATGTCAGCCATTTGTCACCTCTTCCAGTGGTACGTAGCCGTCTTTATCCACAAAATCAACGACCCGTCCAAGTACACTTTCTTCAATAAATTCTTTATCTATAAACTCAGGATATACAGGTAATCTCTCTCTCAATATGAATCCAAGCTCCTCTACCATATTCTTCATCAGCTCAAGTTTAGGCCAGGGGGCTTCAGGGTTTACATAATCAATCGTTATTGGAGATACTCCGCCCAAATCGTTAATGCCAGCGTGAATGAACATCGGATACGTTTCAGGATTTAAGTTTGGAGGTATCTGAAGATTCATATGTTCGCCGAATACAAGTCTTGCAATAGCCACCAGCTTAAGCATGTCTATTGTACTAGGGGGTGGATATTTCTCCATCAAAATTCCCGGTTTTGGGCTAAAGTTCTGTATTATTATTTCCTGTAAGTGCCCATATCTTTCGCCAAGCTCTCTCAAAGCTATCAGGGAATCAATACGCTCTTCCCAGGTCTCCCCTATTCCGACAAGTATTCCCGAGGTCCAGGCTATCCTGTGCTCACCGGCTAGCTCCATGGTTTTCATTCTCTGCTTGGGTACTTTATCGGGACAACCATGGTGGGCCTGCCCCTTTTTAAGGAGTCTGGGGCTGATATTTTCCAGCATTAAACCCATACTAGGATTAGATTGTCTGAATGAAAGCAGCTCTTCGCTTGTAGCCAGACCAAGATTGGTGTGAGGAAAGATGTTTTCCTTGAGCCCCGCTTCACCCATTGCGATCAAATAGTCTGCAGTAGTTTCATAACCTAGTTTTTTAAGGGCTTCTTTGTATACCGGATACTTAAGCTCTGGCTTGTCACCTGTTACAAACAGCAGTTCGGTACAGCCAAGCTCAGCTCCTTTCTTTGCCATATCTACAACTTCTTCAGGACTCATAAAAAGAGGCCCTTCCACAGGTTCATACTTAAATGTGCAGTACCCGCATTTGTTTCTGCATATTTGAGTCACCGGAACAAATACATTTTTAGAATAAGTCAGAATCTTACCTTTACCGCTGTCTCTAAGTTTTGAAGCAGTCTCAAGCAAGAATGGTATTTCGTCTTTATCCAGGTCGACCAGAAATAGAGCGTCTTCACGATCCAGAACTTCCCCTGACTCTGCATTTTCAAATATAGCCGAGAGTCTTTTTGAAGGGCCGTTCAACAACGATTTACACCCTAAGGTCTGAAGTATATTTTCCCAATCTTTATCTATTGAACTCATAGTATTTTATGCTTTGTAACCCCAGTAAATTAGAACGAATAGAAACGCACATAATTGCATTCTCTATTTTGACTACCCCTATATTCGCATAGAGCACATACAAATGTCAAGCCCAAATAGTATGCAACATTTTGCGAGCAATACAAATCAATTATTAGATTAATTCCAGGACTGAGGAAGCAAGATGTGCAGCTTTTTCGTAGTCGGTCATAACCGTATCGGTGACAAATGATTTTAATCCCAAATCTGCTATTTCCTTATCCTCATGTGAATCAAGGGTATCAATAACCATTGTATCAAGAAAATCAGCATATAGTCTGGCGACCTGGACAGACGAGACCTGAAGACCCAGACCCCTCATTAGCCTGTCAGCCGGCCCCTTAAGAGGCATTCCTCCTACCAGTGGGCTAATAGCTATTATCTCTGCTTGAGTTTCTTTAAGTGCTTGCCTGATACCATTTACCTGTAAAATCGGCCCAATGCTGATAATTGGGTTACTTGGACAAATAATCACAGCTCGCGCATTTTGGATAGAGTCAATTACTCCCGGGGCGGGCTCCGCAAGTTCTATGCCTCTAATGGTAACTCGACATACTTCAGGAGCCATTTTCTGCTTTACCAGATAATCCTGGAAATGGATTTCTCCTTCGTGGGTCTGAATCCAAGTTTCGACATCCTGGTTTGTCATGGGAATTATTCGAATATTTTCGGCTATATTGAATGCATCGGCGATTTTCTCTGTATTCTCGGCAGCAGTATGACCCTTGCTTTTTAAGAAGGTCCTGTAAATATGGGTTGCAATGTCCTTATCTCCAATATTGAACCATGTTTTCAGCCCAAACTTCTCAAGAGCTTCCAATGCGTTAAAAGTATCACCTTTAATCCCCCATCCTTTTTTCTTATCCACAACTCCCGATAAGCGGTAAATAATAGTATCTACGTCGGGAGAGATACTAAGCCCGTTGATATTTATATCATCTCCGGTGTTGACGATAATGTTTAATTGCTCGTCTCCGATAATGCCTGCAAGCCCTTCCAGGAACTTGGCAGCGCCAACTCCGCCTCCAAGAGCAGTAATCATAGAATAGTTTCCTTTAAAACG
>Ga0210122_1000790_pt1 | contig 11023 bp, 10 predicted proteins | sample Muzzi_CordB_D2_FD_185530 | JGI IMG/M metagenome (GOLD analysis project Ga0210122, IMG submission 185530) | Wetland microbial communities from San Francisco Bay, California, USA, that impact long-term carbon sequestration - Muzzi_CordB_D2 (SPAdes) | ecosystem: Environmental > Aquatic > Marine >... | reverse complement strand
ACCAGGGGGGCCTTGCGTTTGACGAAGACGGAAACCTGTGGGCCATTACCGACCGCCGTATCATCAATAACCAGATTGCGGACGCGCCCAGCCAGATACTGAAAATCGATACCGCCACGGGCACCGCGACGTTGGTCAGCGAAACGATCGAGACCGGTTTTGAAAGCCTGGCCATTGCCTCGCCCGCGGCCTGCGAGCCACCCCCTCCCGTACTCCCGAGCAACCAGTTTCCGCGCATACCGACGTTGGACCGCATGGCAAGCTTGTTGCTGATCGGCCTGCTGCTGCTGGCCGCGCTCCCGGCTCTGCGCAAACGCCATTCATAACACCGGGTTCCCGGTTTATTGCAGCCAAAACGATCAGATTGGGCTAAACTGCATACATTCGAAATTTCCTGGAGTGAATCATGATTGGTGGAATTAGCATCTGGCAGCTCCTGATCCTGCTTTTGATCGTCGTGTTGGTTTTCGGCACCAAGCGCCTGCGGAATATCGGCGGCGACCTCGGCAGCGCGATCAAGAGTTTTCGCAAGGGCATGGAAGACGATCCGCCGGAGAGCGAGCCCGAGCAATTGACGGGGACGCAAGCGAACACCACGGCCACACAGGACAAAAAGGAAAAAGCCGCGGCATCGAGCCCGACTGACAAAGATGTTTGATGTCGGTTTTTCCGAACTCTTTCTGCTCTCCCTGATCGGCCTGCTGGTGCTGGGCCCGGAACGCCTGCCCGGCGTGGCACGCACTATCGGCGGTTTTGTCCGCAAGGCGCGCAGCAGTTGGAACAGCCTGCGCCAGACCATCGAAGCCGAGCTCAACGAACCGGAAATCATGGATCCGATCAAGCGTGCCAGCGAGGAGTTCCGGCGCGCGGGAGACGAGCTACGCGAAGTTCCGGGCTTTAAGCGGGAGACGGCCGCAAACGAACCGGGCGGCGCCGATGCTTCCGCGCCCGCCGCCCCAGAGCCGGAAGACGGCAACAGGCGCGATGACTGACGCTCCCGATCAAGACCGGGAACTGACCTTCCTCGAACACCTGGTCGAACTGCGCAGCCGTTTACTGAAATCGTGTCTGACCGTCCTGGTCGTACTGCTGTGCCTGGTGCCGTTCTCGCGTCGCCTCTACGAGGCCCTCGCCTCGCCGCTGCTCGCGCAACTGCCCAAGGGCAGCAGCATGATCGCCATCGACGTGGCGTCCCCGTTCCTGACCCCGTTCAAGTTGACCCTGCTGGTCGCCATCATGCTCTCGATCCCGGTCATGCTCTACCAGATATGGGCCTTCGTGGCGCCGGCGCTTTTCCGGCATGAAAAGCGGCTGGCCCGCCCACTGCTGCTTTCGGCGGTCGCGCTGTTTTATACCGGCTGTGCATTCGCCTACTTCGTCATCTTTCCGCTGATGTTCGGGTTTTTCTCTCGCGCGGCGCCGGCGGGCGTCGCGGTGATGACCGACATCAGCAAGTATCTCGATTTCGTCATTACGCTCTTTATCGCCTTCGGCGTCACTTTCGAGGTACCGATCGCCACCATTATCCTGGTCGCGACCGGTATCACGACGGCCGAGAAACTCGCCGGCTGGCGGCCTTACATCATCGTGACGGCGTTTGCGCTGGGCATGCTGCTGACGCCGCCGGACGTGATTTCACAGACGCTGCTTGCGGTGCCGATGTGGGTGCTGTTCGAGATCGGTGTGTTCTTCTCGAAGGTGCTGGTGCACCCCCGCGAAGATGATCAGGCAAGCAGTTGATCGTCCGGGCCTTCCGGCGGGCGACCCGGTTCGGCCTGCAGACCGAAAATATCCTTGAACGCCGTGTACTGGGTACCGAAGAGCAACAGCTGAAACAACGGGCCGATCAGCAGCATCAACGCCGCCAACCAACTTGAACCGCTGCCGCCGCCGAGGGCGGAGAGATAGGAGGCGGAAAGCAGCATCACCAAAGGCAGCGCCACCACGGTGACCGACAGCCCCAGCACCAGCAGCGGTTTCCAGTTGCGCCCGAGCGCTTTCAATCCCAGCACCACGGCGCGGCCGGTGGATCGTCTTTTGAACCAGATCAGCGGCACCGCGAAGTAGGTGATACTGCCGGTGATGGCGGCACCTGCGGCCACCGCGACGATCATGTGTTCAATCAGCTTCGGGTCGAGCTTGCCAATGGCTTCGAGATCGCCCGACTCGATGCGACTGACGGTGCCGGCATCGAGTTGCAACACGGTACCCGACAGAAGCAGGGAAACCACCACCAGGCCGATCAGGATCACGAGGCCGCCGAGCAACAGCAGCCGGCCGGCCTGGCCCCGGACCATGAACGGTGCAAACAGGACCGCCAGCCCCGGCCGCTGCCCGCGGTCCACCGCGCCGAAGGCCTGCAGCATCCCGGCACTCAAGGCCGGCAGACACAACACCACCAGTAACCCCAGCGCCTGCGCCTGCGAAAAACTCAAAAGCAGCTGCAGAAAGAGACTGATCAGAAACAAGCGCAGCGGCTCCTTTTTGAGCAACGCCCAGCTTGCCGCCAGCCAGCCGAGACCGCGTGCAGGGGGCAGCCTGCGCGGAACGTCCCCGGACCCGTCCGTCATTCGTGCTCTCCCCTCGGGTTCGCCGTTCAAGGGTTCACCGCCGACGGACTGGCGAAGCGGATGGCCTCCCGGTCCCAGGGATGTGCGCTGTCGATGGTCTGCAGGACTTCTTCGGGTTCTCTTACCACCGACCACATCCTCAGGTGCTCGTCGGCCATGAAACACTCGTCGACGCTGTGCTTCAGGAAACGCAAAAGATCGTCATAAAACCCGTGCGTGTTGACGACGACGATGGGGCCCAGCCACTGCCCCAGGCGCTTGAGGGTCAGCGCCTCGAACAATTCCTCGTAAGTACCCGAACCGCCCGGCAGGGCGATGACCGCGGAGGAGCGTTCCAGCATCCGGTGCTTGCGCACACGCATGTCCACCACCACCTCCAGGCCGCTCAGGCCCTGGTGGGTCAGTTCAAGTTGCTGCAGGAATGCCGGCACGACCCCGTACACCCGGCCGTTCGCGGCCAGTGCGGCGTCCGCCAGCGAGCCCATCAAGCCCGTTTTGCCGCCACCGTAGATGATGGCTTTCCCGGCCCCGGCGAGCACTTCCCCCAGGCGACGGGCCGCCTCGTAGAAATGCGGCTTGAGCGCGGCGCTTGAAGACGCGTAAACGGTCACCAAATTATTACCCAAGGCTGCGGGCATGTCGTCGGAAGTCATTGTAGTATTGTAAACCAGCACGCCATTGAAGGAATGACCGCTCCCCGGACGGCCCGCAAAAACGCGCGGACCGGGAAGATGAATTCCCGGCGCACCATCGGAGGTTGAATCTTGAACCGGCAATTCGTTGTACCCGGCATAACACGTCCGCCCGTTTCGATCGCTATCATCATTGCCTGCGTGGCCGTTTACCTGTTGCGCAATATTTCCCCTTACCTCGCCTTGTGGCCCCTCCACAGCGACTACTTCGAGCCCTGGCAACTGGTCAGTTACGCCTTCCTCCACGGCAGTTTCAACCATCTGTTTTTTAACATGTTCGCACTCTGGATGTTCGGACTGCCCGTGGAAAGAATGTGGGGCAGCCGGCGCTTTGCCGGGTATTTCGGGATCTGCGTCGTCGGTGCGGGGCTGATACAGTTACTCGTCCAGTACATCAGCGGTGCGATCTACCCGACCATCGGCGCTTCGGGGGCGGTATTCGGGTTGCTGTTGGCCTACGGCGTAATGTGGCCGGACAACCGGCTGATCCTGATTTTCTTTCCGGTGCCAATCAAGGCAAAATGGTTCGTACTGATCTATGGTGCGGCCGAACTGCTCTTCGGTGTCACAGGTGCCATGCCGCAAGTCGCCCATTTTGCACATCTCGGCGGCTTGTTTTTCGGCGCCGGGCTGTTGTGGCGCTGGGGCTGGCGGCCCGGCATGACCTGGAAGTAGGGCCGTGCGGATCAAGTGGCCATATTAGCAAAAGGGAAAACAGCATGAGCAACAAGGTCTATCCCATCTTACCCGCAGCCGCGGAACGCGCATTGGTCAATGCGAAACAATACGAAGACATGTACCGCCGGTCGGTCGAAGACAACCGCGGATTCTGGTCCGAGCAGGCGCGGCGCATCAGCTGGATCAAGCCTTTCGGCGAAGTCAGGGATGTTTCGTTTGCGGCCTCCGACCTGCACGTACGCTGGTTCGCCGACGGCACACTCAACGCCTGCTACAACTGTATCGACCGCCACCTGGAGAACCGCGCCGAGCAGACGGCGGTCATCTGGGAAGGCGATGAACCGAACCGAGACCTGCACATCAGCTACCGGGAATTGCACCAGCGCGTCTGCCGCATGGCCAATGTGCTGAAAAAGCTGGGGACCCGCCGCGGCGACCGCGTGACCATCTACATGCCGATGATCCCTGAAGCGGCCGTCGCGATGCTGGCCTGCGCCCGCATCGGGGCCGTGCACTCTGTCGTCTTCGGCGGTTTTTCACCGGAGGCGCTGGCCGGCCGCATCGTCGATTGCAAATCCACGATCCTGGTCACCGCCAACGAAGGCCTGCGCGGCGGCAAGACCGTGCCACTCAAGCACAACGTCGATGAAGCCTGCAAACAGGAGAAAGTCAGCGAAGTGCTGGAATCGGTGCTGGTCGTGCGCAACACCGCGACAGTCACCCCGATGACGCCCGGCCGGGACCACTGGCTTCACGAGGTCGAGACGACGGTCGGCGAGGACTGCCCCTGCGAGGAGATGAACGCCGAGGACCCGCTCTTCATCCTCTACACCTCGGGCTCCACCGGCAAGCCCAAGGGTGTCTTGCACACCACCGGCGGATACATGGTGTATGCCGCATTCACGCATGAACTGGTGTTCGACTACCACGAAGGCGACATTTACTGGTGTACCGCGGATGTCGGCTGGGTCACGGGTCACAGTTACATCGTCTACGGACCGTTGGCCAACGGCGCCACGACGCTGATGTTCGAAGGCGTACCCAACTACCCGGACAGCAGCCGCTTCTGGCAGGTGTGTGACAAGCACCAGGTCAACATCTGCTATACCGCCCCCACGGCCATCCGCGCCTTGATGCGGGACGGGGACGAACCGGTCAAGCGGACTTCCAGGAAATCGCTGCGTCTGCTGGGCACCGTCGGCGAGCCGATCAACCCGGAAGCCTGGGAATGGTACTTTCACGTCGTCGGCGAGGAACGCTGCCCCATCGTCGATACCTGGTGGCAGACGGAAACGGGCGGCGTCCTGATCAGCCCGCTGCCGGGCGCGACACCGCTGAAGCCGGGTTCGGCCAGTTTTCCGTTGCCAGGTGTCATGCTCGAGATCGTTGACGCCGACGGCAACGTGCTCGATGGGCCGGCGGAAGGGCAGTTGGTCATCACCGACAGTTGGCCGGGCCAGATGCGCACCGTGTATGGCGATCACCAACGCTTCGTGGAAACCTATTTCACCAAGTACCCCGGCAAGTATTTCACCGGCGACGGCTGTAAACGCGACGACGACGGTTACTACTGGATTACCGGGCGTGTCGACGATGTGCTGAACGTTTCCGGCCATCGCATGGGGACCGCCGAGGTGGAAAGTGCGCTGGTGTCGCACCCGCTGGTCGCCGAAGCGGCCGTCGTCGGCTACCCGCACGCGGTCAAGGGCCAGGGCATCTATGCCTATGTAACGCTGTTGGCGGGCGTGGAGCCGAGCGATGAACTGCGTACCGAATTGCGCAACTGGGTGCGCAAGGAGATCGGGCCGATCGCCTCACCCGACCTGCTGCAGTGGGCGCCCGCGCTGCCCAAGACCCGCTCAGGCAAGATCATGCGCCGCATCCTGCGAAAGATCGCGGCCAACGACTACCAGGAGCTTGGCGACACGTCCACGCTGGCCGACCCAGAAGCCGTCGATACATTGGTCGAAGACCGGCAGAACCGGTAGCGGGCGCTACTGCAGCCCGCTGTGCTCCAGCGGGCGCTCCCGGTGCATCAGTATCCATTCCGCGCTTTCCTCCAGCGCGGCATCTCCGAGCGCACGCAGCACGCGTCGCCGAAACGCCACGTCGTCCGATGCGTCCAGGAGACGCTTGGCGTTGCCGAAGATGCCGTGCATGAAACGGTACTGCTTGATCAGTTCCTTCTCTGCCTTCTTGTGCGAATAAGCATCCCGGATGCCGGCGATCAACGGCAGGATACCCATCAGGACGAACACGATGTGCCGCTGGCTTTCCGGCATGCCTGAACCTCTCACCGCCATGGCCGCGGCCAGCAGGATACCGGCCCAGAGCGTAAGCCGGCCGAGCAATTCCGTGCGTTTGAAGTGCTTGATTTTTTCCAGCTCCTTGCGACGGTAATAGCGCAGTTGCCCGCAGCCCTTCGTCTCCTGCCCGACCCATTGTTCGACCACCCAGTCCAGCCACATCGCCGGCGGCCTCGCGGACCTGTCCTTCAACAAGCTGGCGTTACGCATGACGTGGCGAATCCAGCCGAGGTCGACATCCTGCTTCTGCAGGAAATTGTCATAGGTGAACTCCGTGGCGCGTGCGTCGATCACACCTGCCAGGTTCCAGAACACCTGGACCCGCAGGCCCTCCGCCAGCGCCCGGTAATCGAGGTACTTGCGATGCCATTGGCGGCGTTCGCCGATCTTGTAGATCACGAAGCCAGTCAGGAAGAACACGAGGAACAGCGTCACCAGGAAGTTCAGGGAGTCGTATTCCGAGTAAACGATGAACGCCAGGCCCATCATACCGGCGATCGTGTGCACCGCCAGGAGACCCGCCGAGACCCGCTTCTGGAAGTGCAGCGCCAACCAGTCCGACGCACCATAAACGCGGGCGGCGTCCTTGATGCCCGGAGGGATTTCGGCAGCGGGCAAGTCCGCGAGGATGTCGACGCCGCCGCGCTCGATTTCGTGGTCGTAGCGCTGCATGTCCAGGCCGAAATCCTGTAACCGGTGCAGCATGACCTGGTATTCACGGGGCATCGGGTCACCGCTGGCGCGGCCGTAATGGGCCGTGACCCAGGACGTATGGAGCGGCTGCATCCCCTCTCGGGGCTGGCCGTCCGGACGGTCCCTGGAAACCACGATGTGAAAGGCCAGATCGTTTTCGTTATCTGCCAGCAGGTTCGGGGATTCCTCTCCCGGCAGGTACCCCGGCATGACGCCGGTCATGTGGTATTGAACCACCGCCCCGGTGCCGCCCGGACTGTCCGATTCCTTGCCGTCCCATATGGCCAGCAGTATCTGGCTATGATTGGAAATAAAAACGCCCAGTTGCGCATAAAGACGATCGCGGCGTGACGTTTGCCCGCTCGACTCCTCCACTTCGGGGCCGGCCCGGAGCTGGATCACATGGGCCTTTTGCAAAGTTGCGCGGAAGGCCCCCACGGAACGGGTGTCGGAGAAGTCCTTTTCATATTCCGCCTGCGGCATCGGCAGGGGCACGATCAGATCGACACCCATTTCCAGTGCAATATCTGCTGCGAGCCGGTCACTGCCCTCGGCCAGCGGATTGATCATTTGCAGACGCAGGTCGGGAAAGGTTTGTTTCAGGTAGCGAAAAAAGTCACGGACGGCGTCCTTGAGCGCCGGGACTTCGGCGGCCACGAGATCGCGGTGACCGGTTACACCGACGGTCAGGCGCATCGCACCAAACCCGGGCTTACGCCACTTGCGACGATCAAGCGCATGCGCCCCGGCCTCCTCACTGCTCCGCAGCACACAGGTCAAACTTCCTGCAAAAGCGCACGAAAGTCGGTTCGGCGTACCCCTTGGATCGCAAATAAGCGACCTCCCGGGCCGCCTCGTCGGGCCGGTTTTCCATCACGTAAATGCGCGCCATCGAGTCCGCGTCACTGCAACTTTGGTAATCGACTTCATTACGGGCAATGGCGGGCAGGGATGGCAAGTCCATGGAGTCGGCGGAATCCTGCATACGCCATAACTGGTATCTGGCCCTCGTCAGTCTTTCCATTTTGAAAAGCCCTCCACCGGTGGGGTTATCCTTCTTTTCCTGCATCTGCACGACCGTCTCCAAATGACGCCTGGCGGACGCCATGTCGCCCGCCTGGTATTCAACGTCGGCGTAACCGAGCAGAAAGTCAATGTATGCCCCCTGATCAACGTCTTCAGCGGGATTCTTGTTGAACACCGCCTCAAACTCACTCTCGAGCCTCTGCATCATCGGTCGGGCCTCGTCCAGGCGACCGGTCTCCCCCAGCCACGTTGCCAACATCGCTTCACGGTACAAGATCTCCTTTTTGTAGGCGACGTTGCTTGGATCCAGCGCGAACAGTTGTCTCAGCATCGTGATCGCGCGCCGGACGTTTCGCCCTGCCTGTGTCAGGCTGCCGGTAAGCATCTGCGCCCGGGCGACGCCGGTCAGCGCGAATGCGTAGCGTCTTTTCAGATCCTTATTGGCGGGGTCGGCACGGCTGGTGGACTCGGCCAGCTCCTTGACCCGACCCCTCAATTGCCTCACTCTTTCGAGGTTGCAAGCCCGTAACTGCGCGTCTGCGGCCCATGCCAGGATGGTCGCATAATTGTCGGCTGCCGCCTTGTCATCCGGCCGTAATTTGATGACTTTCTGCATCAGGGTCGTCGCCTCCGTGACGCGTTCGAGCGTCGTTGCGTCGATCCTCTTGCCGCTTTCGAGCCGAAGGGCCGCGAGGTTGTTGTTGGAATACGCCAGCTCCATGATCCACTCCGGGTTATCGGGATCCGTCGCCAGCAGTTTGCGGGTCAGCTCGTAGTACTTTCTCATCGAATCCAGCGCGCTTTTATACCGGCCCTGCTCTCGATGCAGGCTTCCGATGTAAAACTCGGCGTTGCCCAGCTCGAACAGAAAGCTACTGTCGCGCGGATGCCTGTCATGCAGGCGCTCAAGGATGTCGCGGGACTGTTCCAGGGCCTCGAGCGCCTGCTGTGGTCTGCCCTGTCCCTGGCTGACCTGCCCCATTTGCCGCAGCACCAGTGCAACCTTCTTCCCTGTTCGCGCAGAGAGCTTGTCCTGGTCCAGGCCCTGCAGGTGCTTATAGGCTTCTGAGCTGATCAGAGCCAGGGTTTCAAGGTCCGTGTCTGATTTCAATCGCTGCCCCAGGTCCACGACGAACGTCGCCAATTGCTCGGCCTTCTCGCGTTCGTGTCTTTGGGATATCTGGGCGGATATGGCGAAAGCCGTCAAGGTCAACACCGCGATGGCCGCCACGGCGCCAAGCACCTGGCGCCTGCGACGGCGCTGCAGGTCCCTTTGACGCAGTTCGTCGAGCTTTACGCCCAGCAAACCGGCGATCACTTTCAGCTTGGCGCCGCGTTTGCCGTCGGCCCATTTGCGCGCATCGGCCGCCAATGGCTCCTGCAGGCCGATTTCACCGAGGGCGGCCGGGAAACACGCAGACACCGAGCCGTCGGCGGCGGCCTCACCGTCAACGATAATGCAGAATATACGCTGCCGTCGGCCCAGGCGGGCAAATGCCCGTATCTCTTCACCCACCCAGCGCGATTCGGCTGCCGCGGGCGAGCAAAGCACGATCAGGGACTCGGAATCAGCCAGCGCCTGCTTGACCGTGACACTGAGATCCGCCGATGAGGACAGTTCGTCCCTGTCGCGGAACACGGGTCTGATTTTTGCGGGCACCATGCCGGCAGCCGTCGCTCTGCCGACCAGCTTGCGCGGCACACGGTAGGATTCCAGCGCCCGGTGCAGCCACACCGCCCAGTGCTCGTCCCGGTGGCTGTAACTTATGTACGCGCGGTAGCGTAAATCACTCACTCAATTCAGGCCCGGAATGTCAAGCCTGCGAGCCGCGGCTTTTCACACACTGACTAATTCCTGCCCTTGTTCTCAAGCACCGGATCGGTGACGGGACATTGCGGCACGGGCAGCGTGTCGTCACACGCCGTAACGCTATAGAAATACTCCTGCTGTTTCTGATTCTGGTCGAGCAAGATGAACTCGTCGAGGTTGGACCCGATCAGGGTCAGGTCGATGACACCGCTGTTACCCGGTCCGACCGTGATGGTTCCGTTCTCGTCCGTCGCCAGAAATTCCGCCTGGGTCCAGATGTCGAGACCGCAGTCCAGGTTGTTCTTGTCGTTGCCCTTGCAAATCTTCAAACTGGTGAACCTCCAGTTTGCAGGGGCAGCGAGCTTGAAGGTAATGAGAGCCACGTCTCCCTCGTCAACATGGACACAACCATTTCCCTGGTTTACAACCTTGCATTTGCTGCTTCCCGGGGAGGTTATCTGAAGCTTGCTGCCGCCACTCGTTACCTGCGCCACGACATCGGGTGGCTTGAACACCGCCATCATGGCCGGCCCGGTTCTGCCGGGTATCCGGGCGCAGGCGGTCAATATGGACAGACAGATCAGACTTGCTGTGATGCCGTAGAGTACTTTCCAGAATCTCATGACCCGCTCCTTGATTATCTGCTTATCAGAGACTATCCGGCCCTCGCGGGCACACCGGATCAGAAGCATCCCTCCTTTGTTCTTAGACGGTTTATCGTCCTTTCCCCTGCTGAACAACACCGCCGATTGGGTGACATTCCCCAAGCGCCTCGCATTAAGCATAGTAGCAACTCCGCGTTTTTACAATAAACTCAAGCGCTTCGCTGCATGCCCGTTGCTAGATCGACTGCTTCTCGCGATACGCGGCAGAGCCGCACACAGGCTATTTTCTCCCACCGTTCTCCAGTGGCGGGTCCATGGTGGTGCAAGCCTCGTCGTCGCAGGCTTCAATGGTGTATTCGTAGTCCTGGGGAACGGTGTTCTTGTCGAACAGGACGAACCCCTGAAGATCCGCGCCAAGCACCGTCAGGTCGACCACGCCGTTCCTGTCGGGGGACTGCGGGCTACCGGTGCCGTCTTCGGTAATTTCGAAATCCGCTCTTTGGGCAGGGCTCAGTCTGCACGGGTCGCTGTCGCCCTGCTCGCAGATCGTGATGCTCGTCAGATGCCAGCCCGACGTTGATGCAAGCGTGAAGGCAATACGGGCCGTGTCGCCCTGGGGCACCTGGATGCAACCCTCGGGTCT
>Ga0210122_1000789_pt1 | contig 11024 bp, 11 predicted proteins | sample Muzzi_CordB_D2_FD_185530 | JGI IMG/M metagenome (GOLD analysis project Ga0210122, IMG submission 185530) | Wetland microbial communities from San Francisco Bay, California, USA, that impact long-term carbon sequestration - Muzzi_CordB_D2 (SPAdes) | ecosystem: Environmental > Aquatic > Marine >... | reverse complement strand
CGCCTTGGTCAGCAGTGCGCGAACCTCGACATTGGTCAGTACGTCTTTATCGACCAGGGCCTGCAGCAACGAAATGAGCATGGCGCTGGTCGCATTGCCGATTTCAAGTTCCCGTCCTTGTCCGTACATATGAACTCACCCGCGGGCGCGCGATCCCCGATGCTGGGTGCACGCAGGATGGCGCATGACGGACCAGTCCAGGTTGACCCAGGTCAAGACCGGCCCCGCGCGCTCGGCACCAAATACATCTGCGCGAACAATGGATTGAAGTGACCTTCCGGGCCGTTCGGGCGGCTCTTTTCAGTCTGCCTCGCGCTCAAGCGCGCAGCAGTGCGGGGCGTCCATCGCGGCGACCGCTTGGCTCAGCACCATGCCCGTCACGGGATTGGGCCGGAAAGTCGTGCAGCCCTTCAGGCCACGGTCATAGGCGAGATCGTAGATCCGCTTGAAGTCTTCAAATGAACAGCGTTCCGGTACGTTGATGGTCTTTGATATCGCATTATCGACGAACGGCTGCATCGCGGCCTGCATGTCGAGATGGGCCTCGGCAGCTAGCTCGGTCGTCGTGACGAATTCGTCCGGCGCTCCAGTCGCCTTGCCGGTTGCCGCGCGCCAAAGCGCCAGCGCGTAGTCCGTAAGCGCGAATTGCTGCGGGTTTCCATCCTCGTCCAGAATTTTTCGGTTGTAGGAGGCCGCAAAAATCGGCTCCACGCCGCTCGAGACATTGCCGGCCAACAGGCTGACCGTTCCGGTCGGCGCGATCGCCAGCAGATGGCTGTTGCGGATGCCGTGAGCAGCAATCGCTTGCCGGATTTCGCCGGGCAGGCTGCGAATAAAGGGGCCTTGCAGGTGCTTGTCCCTTATAAAAAAGGGAAAGCTGCCCTTCTCCTGTGCGAGTTCGACGGAGCTGCGGTATGCCGTATGGCAGATCAGCCGCATCGTATCGGCGGCGAGGGTGAGCGATGGCTCGCTGCCATAGCGCAGTCCCAGCATCAGCAGGGCATCAGCCAGTCCCGTAATACCAAGCCCGATGCGACGCGAACCGCGGGCCTGCTCCGCCTGTTGTGGCAGCGGAAAATGGGACGCATCAATCACGTTATCGAGCAGCCGCACAGCAATACGAACGGCTTCCGCGAGCGCCTGGTGATCGATTAGAGCCTCGCGCTTGAACGGTGCGCGCACGAAGCGGGTCAGGTTGAGCGAACCGAGATCGCAGGCGCCATAGGGAGGCAGGGGGATTTCGCCGCACGGATTGGTAGCGGAAATTCGCTCACGATAGTGCGTATTGTTGAGTTGATTGATGCGGTCGATGAACAAAACCCCCGGCTCCGCATATTGATACGTCGCGCGCAGGATGGAATCCCAGAGTTGGCGGGCGCCGATGCGGCGTACCACCCGACATGGAGTCGGCGCGTCCACGCCGGGCCAATCGCGCACAACGGTTGCCCCTGTGCCGCCGACCGCCGCGGCGGGAAATACGAGCGGCCAATCGGCATCGCTACGCACCGCGGCCATGAACGTATCGGTGACCTGGACCGACAAGTTGAAGCGACGCAGCCGCCCGGCCTGCTGTTTGGCGGTGACGAACTCTTCGATGTCGGGGTGATCGCAGCGCAGCGTTGCCATCATGGCGCCGCGGCGGGCGCCGGTCGACAGAATGGTGCCGCACATGGCGTCCCATAGCTGCATGAAAGAAACCGGACCCGACGCGATGCCACCGGCGGCCTTCGCTTGCGTGCCGCGTGGGCGCAGCGTGGAGAAGTCGACCCCGATGCCACCGCCTTGCTGCATCGTTACGGCGCCTTCTTGTAGCGCGCGGAAGATGCCGGCAATCGAATCGTCGATCGGCCCCATTACGAAGCAATTGAACAGCGTCACACCGCGCCGCGTGCCCGCGCCCGCTAGGATGCGGCCGCCGGGCAGGAACTTGAAATTCTGCAACAGGCCGAAGAAACGTTCTTCCCAGACGGCGGCTCGTCGCGATTCGACCGCCGCCAGCGCGCGGGCGACGCGGCGCCAGCTATCGGCAATCGCGTCCTCGCTGGCCACGCGATCGACGAGACGGTACTTGGTCTGCCAGACATGGTGCGAAATGGCGCTGGGAATCTCGTCCATGGCTTCGCCTTTGGCGTCGATATACCACTAGATATCCGAACGCTTGCGTCAAATTGCGCTGATCTGGATCAACGCGCCGCTTTCCGGTTTGACCCATACATGGAAACTTTCAACATGCGGGCGAATAGCGATGCCGGTCCAAAACGCCGAAATCGCCGCGATGTTCGATCAAACCGCCGATCTTCTCGAGATCAAGGGCGAGAACCAGTTTCGTGTGCGTGCCTATCGCCGCGCCGCCCGCACGATCGAAGGCTTGCCCCAAAGCGTGCGCAGCCTGCTGGCGGGCGAAACCGACCTGTCCGAACTGCCGGGCATCGGCAAGGATCTGGCCGGCAAGATCGCCGACATCGTCAAATCCGGCCATTTCGATGTCCTCGATTCATTGAAGAAGAAGTTGCCGGGCCAACTCGGCGATATGGCCGCGCTTCCCGGGCTGGGACCGAAGCGCGTCAAGTTGCTCCATGACAAGCTGAAGGTCCGCACGCTCGACGATCTTCGTCGCGCGGTCAAAGTCGGCCGACTGCACAAGCTGCGTGGCTTCGGCCCGGGCATCGAAAAAAAGCTGGCCGGCGCGCTGGAAAAGCCGGTTACCACGAAGCGATTCAAACTTGCCGTGGCAGAGGCCGAGGCCGAGGCGCTGGTCGCCTATCTCCGCGACGGCGGGCGCGTTGTGGCGGCCGGCAGCTATCGCCGGCGCCGGGACACGGTGGGCGACGTCGACATTCTGGTCACCTCCAAGAACGCGGCGGCGGCCTGCGACAAGCTGACCCGCTATGACAATGTCGCCGAAGTGCTCGCCCACGGCCCGACGCGCGCGACCGTGGTGTTGCGCTCGGGGTTGCAGGTCGATCTCCGCGCCGTGCCCGAACGCAGCTATGGCGCGGCGCTGCTCTATTTCACCGGCGCCAAGGCGCACAATATCGCGCTGCGCGGCATCGCCAACGCCCATAAGTGGAAGCTCAATGAATACGGGCTGTTTTCCGGCAAGCGGCGGATCGCCGGCGCCACCGAGGAAGAGGTCTACAAGAGGCTCGGTCTTGCGTACATCCCGCCGGAAATGCGCGAGGATCGCGGCGAGGTCGCGCTCGCCAAGACCAAAAAGCTGCCTCGGCTGGTGAAAGTCTCCGATATCCGCGGCGACCTGCACGTCCATTCCGACTGGACCGACGGGACCGCTTCTATCGAGGCCATGGCCAGGGCGGCACAGGTCCGCGGCTATGAATACATGGCGCTCACCGACCACAGCCGGCGCGTGACAATGGCACATGGTCTCGATCCGGCGCGCGTGGCGCGGCAGATCCGGCAAGTCGACAAGCTGAACAAGAAACTGCGGGACTTCACTATCCTCAAGGGTATCGAGGTCGATATCCTCAAGGACGGCAAGCTCGACCTGCCAAATTCGGTGCTGTCGCAGCTCGATGTCGTTGTGGCGTCGGTGCATTCCTATTTCGATCTGCCGCGTGAGGCGCAGACCGCGCGCATCATACGGGCGATGGAAAACCAGCACGTTTCCATTCTTGGACATCCGACCGGCCGGCTGATCGGCGAGCGTGAGTCCTATGCGGTCGACATGGACCGGATCGTCTCGGCTGCGCGCGACCTGGGCTGCTGCCTCGAGATCAACGCGCAGCCGGAGCGGCTCGACCTCAACGATCTCCACGCCCACTCTGCCAAGAGCAGGGGCGTCAAGCTTGCGGTATCAACCGACGCGCATTCGGTGAACTCGTTTCAATATATCCGGTTCGGAATCGACCAGGCCCGGCGTGCCTGGCTGACGGCGCGGGACGTGATCAATACGCGGCGCCTTCCCGAGCTGCGCAAGCTGCTGCGGCAATGAGCCGAAGTTGAGCCATGTCAATGAACGGGGAATAGCCCGGGCGTCAATTAACAGATGGCTCGGCCCATTCGGGCTGTCGGGCACCAGAATTTGGAGAAGAGCGCGATGCAAACGCCAGTCGAGATTGATTTTCAGGGCATGGAGGCGGGGTCGGACGTGCGTGCGGCCATCGACAAGCAGGTGGCGGCGCTTGAGGAGCGCTTCGGCCGCATTACCGCGGCCCGCGTGGTCCTGAAGGCGCCCGGCGGCCACCACCGCACCGGCGGCCTCTACGAGATCAATATCCATCTGGTTTTGCCGGACGGCCGCGCGGTCAATATCGATCGCACGCCGCAAAACGACGAGCGCCACGCTGACCTCAACTACGCGCTCAACGACGCCTTCAAGCGCGCGCGCCGTCAGTTGCAGGATCAGGTGCGCAAGCTGCAGGGCCAGGTGAAGCAGCACGAAGGCCCGCCAATCGGCACGGTGGCCGAGCTCGATCCGCTCGGCGAGTTCGGCTTCATCGAAACCGACGACGGCCGCGAGATCTATTTCCATCGCAACAGCGTGCTCAACGGCGATTTTGCCGATTTGGCCATCGGCGTGCGCGTGACCTTCGCCGAGGAAAAAGGCGACAAGGGGCCGCAGGCGAGCACGGTGAAACCGATGGGCAAGCACAGTCTGAAGGCATGAGCCGGTCGCCCGCCCCCGCCGCCACGGCAGGGTGGGAGCACTTCCCGCACGATGCTGATGTCGGCGTGCGCGGCTTCGGGGCGATGCCCGGCGAGGCGTTCGAACAGGCCGCGCTGGCCTTGACCGCGGTGGTGACGAATGCGGAGGTCGAGCCCAGGCAGCAGGTCGACGTGACCTGCGACGCGCCGGACCTCGAGCTGCTGTTCGTCGAATGGCTCAATGCCGTCATCTACGAAATGGCGGTGCGCAACATGCTGTTCTCCCGTTTCGCGGTTCGCATCGACGGCACGCGGCTTGAAGGATCGCTCTGGGGCGAGCCGGTCGACGTCGCCCGCCATCAGCCGGCCTGTGAGCCGAAGGGAGCGACTTACACAGCGCTTCATGTCGGCGCCGATAATGGCGGGCGCTGGTCGGCGGCCTGCATCGTGGATGTGTAACGGAGCGTGCCATGGATCCCGCTCGCTTTACCCGAGTCGACGAGTTGACCTGGCGCATCGAACCGCAGGCTGGCATGCGCGTGCCCGCCGTCATCTATGCCGATGAAAACCTCATCCGCGCCATGGACGACAAGGTCTACGAGCAGGCGACCAATGTCGCCAGGCTGCCCGGCATCGTCCATGCGTCGTACGTCATGCCGGATGCGCACTGGGGCTACGGCTTTCCGATCGGCGGGGTCGCCGCCTTCGATGCCGAGGAGGGTGGCGTGGTGTCGGCCGGCGGCGTCGGCTTCGATATTTCCTGCGGCGTGCGCACCATGCTGACCGGCCTCAAGGTCGCCGACATCACGCCGGTGCAGAAGGAATTGGCCGAGTCGCTTTACCGGCAGATTCCGGCCGGCGTCGGCAGCAAGGGGACCATTACGCTCGATACCGCCGGGATGGATGCCATGCTCTCCGGCGGAGCGCGCTGGGCGGTGGAGCAGGGCTGGGGCGAGGGGCGCGATCTTGATCGCACCGAGGAGCGCGGCTGCATGGCCGGTGCCCGGCCCGAATACGTGTCCGACCGTGCCAAGCAGCGCCAGCGCCGCGAGATGGGCACGCTCGGCTCCGGAAATCACTATCTGGAAGTGCAGGCGGTTGCTGAAATCTTCGACGCTGGAGTCGCCGAGTCCTACGGTCTCGCCGCCGATGACATCGTCGTCGCCATCCACTGCGGCTCGCGCGGACTTGGCCATCAGATCGGCACCGAGTTCCTCAAGGAAATGGTGGTGGCGGCGAAGGAGTCCGGAATCGTTCTGCCCGACCGCGAGCTCGCCTGCGCCCTGATCAAGTCCGAAGTCGGCCAGCGCTATCTTGGCGCCATGCGGGCCGGCATCAATTGCGCGCTCGCCAATCGCGAAATTCTGGGCCACACGGCGCGCCGGGTCTTCGCCCACTATTTTCCCGATCACGCCTTGGAGCTATTGTTCGACGTCTCGCACAATACCTGCAAGGTCGAACCGCATGTGGTTGACGGCAAGCGGCGCGAATTGTTCGTCCATCGCAAGGGCGCCACCCGTGCCTTCGGGCCCGGCCACGCAAGCCTGCCGGAGGCGTTGCGCGCCGTCGGCCAGCCGGTGCTGATCGGCGGCAGCATGGGTACCGGCTCCTATATCCTGACCGCCGAAGCCACGGCCGAGCAGAAGGCATTTTCCTCGGCCTGCCACGGCGCTGGTCGCGCCATGTCGCGCCATGCTGCGCTCAAGCAATGGAGCGGGCGCCGGATCCAGGACGATCTGGCGGCGCAAGGTATCCTGATCAAAAGTCCGTCGACCCGCGGCATCGCCGAGGAGGCGCCCGGCGCTTACAAGGACGTCGGTGCGGTTGTACTGGCTGCCGAACATGCGGGCCTTGCCCGCCGGGTGGCCCGGCTGCGCCCGCTCATCTGCATCAAGGGCTGACGCCGGCACCGACGATGGCATCCGCCGTCGCGCAGCGGATACCGAGTTGTTTAAACAGCGCCCGGGTATCCGCCGCCGAGCCCTCGATATCGATGGCGCGGCAGCCGTCCTCGATCACCACGGTCTCGAAACCCTCGCGGTGGGAATCCTCGGCCGAATAGCGCACGCAGAAATCGAAAGCGAGCCCGGCCAGACAAATGCGCCTGAAGCCGCGCTCGCGCAAATAGCCGGCAAGCCCTGTCGGCGTCCTGCGGTCGTTCTCGTAAAAGGCCGAATAGGAGTCGATGTCGCGGTGGTAACCCTTGCGGATGATCAGTTCGGCATGGGTGATGGCAAGATCATCACGAAAGGTGGCGCCGCGCGTGCCCTGCACGCAATGGTCCGGCCACAGAATCTGCGGGCCGTAGGCAACCTCGATGGTGTCGAACGGCCGCCTGCCGGGATGCGAGGAGGCGAACGACTGGTGCCCGGCCGGGTGCCAGTCCTGGGTCAGCACCACATGGGCGAACTTGCCTGCCAGCGCATTGATCACCGGCACCACCTTGTCGCCCTGCGGTACCGCCAGCCCGCCACCGGGGCAGAAATCGTTCTGCACGTCGACCACCAGGAAGACGTCGTGCGCGCCGATGGTGAGCTTGTCGCTCATGGCTTGTCGCTTTCGTTCCTGCCGCTAGGCCGCCGGCGGCGGCTCTTCTTCTTCGTCCGCGGTGAGGATAGTGACGATGTCGGAAGCGGTACCCGTGATGGTCTCGCCGGCGCCGAAGACGTCGGTATCGCCCGCAAGCCACAGCGAGGCTTTCTCCACATCGGCGACCGTCGGCTGCAGCGACAATATCTCGATCAGCTTGTCGGTATCGAGCTCACCGAGGATGCCCCTGACGTCGTCGCTGGTGGCGGTCGTACTCTCACCGCCGGATTTCAATTTTGCCATCGCTCATCTCCGAAATGTGTTGTCTCCGTGCAAACGAATGCCGGTCGGCTCAACCCGGTGCTGGCTGCGACTTGACCGGGTGTTGTGCCAATATCTCGATCACCTGCTCGTCGGTCACCTGGCGGAAATCGGAATAGAAATATCCGATCGCGCCGAAGTCCTGGTAGTCCTCCAGGCAAACCACTTCGTCGGCGTCATCGCGCAGCTTGCGCAAGGTCTCGGTCGGTGCCACGGGCACGGCCAACACCAGCTTCTTCGGCTTGTGCTGGCGCATCGCCTGCAGGGCTGCGCGGGTGGTGGCGCCGGTGGCGATACCGTCGTCGATGACGATGATGCTGTGTCCCGCCAGTTGCGGATGCGGCCGGGCGCCAAGATAGCGCTGGCGTCGGCGCTCGATTTCGGCGAGCTCCTTGTCGCGCACCTCGGCAAATATGCGCTCGCTCACGCCGGTGAGCGCAATCACGTCCTCGTTGCGCACGGTCACGGGCGTGGTCCCATCGACCACCGCGCCCATGGCGAGTTCGGGCTGGAACGGCACGCCGATCTTGCGCACCAGCACAAGATCAAGCGGCGCGTCGAGGGCGGCGGCGATTTCGGCGGCCACCGGCACGCCGCCGCGCGGCAGGGCCAGCACCACCGGCTTTTGCGTCTTGTAGGCGGCAAGCGCCTCAGCGAGCTGGCGGCCGGCATCCTGGCGGTCGATGAAGGGCATGGGTTGGCCTATCCGGTCGTCTTTTGCCCGGCGGACGCAAGATGCGTCGTGAACCAGCGCGCGGCCAGCGCGATCACCGCGTCCATCGCGCCAGGCTCGGGAAACAGGTGGGTGGCGTCTGCCACGATCTCAAGCGCTTTGGGCGCGCGCAAGCGCGCACAGGCCTGCTCGTTGAGCTCGATCACGCCCGTGTCGCGCCCGCCGACGATCAGGAGGGTCGGCGCTGCGACATCCTCGAGCGCGTTCGCCGCCAGGTCCGGGCGGCCGCCGCGCGACACCACGGCCCCGACCCGCGCGCCGAGCCTGGCCGCTGCCACCAGCGCCGCCGCCGCGCCGGTGCTGGCGCCAAACAGGCCCAGGGGCAAACTGGCGAGCGCGCGCTCGCCGTCAATCCAGCGCACCGCCTCGATCAGCCGGCCAGCCAGCAGCGGGATATCGAACACATTGGCGCGGTCGCGCTCCTCCGCCGGCGTGAGCAGATCGAACAGCAGCGTCGCCATGCCTTCTGAGTTGAGTGCAGCAGCGACCGCCGTGTTGCGCGGGCTCAGCCGGCTGGAGCCGCTGCCATGGGCGAAGACGATGAGCGCGCGCGTTGCCTCCGGCATGCGCAGAATGCCGGGCAGGTGCAGCGGTCCGATCTCGACCTCGCGGATGTTCATGCGCTGCCCTTGTTCTCCGATGCAGAGCCAACCCGCGCGGGGGCAGGCTCCCGGTTCCCATCCGGGCCTGCTTTCACAGTATGACCGCTGCCGCGGACGGCCGGATTGACTCGTATCAAGCAGCGCAAGCCGGGCTCTGGTATCGGACGGGGGTCAGGAGGGGCGGCCGTGCACGGTGAAGCAAAGCAATGTCCCGACCCGGGGCTTGCCGCAAAGGTCGATTTCCTCAGCCGACCGGCGGCCTACGAGCCCGCACCGGCTACGGTCGAGCGCCGCGAAACCCATATGTCCTGGGTATTTCTTGCCGGCGATCGGGTCTACAAGCTGAAGAAGCCGGTGCGCTTCCCCTATCTCGATTTCTCCACGCTGGCGCGCCGCGAGGCTGCCTGTCGCGCCGAACTACGGCTCAACCGGCGACTGGCGCCCGACGTCTATCTCGACGCGCTGCCATTGACCCAACACGGCGGCAGCCTGCGGCTCGGTGGAGAGGGCAGGCCGGTTGACTGGCTGGTCAAGATGAAGCGGCTCGACGAGCACCTGATGCTCGACCAGTTGATTGAACGGGGTCAGCTCACCATTGCCCAGCTCGAGCGGCTCGCTGCGACGCTCGACCGCTTCTATCGCGCGGCCGCACCGGTCACGCTGTCGCCGGAGGCGCATTTGGCAGACTGGTGGCGGAGTCTTGCCTTCAACCGGCGCATCCTGCTCGATTCCCGCTTGAATATGCCCGCCGGCCTCGTGCGCCGCGTCGACTTGGCGCAACGCCGTTTCCTACGACAGCGCGGCGCGCTCATCGCTGCGCGCCTGCAGCGCCGCCGCATCGTCGACGGCCACGGCGATCTGCGCCCCGAGCACATCTGGCTCGACGACCGCGTGCGTATCATCGACTGCATTGAGTTCAACCCGCGCCTGCGCGTGGTCGATCCCTTCGACGAGATCGCCTTCCTCAGCCTCGAATGCGAACGGCTGGGCGCTGCCTGGGCCGGCGCTTGGCTCGAGCGTCACATGAAGCATCGCTTGCGTGACGGGCCGGCCGATGCGTTGTTCACCTTCTACCGCTGTCACCGCGCCAGCTTGCGCGCACGGCTCGCCGTTGCTCATCTGCTGGAAGCGCACCCGCGTACGCCGGACAAATGGCCGAAGCTGGCGCGCAACTATCTCGCGTTCGCAGACGCCGCTGCGCGCAGGCTCAACGCGATGCTCAAAACACCATAAGGTCGGTCAGGCTGCGCTCCTGGTGCAGCCGGCGGATCGCTTCAGCCAGCAAGGGCGCCGCCGGCAGGACGGTGAGCTTCTTGTTCGTTTCCGGATGATCGAGCCTGAACGGCGGCACGGCGTCGGAGACCACGACATGGTCGAGCGCCGGACCGGCAATCGCCTCGGCCGCGCCCTCCATGAACAGCCCGTGGGTGACGAGCGCAATCACCCGCGTAGCACCGGCGTGGCGGGCAGCATGGGCGGTGCGGGCCAGCGTACCGCCGGTGCTGATCAGGTCGTCGACGATGAGTGCGGTGCAGCCAGCGACATCGCCGGTAAACATTTCGCCGGAGACGACACCCGAACTGCGGTGCTTTTCCGCCAAGCCCTTACCGACCGGACGGCCAAGGGCGTCCTCCAGGGCCCCGCGCAGCATTTCTGCCCGCTTCATGCCACCGGCATCGGGCGAGACAACCGCCAGTTTGTCATCGGCGAGGTTCGCCTTCACATAGTCGACCAACAGCGGCGTGCCGGTCAGCGCCACGGTGCGGCAGCGGAAGGCGTTTTCAAAGGCGGCCGGGTTATGCACTTCCAGCGTTACCACGCAATCGGTGCCGATGCTCTCGAACATGGCAGCAATATAGCGGGTGGTGACCGGGTCGTTCGGCTTGGTGCGGCGGTCCTTGCGCGCGTAAGCGAGATAGGGCGTCAACGCGGTGACGCGCGCGGCGCCAGCATCCTTCACGGCGCCGATGAAGAACAACAGCCGGCAGAGCTTGTCGTTGGCGCTGTGACCGGGCTCGCCGTGCAGGCCGTGCACCACATAGACGTCGTTGCCGGCCACCGCATCGAGGGGCCTGGCCTTGTGCTCGCCGTCCTCGAATTCGCGCTCCTCATGCGCCGCCAGCGGCTGGCCCAGTGCCGCGGCGACGGCGCCGCCCAGCGTTTTGCTGGTCTCAAGCGCGAAGACTTGCAGGGGTGCGCCTTGCATCGGCCGCGGACTCCACAGAAGCAGCGAG
>Ga0210122_1000788_pt1 | contig 11024 bp, 5 predicted proteins | sample Muzzi_CordB_D2_FD_185530 | JGI IMG/M metagenome (GOLD analysis project Ga0210122, IMG submission 185530) | Wetland microbial communities from San Francisco Bay, California, USA, that impact long-term carbon sequestration - Muzzi_CordB_D2 (SPAdes) | ecosystem: Environmental > Aquatic > Marine >... | reverse complement strand
CGCCGCGTTGCCGCAGCTCGCCCGCCAGCCCGCGAGCCGCCTCCTCCGCAGCTCCCCGCTGGCGGGCGGCCAGCTGCAGCTTCGCCAGCGACCCGAACGGCGGATACGAGAAGCGCCGGCGCCGCTCGAGCAGGCGCCCCAGCAGGACCTCGACGGCCGCGTCGGGGGGATCGGCGCGAAGCGCCTCGAGCGCCGGGTGGTGGTCGGCCACCAGCTCCGCCACCGCTCCCTCCTCGTGGATGGGAAAGTCGTTGCAGTCGAAGCGCAGGCCGACGTCGGCGGCCGAGGTCCGCGGGTTCCAGATCATGAAGTCGCTCGTGCCGTGCACCTGGAGGTTGAGCTGGCCGACGTTGTTGTCGTTGGCCACGGTCCCGCCCCAGCCGTCGGCGATGGCGCCGAAGTCGCCGACCGTCGCGGGGTCCCCGTTGGCGCGGGTGATCGCCAGCAGGCAGCGGTGGCCGACCTGGCCGGCGGTCGGCGTCCAGTCGAAGGGCCCGAGGACCGTCGCCTCGTCGAGGCCGAGCGACACACCGCCGCCGGTCTCCGAGCCGATCTCCTCCCACTCCGTCTGGATCATCGCCGGGTTCGCCCACGCCACCCGGGCGCGGACGTTGTGGATCGACTCGCAGCCGGTGTTCTCGAGCCGCACCCAGACCTGGTACGGCTGCCCCTGGATCACGTCGACGTCCTGCACGGAGCTCCAGGTGGGGGCGCTCGGATCGGTCGGTGTCGGATCGCCGGCGCCGGTGACCTTGATGTCCGGGCTGATCCAGAACGTCTCACCGCCGAGGGTGGACGGCACGGCTCCGACGTCCGCCGGGTTGTCGCGGATGACCAGGTCGCCGGTCTCCTGGGGCGGCGGCCCACCATTGTGGACCAGGACGAACTTGTGCGCGGCGGCCTTGTTGCCGGCGACGTCGGAGACTTCGGCGCTCACCTGGTAGCGCCCGTTCGGCATGGCGGTCGTGTCCCACCGGCCGGGTTGATCGGAGTAGCCCCACTCGTGGGTGAGCAGATGGAAGTAGCGCTCGGTCCCCATGTATGCGCTGCTCGAGTCGAAGGGTCCCGCGGCGTCGTCGAACAGCACGTCGGCGAAGGTCACGGCGAGCGCCGGCCCGCCGTTGCCGAACGGCGGCAGCTCCGCCACGGTCTGGATGAAATCGGTCTGGGTCAGCGGCGCCCCGTGCACCGGGTCGGTGCAGCTCGCGCCCTGCTGAGCCCCCCGGCAGCGGTACGGCGCCTGATCGAAGTCGTACCACGTGCCGTCGTAGGTCGGAGTCCCCGTGGGAGTGCGGCGGATGCGGTAGGTGCCCCGGTGGACTCCGTTCGAATCGGTGGCCGCAAACGGGGGGGTACCGCCGGTCAGGTCGTGGTACGCGTCCCGAGCCTCGATCACCAGGTCCACCATGCCGTCGACCGGTGTCGCACAGCCGCCGGCCGGAACCTCTGTCTGGGTGCCGTCGCGCAGGAACGCGAGCTGGGCGATCTCCGGCGCCGTCTCGTCGACGTAGGGGTTTCCGGCCACCTCGGGAGCCGGCAGGTAGACGAGCGGGCTCAGCCCGTCGTAGTTGTCGCAGACGTCGAAGATGGAGAAATGGAGATGGGTATAGCTCGCCGCGCTGTCGAAGCGCCCCAGGCCGGCCAGCTTCTGCCCGGCCGTGACCGGGTTCGTACCGGGGGGCAGGTCGTTCGCCGGGTTCTTGTTCGCCGCGCTCTCGAGCCTGGCCCGGACCTCGGAGTCGGCATCGGTCCGCACGTTGAGGTGGGAGTAGTAGTAGATGTGCCGCCGGTTCGTGCTCTTGACGAAGACCCGGCAGAGGTTGTTGCTGGTGCAGGTGTCGGCGGTGAAGCCCGGCACCGCCCACACGTCCCCCGAAGCGGTCGCGTAGACCAGATCCCCCTCGCTCGTGGAACTGTTCCACAGGCCGCGGATGTCGATCCCGGTGTGAACATAGATCGGGGAAAACTCCTGAAACTCGCCGAAGCTGTTCATCAGGGCGGTTCGGTCCACTCCCGGGGAGTCGTCGGGCAGCCGCTCGCGCAACGGCCACACGCCGAGGTCCCCCGGTGCCAGGGCCGGCGCGGCGGTGCAATCGGGCTCGTCGGCGCGCGCGAGCGGGCCGTGCCAGCAAACGATCAGGAGGGCGACCAGCAGGCGGAGAACGGGGCGGTGTGTCATGGCGTGGAGCTCCGAAGGATGTCGTAGGCGGTCAGACCGCGGCGCTCCACCACCAGAAAGCGGTCGCCCGACGGGGCGAAGCGCACGGCCGGACGCCAGCCGGCGCGGTCGGTGCCGGCCGGCCCCTGCCACAGGAGGTTGCCCTGCCAGTGATAGAGGAGCACTTGGCCCTCCCCTTGCCGTCCCTGGCCACCGACCAGGACCTCGCCGCGATCGGAAACGTCGAGCGAGCTCGCGTAGGCCACCGGCAGCAAGACCCGCGCGGTCGGCTCCCCGTCACGGAAGACGTAGAGCGCCGTCTGGGTCGTGGCGGCCGAGAAGACCCCGCCGGAAGCCATCGCCAGGTTCCAGACCACGCCATCCACCGGGCTCGACGCGGTCTCGGCGGCGCCGGTCAGGTGCACGACCCGCCCCTCCACCCAGCGCGGCACCACGATGCTCCGGTCGCCGTCGGTCTCGAGCTTGTGGACGCCGATCCCACTGCTCCACAGGACGGCGCCGTCGAAGCTTCGCGCCACCAACCCCGAAGGCAGGGTATAGACCAGCCGATCGGGCAGCAGCCGCGAGATCGCCAGCCGGTCGGCCGGGAACTGTGAGACGGGTGCACCATCGGGCTTGCGCAGCCGGACGGAGCGCACGACTCCGATCTCCTCCACCACCTCGACCTCTGGTGCATAGACGACGGCGCTGCCGGGGGCGAGCTTGACGAGACCGAGCGGATGAATGCCGCCGAAGCCACCGAGGGCGGCACCCCCGGCATCGTGCACCGTCAACGTGCCCCCCTGGATCAGCCCGAACCTCTCGCCTGAGGGGTCGAGCACAACACGGTCGGCGGCGCCGAGGCTGACCGCGACCCCGTCCGGAGAGACGGCGAAGACCCCGCCGCCGGTCGCGGCGAGCGCGCCACCATCCGCCCGCGCCACGGCCTCGACGAAGATCCCGCCGCCGGGAGCCGCCACCGGGGTCTGCCCCCAGGGCTTGGCCACCTGGACGCACTCGTCGTACCGGGGTGCGATGGTCTCGAAGGACTCGACCGAAACGAAGGACACTCCCCGCGCCTCGAGCTCGGCCCGGCTGAGCGGGCTCTGCACGCGGTCGAAACCCCGCCCGCCGTCGATCACGTCGCCAGTCGTCGCCTCGCAGGCCGCGCCGATGACGAAGACGTCCGAGCCGCCGCGGCCGAAGGCTTGGTCGGCTCCGGGACCGGGGCGCAGCAGGTCGGCACTCGGTCCGCCGGTGAGCCGGTCGTCACCTCGGCCGCCGCGCAGGTCGTCACTGCCGAAGCCCCCGAAGATCTCGTCGGCCCCGTCGCCTCCTTCCACCGCATCCCGCCCACAGCGGCCGCGGAGCCGATCCGCCCCGGCACCACCGACGATCCGGTCCGCTCCGCCGCCGCCAGAGCACCGGTCGTCCCCGGTGCCGCACACCAGCAAATCCGCCCCACACCACCCGCGCAACGAGTCGTCCCCTGCCTTGCCGAGCTGGCAGTCGGCAGCCGCGCCCCCGCGCAATCGGTCGGCGCCGTCGGTGCCCTCCTGGGCAGCGAGACCGGCAGGGCAGCACGAGGGCAGGTCGCACGCGTCGGACAGCGGACCAACATGGGTGAGCGGGCCCGTACCGGCACAGCCCGCCACCAGCAGGAATCCCAAGACGACCAGGAGGAGCCTGCCCAGAGCACGGGGGACATGGACCATGGTGAACCCCTTCCTACAGAGGACTTAGGAATCCTTTATCATCTTCAATTCAAGGTGTCAATCAACCTGTTACCACGACCCTGCCCAGCCTTCCCCGGCAGCGCCCCTACCCTGTGCCTTCTGGCAACAATGCGGCGACGAAAACCCAGGCCGCCGACGCATAGCCGGAACCATACCTCTCATCAACACCTGATGGATTTGCTCTTAGCCTGCACTATTCATGAGGCGCGCCGACGTCGTCGTCTGCGATTCGGATGCTTCTCCTGACGGCGCAGCGGCCCGGCGAGGTGCTCCGGATGCGCTGGTCGCTCATCGAGGACGGCCGGTGGTGGGTGATCCCGGCCGAGGTCGCCAAGAACGGCGAGGCCAACCGCGTCCCCCTCTCCCCCCAGGCGCAGGAGGTTCTCGACCGGCTCCGGCCGCATACGGGTGAGTCAGAGTGGGTGTTCGAGAGCCAACTCAAGCCGGGCTGCCACCAGACCACGATCACGGCCGCCGCTCGGGGCATCGTCAAGCGGGCCAAGATGCGGCACTGGACGCCGCATGATCTCCGGCGCACGGCGGCTTCCAAGTTGCGAGCGCCGTGGGGGCGGACACAAGGCGCCCCGGGCCAGGGTACTCCTGGCCCGGGAGGCATCTTGCGCGTTCCGGCCTGCCTACGGCAGCTTGTGGCAGCGCAGGCAGCTCTCGAGGTCGGTCAACGGGTGATTGGTCGGCCGCGCCGCCGGGTGGCAGTACAGACAGTCGGTGTTGGGGTCGTGGGTCTCCGGCATCGTCGGCGCGCTGAAGTGATCGTCTCTGCGGTGGCAGACGCCACAGCTCTCGTCGATGACCGGGAGATGGCAGTTGTTGCAGTGGTTGACCGTCGGCGTCCGGTTCCAGTAGGGATCGGAGTGCGACGGCGGCGGCGAGTCGTGCGCCGCCAGGTCCTCGTGGCAGACCGCGCAGATGTTGTCCGAGAGCGGCAGGTGGCAGCTCTGGCAGTGCCGGTTGAGGCGGCCGCCCCAGGTGACGTCGTGGGTCGCCGGCGGCGGGGCGTTCTGGTGCTTCTGCAGGTCGGCCTGGGTGTGGCAGACGGCGCAGGGGGTATCGGCCAGCGGCAGGTGGCAACTGTTGCAGTGGTCGTTCACCGGCGGACCAAAGCTTCCCCGGTGGAAGGCCGGCGGCAACTCGTGGGACGGCGTCCCGTCGTGACAGGTCGCGCAGTCGGTGTCCGAGAGCGGCAGATGGCAGCTCTGGCAGTGGTTGTTCGTGGGCTCTCCCCAGCCGCCGAGGTGCGTGTTGGCCGGCGCCTGGCTGTAGTGGGCGTCCACGTTCGTGTGGCAGACCGCGCAGTAGTTGTCCTCCAGCGGCAGGTGGCAACTGTTGCAGTGCTGGTTCGCCGGTTGGCCCCAGCCGCCCACGTGCGTGTTGGCCGGCGCTTCGGTGTAGTGCGCCTCCAGCGTTTTGTGGCAGAGCACGCAGGTGGTGTCGGCCAGCGGCAGGTGGCAACTGTTGCAGTGCTGGTTCGCCGGCTGGCCCCAGGTCGGGACGTGGGACGCCGGCAGTACGGTGTCGTGCAGGGCGAGGTTGTCGTGGCAGGTCGAGCACGCGGTGTCCGAGAGCGGAATGTGACAGCTCATGCAGTGCTGGTTCCCGAGCTCGCCCCAGATCGGGGTGTGGGAGAGCGGCTGGGTGTCCTGGTGGCACTCGATGCAGAAGCTCTGGTCCTGGTGGCAGGCCTGGCAGCGCTGGCGATCGACCTCGGCCTCGCGACCGTGGGTGTTGATCTTCCACAGGCGGGTGTGCGAGCGCGGCGGCCTGTCGAGGTGGCAGGAGTTGCAGTCCTGCGGCACCTGGTGACAGAGCGCGCACTGGTCGTCGACGATCTTGCTGATCTCGCCGTGGCGCTGCTCCCAGGTCAGCGAGTGATCGAGGAGCGGCGTCGTGCCGGGGCCCGGCGGCGTGTTGGCGTCGAACCGCGTGTGGCAGTCCTCGCAGCCGAGCTCGAAGCCGTTGTCCTGGTGGCAGGCAATACAGTCCGACATCTTCAGCTTCGCCGCGGGCACCGGCTTCTCGGCGTCGTGGCAGGTCGTGCAGTCGGAGACGGCCGCGGTGTGCTCTTCGTGGGGGAAGAGCCATTCGTGCTTCTTCGGGGCCGGTGGTGGCGGTGCAGTGACCTCGCCCTCGCCGTGGCAGTCGGAACAGGTCTGCTGCGTCGGGGTCGTCACCTCCTCCGCGCTTCCGGGGAGGTGGCAGACGGCGCACTCGATCCCGCCGTCCAGGTGGATCGCATGCTGGAAGGCCGAGGCCGGGGCCGCGCCTTCGTCTCCGCCGCCGCCCTGGCCGTCCTGGCTGCCCTGAGACGGGGCCGGAGAGGCGAGGAGGGCGAGGAGCAGCGCCGCCGAGAGGAGGTGGAAGAAACGCCAGGAGTTGCCGCGGCTGCCATTCATCGCTTTGAGCCCTTGCCGAGGAATCCGAGGTCGAGACCGAATCTCAGTTCGGCTTCGTAGTAGGCCGTGTCGGAGGTGGAGTCCGTGGTGCGGTCGAAGTCGAGGCGCACGCGGTAGCGCTTGCGCACCCGCCACTCGGCGCGCAGGTAGTGGCTGCGTACGTCGTAGCGCTCCTGCGGCACTTGGTCGAGGATGTCGAAGGTGCGCTGCAGGTCGTACTTGGCGTAGAAGCTGCCGACGTCGATCCGCAGGCGCTCGTCGAAGAACTGGTGCCCGAGCGAGCCGGCGAGGGTGGAGCTCGAGTCGCGGTCGGTCTCCCAGCGGCTGAAGTTGAAACTGGCGTAGAACCCGTGCAGCGCCTGCTCGGTGAGGAAGAGGTCGGCGAAGTAGCGGTCGTACTCCTGGTTGCCGCGGTTTTCGCCGTCCTGGAGAAGCTCCCGGCTCGAGAAGCCGACACCCACCGAGGCGAGGTCGCCCAGCGGCCGGCTGAGGTTGAGGGTCAGTTGATGGTAGGGCCGGCTCGGGCCGATGACCGAGGAGAGATCGCCGAAGTACATGGATCTCGAGTCGTTGATCTCCTCCTGGCGCCTGTAGTTGCCCGTGAGCAAGAGGTTCGCCGAATCGATGTGCCAGCTTCCTCCCACCATCCCGTTGAAGATGTTGAAGTCGAGGGTGCGGGTGGTCACGTAGAGGTTGGAGCCCTGGGCGAAGGCCTGGCGATATGCGAGCGTCACGACGTCGCTATCGACCGCCTCCTCCTCCAGGTGGATCCAACTGCCGCGCAGTAGCGTGCGGTCGCGGGGCCGGAGCGACCAGGTCAGGCCGCCGGCTCGCTCGTCGCTTCCGATGGCCGTGTAGTAGCTCACCGGCTGCCCGGCGAACAGGCCGAAGCGCATGTGCTTCCAGGGGACCGAGTAGATGCCCTTGATGCCGGTGAGGTTGAACCCCTCCGCCTCGTCGACGAACTGCCGGCCGAGGCGCAGATCGAAATGGTCGATCTTGTGGACGTCGAGGTAGGCGTAGTAGACCCGCAGGTCGTTCTTGCCGTCGTCGATCTCGTTGCGGCGGGTGAGCAGGTCCTGGTCCCAGCGCATCGAGAGGGCGCCGCTGAGACCCTGCGAATCCTCGCCGTCGGAGCGCCACCCGTCTTGTCCGAAGGACAGTCGCAGGTAGGCGTAGAAGTCCTCGTCGGCCCAGTCCGTGGAGCCCCAGCGGTCTCGATACCGCGTGGTGAGCTCGCCCCGGAAGCTCTGGGCCACGGCGGCCGAGGGGAGGAGCACGAGCAGGAGGCAGAGCAGCGGCAGCTTGGTACGCATGGCAACCTTCCGCGGTTTGCAGAACGCGGCTCTCCCCTCCCGGCGAACCGGAGGGGGAGAGCCGCAGAGTCGTCTAGTTCACCTTCATTCCGACTTCGAGGTCGCGCAGGGTCAGACGGCGAGAGGACGACGTTGCACCGACCGCGTCCAACGACTCGTTGAGCACGTTGAGGATCCAGGTCGGGTTGTGTGCGCCCTTGCTGCCGTCGGCCTCGAGCAAGGTGTAGTTCCAGAAGGCCTTGGGCAGGCCCTCGCCGCTGACCGAATAGAAGGGCACCGGCCCCATCGGCATCGGGCGGACGACCATCAAGTTCCCCAGGCTGACGTTCTCGATGCGCGTCCTGTTCTTGAGCACGACGTTGATCGCCTGTCGGCCGTGGAACTCGGTGAGCTCGATGCGCTGGATGGTGCTCACATCGGTGAGCTTCGTACCGTTCAGGTCGATGGTGTAGCCGGCCGCGATCTGCGCGGCCATCACCGACCTGAACTTCGCTGCGATCGCCGAGCCCAGGTCCTCGATCATGGCCTCGAAGCCACTCTCCAGGTTCCCGAAGTCGATGCCCGTGTGGCACTCGGCGCACACCTCGTCGCTCGCGTAGAAGGTGTGGTTGGTGCCACCTCCCTCGTAGGAGAGGTCCTCCGGAGGCGTGGTCGCCTCCATGTGGCACGTCACGCAGGTGTTGTGGATGAAGGAGTGCCGCCCGCGCACGCCGGTCTTGACCAGGAACGCGTTCTGGCCCATCAGGACATCCGCCTGCGGTCCGGGGTGAGACGCACGATCGGGATCTTCGATCCGGGCGAAGGTCTTGTCGTTGCGCACGCCGCGGCGCGAATTGTGGCAGGTCATGCAGATGGCGCCGGTGCCGACCCCGTTGGCCTGGAAGCCCGCGTCCAGCATCGCGGTCTTGCCGGTGATGCGAATCTTCGCGTCGGTGCCGACACCCGTCGTGGTGCCCACGTCGTGGGGATCGTGGCAGGTGACGCAGGTCTGTGAGTGGGTCTCGTCCTCGGTCCAGGTGACCGTGACGCGGTCGCCGGGTTCCTTGCCCGGAACCTGTCCGAGGAGCACCGGCACCCACTCGAGGAAGCCGTTGGCGGTGTGGCAGCGGGCACAGGTCCCGTTCTGGCCCTCATCGATGGCGAGCTCGTAGTTGGCGTGGCCGGAGAGCTGCCACTGCTGGAAGCGGCCGTGACGCAGCGGCTCGCCGTGGCAGGTACCGCAGAGGTCGGCCGAGAGGCTGATCCGCGGGTCGCCGACGGCTTCGCCGCTGAGCCCGTGGGCCGGGCTCGTGTCGTTTTCGATGACCTGCGGCCCGTGGCAGTTCTCGCACTGGATGTTGGCTTTCTGGGCCGTGGCCGGGAACTCACGGAGCAGGGTCGTCCAGTTCCCGGGCGCCGCACCGTGCAGCAGGTCGGAGGCCAGGAAGTCGGCGTAGTCCGGCGCCTCGTCGATGCCGTTGTTGGCGTTCCCCAGGTCGTATCCGACGGTGTGGCAACTGAAGCAGTTGGTGCCGTAGTGATTGGACGTGTTGATGTTGTCCGTGAGGATGTACGCATGCCCGGTGGCCAACCACGGCGTGAACTGGTCGGGCGCGATCGTTCCGTTGTGGCAGTTCGTGCAGGTCGAGTCGGCGATCTGGACGCCGTCGTTGGTCTGCCCCGTGATCACGCCGCGCCAGGTGCCGGCGTAGATGGTGAGCGTGACATCCATGTCGGCGGCGGTGTCCTTGACCTGCACCTCGTAGACGCCGGGAGCGTCGGGAGTGAAGTACGGCGAGCGGGTGTTGGCCGCCCGCAGGACCGCGTCGGATGCGAAGGGCCTGGAGGCGAAGCTCCAGCGGTAGTTGTTCTGCTCCTTGCCGTAGAGCAGGACCGGCTGGTTGATCGGCACGTTCTTGAGGCCGGTGGCGATGCCGAAGGGCAGCGCCACGCTGACGTCGACCGTGGCCTTGTACTCCCCAGAGGTGGTCAGCACCGTGACCTGGAGAGTGATCGTCTCGGCGTCCTCGAGGGCCAGCGGGCTGATCCCCACGACCTGCCAGCGGTTCTGCAGGCCGCCGCTGTACTCGTCGTCGTCGCCCGCCGGCACGGGCGGCTCCGGCGGAATGGGTAGCTCGCTGAGCACCTCGATCAGGTGGGCGCGATAGACGTTCGCGTTCGCCAGCCGCACGCGCACGGCGTTGTTGGCCAGCGGCATCAGCCGTGCGGGCGCGCCGGCGATCTGCTCCCAGGTCACCGAGCGCAGGCGCGAGCCATCCAGGATCTCGAAGTCGACCTCGCCACGCACTCGCTGATCCACCTGCGGGTTGCCCACGTAGCTGGCACTGACCACCACGTTGGGCTGGGCGTACACTGCCGGCACGACCAGCAGCAGTGCCAGCGCTCCGAAAAGCACGCTCGTAGCGGCTCTCGACATGTTGTTCTTGCATCCGTTCATGGGATCCTCCCTCTCCTCCGGGCGGGTTGCCTGATGTTCTGAAGTGCGATTCCTTGGTTGCCGCCCGTTCCCGCTCCGCGCCTCCCGCCAGCTCCCTGGCCGGGGCGCATCTCGCTGGTTTGCCGGGCACCCTTGGTCCAACGCAACAGCCGTACCGCCCTGCCCGGCCCGAGGGCTCATCGCTAAGCCGTTTCTTCGTAGCGGCTTACGCTCGACCTACCCGTTGAGACGGGGCCGTTTTCTGGGGGATTTTCCGCAGCGGCTGGGGAATTTGGCCCACCCCTCTCCCGGGCCTCGGGATTCCCTCCCATTCGCCGTGCCGGCGGGCGGGTGGGTATCAGTCCTCACTCCGGCCCCAGAATTGGGGCAACCTCCCCACCTCAGGCTTCCACCTCAGACCAGGCTGTCGAGCGAGGTCGGGCCGGATCGGGCGGCGGCCAGGAGGCCGACGAGGGCTTGCCGAAGAACGGCTGGGGAGGCGGGCTTGGGGAGGAAGAGGGCCGTGCCGCCGGCCGGCGCGAGGTTCGCCTCGAGCGCGCCTTCTTCCAGGCACGACTCGTAGAGCACCGGCACCGGCGGGCGCCGCTCGGCGCACAGCCGCTGGAACTGGGCCCAGGGGAGGCGGGCCCTGGGCACGCTGACGACCACGGCGTCGGGTGGATCGTCGCACACGCGGCGCGCGGCCTCCTTCAGGCTGCTCGCCGCCTGGACGCACGTGCCCGGAGGGGCGGCGCGCCCGACGCGCCAGGCCAGGATTCCACTCCGATCGACGATGAGGAGACGCATGGCATCCGGCTTCCGCCGTCTTCCGGACGCAAGGCGCGTTCCACGCCGGGCGGCGGGTCAGTCGCCGTTCGAACCCGCGGTCCGGGCGGCGTCGCCGCGCAGGTCGAAGGCCTTGAGCCGGTAGCGGAGCTGGTCGCGGCTGATGCCCAGCAGCTCGGCGGCGCGCGTCTGGTTGTCCCC
>Ga0210122_1000787_pt1 | contig 11048 bp, 11 predicted proteins | sample Muzzi_CordB_D2_FD_185530 | JGI IMG/M metagenome (GOLD analysis project Ga0210122, IMG submission 185530) | Wetland microbial communities from San Francisco Bay, California, USA, that impact long-term carbon sequestration - Muzzi_CordB_D2 (SPAdes) | ecosystem: Environmental > Aquatic > Marine >... | reverse complement strand
GGGCCCGCCAGTACCGGCAGTCCGGAGGCCGCCTCGAAACCGGCCTGTACGCATTGGCGGCTGGCCTGCAGGGCCTCTTCACCCTTGCGCTTGAGCAGCTTTTCCAGCACCCCGTGGACCGAATCCAACGGCAGGCCGGTCATCTTCGCGACCGCACCGAGCGCGATCATGTTCGGACGCCCGCCCGGCACGCCCTTGGCCAGTTCCTTCATCGGGAAGTCCGCCTCGTGCGGTGCCGGCATAGGCAAGGCTTCGCTGTGCCGACCGCCATGCTGGTCGTATACCACCAGGCTGTCCGCGTGCAACGGAATCTCCGCGATAAACCGCTTCAGGCTGCCCGGGTCGAGCGCGAGCACGAGGTCGAAAGCATCGTCATGGGACTCCAGGGGCTCGCTGGCCAGACGCAACAGCGCCGCCGCCTCGCCGCCGCGTATCTGCGGTCCCGCGGACCGCGTCATGATGCCGTACCAGCCCGCCCGGCTCGCAGCCTCCAGTAACAGGCTGCCGGTGGTCATGACGCCCGAGCCCCCGCTGCCGCTCAATGCTATGGACAAACTCTGCCGATTCATTTTCATTACTCCAGCCGGAATATGCATTATATTACCACTAAACTTAGATTGGTTACTAGATATTTGCCTAAAACAGCACTATAATACACTTACTGTTTTTCAGTTCGCACTCGAAGGAACTATCAGAAATGCCTAATACCATAGAAGTTTCAGCGCAGACAGCACCGGCCGAATTATTCGATCACAAGCTCGTAGACACCGATCTCGACGCCGGCGTTGTCTTTGAAAAGCGGCCGGCAAGGAGGCCGAACGGCGAGGAAGTCAGCGGACTTTACAACGCCTGGATCACGCTGAACAACCCGGGACAGTACAACTCGTATACCACCGGCATGGTGAAAAGCGTCATCCTCGCTTTCCGAGCCGCGTCCAGCGCCCGCGACGTGGCCAGCGTGGTCTTCACCGGTGCTGGCGACCGCGCCTTTTGCAGCGGCGGCAACACCAAGGAATACGCCGAGTATTATGCCGGCAACCCGCAGGAGTACCGCCAGTACATGCGGCTCTTCAACGACATGGTGACATCGATACTGACCTGCGACAAACCGGTGATATGCCGTGTCAATGGCATGCGTATCGGTGGCGGCCAGGAGATCGGCATGGCCTGCGATTTCACGATCGCACAGGACCTGGCCAATTTTGGACAGGCCGGCCCGAAACACGGATCGGCCGCTATCGGCGGCGCGACCGACTTCCTGCCGCTGATGATCGGCGCCGAGCAGGCGATGGTCTCGGGCACACTGTGCGAACCGTTCTCGGCCCACAAGGCCTACCGTCTGGGCATCGCCTCCGGTCTGGTGCCGGCGCTCAGGGTCGATGGTGAATACGTCGCCAACCCGCTGGTCATCAGCGACCGCTACCTGGATGAGTTCGGACGCATCGTCCACGGCGAATTCAAGACCGGTGAAGCCTTCGCCGCGGGCAAGGCGCTGCTGAAAAGCGGCACCGTCGACCTGGGGCTGCTCGACGAAGCGGTCGAGGCCATGTGCAGCAAACTGCTGCTGACATTCCCGGACTGCCTGACCAAGAGCCTGGAGGAACTGCGCAAGCCGAAACTCGAGGCGTGGAACAGAAACCACGAGGATTCGCGCGCGTGGTTGGCGCTGAACATGATGACCGAGGCCCGCGCCGGCTTCCGCGCCTTCAACGAAGGCACTCGCGAAAGCGGCCGCGAAATTGATTTTGTCGCGCTGCGCCAGGCGCTCGCCAAGGGCACGCCGTGGACACCGGAGCTGACCGATAGCCTGATGCCGGGACGCACCGACTGAACATGAACACCACGCCAGCCGACAGCCCCCTGAAATCATGGCTCGAACGTGACGGGCGACTGTTGCGTCTGCGTCTCGCCAACCCCAAGGCCAACCTGATCGACGCCGCCATGATCGGGGCGCTTGACCAGGCACTGACCGAGTACCTGCCTGCGCCCGGCCTGAGCTGTATTCTGCTGGACGCGGAAGGCCCGCATTTCAGCTTCGGCGCGAGTGTCGAGGAGCATATGCCCGAACACTGCGCGGCGATGCTCGCCGGCCTGCACGGCCTGCTGACGAGGATGCTCGAGGCACCGCTGCCGATCCTGGCTGCGGTCCGGGGACAGTGCCTGGGCGGCGGCCTCGAGGTGGTTTGTGCGGCCAGCCAGATATTTGCCGCCGGCGACGCCAGGTTCGGACAGCCGGAAATCAAGCTGGCCGTGTTCGCGCCTGCCGCATCCTGCCTGTTGCCGGAGCGTATCGGCCTGCCCCGCGCCGAGGATATGTTGTTTACAGGCCGCAGCCTGGACGCGAACGAGGCCTTGCGGGCCGGTCTGGTGCAGCACGTCGGTGACGACCCGGAACAGGCTGCGCTGGATTGGTTTGAGACGCACATCGAACCGTTGAGCGCCAGCTCCCTGCGTTACGCCGTGCGCGCCGCACGTGGGCCATACCTGGAGCGGGTCATGGAAAACATCGCCCGCGTGGAACAGCTTTATACCGATGAATTGATGACCAGCCATGACGCGCTCGAAGGTCTGAACGCCTTCGTCGAAAAACGCGAGCCCAGCTGGACCGACAACTGATGCGATCTCAAAATGGAAGCAAGCATGTCAACAAGTGAAATTATTGCACGCTGCCAGGAGCTCTACGACGACCTGGATTTCAGCAGCGCACGCGCATGGAAGGAAGCCGACCCCAAACGCAAGGTGGTCGGTTATATGCCGGTGTACGTACCGCGCGAAATCATCCACGCCGCGGGTATGTTGCCGCTCGGCATCCTCGGCGGCGGTGACCAGCTCGAAGTCATCCACGGCGACGCGTATTACCAGAGCTACATATGCCGCATTCCCCGGTCCACCATTGAACTGGGGCTTACGAAGCGGCTGGATTTTGTCGACGGCATGCTGTTCCCCAGTATCTGCGACGTCATCCGCAACCTCTCCGGTATGTGGAAACTGATGTTCCCGGACACCTACGTGCGCTATTTCGATGTGCCGCAAAACTACCAGGACGACATCGGCGGCGAGTACTACATCGAAGAACTCAAGGAATTGCGGCGCGGCCTTGAAAAACTTGGCGGCGTCACGATCACGGACGAGGCGCTGCGTGCGTCGACCGCCGTCTACAACGAAAACCGCCGACTGATCAACGCGGTGTACGACTTCCGTGCAAAGCAGCCTTCGAAAGCGCCCTCCGTCGAGGTCTACCTGTTGATGCGCGCCGGCATGGTACTGCCGGTCGAGGAACACAACCAGATGCTGAGCGACTACCTGGAAGCCGCCGCCGTTGAAGAGCGGCCGGTCAGGGACAACTGCCGCATCGTCATCAACGGCGCATTCTGCGAACAACCGCCGCTGAACCTGATCCGGTCGATCGAAATGGCCGGCTGTTACATCGTCGACGACGATTACATGCTGATCAACCGCTGGCTGCTCGATGACGTGCCGCTGGAGGGCGATCCGCTCGCCAACCTGTCGGCCGCGTTTCTGCACGCCTCCGCGGACACCGCCGCCAAGTACTGCGAGCGCGCCGAGGACGTCGGCGCTTACCTCTTGTCGACGGTAAAAAAGACCGGCGCCGAGGGCGTCATATTCACGGCGCCCAGTTTCTGCGACCCCGCGCTGCTCGAGCGTCCGATGCTGGCCGACCGCATGGACGAACACGATATCCCTTACATTTCTTTCAAATACGCGGAGAACTCCGGCCAGATGCAACCGATCCGCGAGCAGGCCGGCACCTTTGCCGATTCGATCAAACTGTGGAGCTGACAGGCAATGAACACGACACCTACTGAAGTCATCAAGGATTCATCGATGCTGTTACAAAAGTCGATGATCGCGGAGAATTACGACGAACTCACCAGCACCCACGAAACCGGCAAGAAAATCTCGGCGACCTTCGTCCCCGGCAACCTGAACGAACTGGTGATGTGCTTCGACATGCTCAACAACCTGCCCGAGATCAACGCGATCAACAACGGCATGCGCAAGAAAAGCGGCGCCATGGTCATGCAGGCGGAGAAACAGGGTCATTCCGAGGACGTGTGCACCTACGTCAAGGCCGACATCGGTTCGATGTCGCGCGGCAGTATCGCGCCGAACGGTAAACCGATGCCGCCGCCGGACCTGCTGCTGCTGTCCTACACCGGTTGCTTTACCTTCATGAAGTGGTTCGAACTGCTGCGTCACGAATACGGCTGTGAAACCGCGATGTTGCACGTACCGTACGAGGGTGACGGCGTTATCACGCAGAACATGCGTGACTACGTGGTCAAGCAACTCAAGGAAAACGTGATTCCGGCACTGGAAAGGGTCAGCGGCGTCAAATTCGACATCGACCGGCTGCGCGAATACCTGCGCAATTCCGCCAAGGCGGAAGATGACTTTGTCTGGGTGCTGCAGAGCGCCAAGAACAAGCCGTCACCGATCGACGCATATTTCGGCGGCGTCTATTACATCGGACCGATCTTTACCGCATTCAGGGGCACCGAGAAGGCGGTCACCTATTACAAGCTGCTGCGCGCGGAAATCGAGGAGCGCCTGCGCCAGGGCAAGGGCCCGATCACACCGGACGGCGACATGACCGAGGAACGCTACCGGCTGGTCGTCGAAGGCCCGCCCAACTGGACCAATTTCCGGGAATTCTGGAAAATGTTCTACGAAGACGGCGCGGTGGTCGTCGCCAGCACCTACACCAAGGTCGGCGGCGTGTACGACCTCGGCTTCCGGCACGATCCCGAACACCCGCTCGAGACCCTCGCCGACTACTGTCTCGGCTGCTACACCAACCGCAACCTGTCGCAGCGTGTCGACATGCTGACGAACTACGTCAACGAGTACGAGGCGGACGGTCTGCTGATCAACTCCATCAAGAGTTGCAACAGCTTCTCCGCGGGTCAATTGATGATGATGCGGGAGGTCGAGAAACGCACCGGCAAACCCGGCGCCTTTATCGAGACCGACCTGGTCGACCCGCGTTACTTCTCGGCGGCTAACGTCAAGAACCGGCTGGAAAGCTACTTCCAGATGATCGAACAAAAACGCCAGGGCACCCGCACCGCGGCCTGACGGACAAGCAACGAGGAAAACATGATGAAGTGTTTTATCGGTATTGACCTGGGTTCGACGACCACCAAGGCGGTGATGATGGACGCAAGCGGTGATGTCCTTGGCCGCGGTATCACGAATTCGCGCTCGAACTACGACACCGCCAGCCAGGTTTCCAAGCTCGAAGCCGTGGTCAGCACCCGCCTGGAACTATGCCGGCGGGCGCTGGGCAAAGTCGAGGGCATGCAAGAGCGTGTCGATGAACTGGTGACCGCGCTGGAACGCAACTTCCGGCTGGAACTGTTTCTGAACCAGCTCGATGACCTGCAGATGACCTGCAAACACAATGCCGCCGATGTCCGGCATGCGGATATCGGCGCGGAGCTGACCGATGCGCTCAGCGAAGTCTTCACGCGCATGAGGGACCAGCTGGTCGACCTGTTCGGCCCCGACGTGGACCGCAAGTCAGATTTCTTCCGTGACCTGGCCGGTTCGGTCTATATGCACAAGGCAGAAGAAGTCTCCGAGGAGGCCGGCTTGCCCTTCGACGTCATGATCAACATTTATGACAAGTCCATCATCGAGGTCGAAAACCGGCCGCCCAACGAGGAACTGGCGACGACCTTCCTGCGGGCATTGGACCGGGTCATGAACGAAATGGGCGACATGCCGGTTGAACAGGAACTGATCCGTGAACTGGTCAAGAAAACCCTGGCTATCGAACTCGAGGAAACCTATGTCGTCGGCACGGGCTACGGTCGCGTGCGGCTGCCGTTCCCGAAGGAGCACATACGCTCGGAAATACTTTGCCACGGGCTGGGCGCACACCTGATGTACCCAAAAACGCGTACCGTGCTGGATATCGGCGGCCAGGACACCAAGGGTATCCAGGTGGACGACAAGGGCATCGTCGTGAACTTCCAGATGAATGACCGCTGCGCCGCGGGCTGTGGCCGTTACCTCGGCTATATCGCCGACGAAATGAATATCGGGCTACACGAACTTGGTCCGATCGCGATGCAGGCCACCAAGAGCATACGCATCAATTCGACCTGTACCGTTTTTGCCGGCGCCGAATTGCGCGATCGCCTGGCGCTGGGCGAAAGCCGTGCGGATATCCTCGCCGGCCTGCATCGCTCCATCGTCCTGCGCGCCATGTCCATCATCTCGCGATCGGGTGGCGTCACCAGCGAGTTCACGTTTACCGGCGGCGTCGCAAAGAACGAGGCCGCGGTCAAGGAATTAAAAAAACTGGTGTTCGAAAATTATGGCGATGTGAAGATCAACATCGATCCCGATTCCATCTATACCGGTGCGCTGGGTGCGGCAGAATTCGCACGCCGCGCCATGGAGGCTTGAAATGACCATCACAGCAGGCGTCGACCTGGGGACCGGAACGATAAAAACCGTGCTCTTCAGGGTCGATGGCGATAATGTCGAATGGCTGGCGCGGCGCGCCGACCGGATCCGGCAGCGCGACCCGTTCGAATTGGCCGAAAAGGGATATAACGACATCCTCGGCCAGGCGGGTCTGACACGTGACGATGTCCAGTACGTCGCCACCACCGGCGACGGTGAGACCATCCCGTTTCGCACCGGTCATTTCTATTCGATGACCACCCACGCGAGGGGTGCCATATACCTTGAGCCGGAAGCCCGCGCGGTACTCGATATCGGCGCCCTGCACGGCCGCGCCGTGAAGATGGATGAACGCGGCAAGGTGCTCGGCTACCGCATGACCAGCCAGTGTGCTTCCGGATCAGGTCAGTTCCTGGAGAACATATCCCGTTACCTGGGCATCGCCCAAGATGAAATCGGTGCCCTATCCAAGCAAGCCGACGACCCGGAAGTGGTTTCCAGCATCTGCGCGGTGCTGGCGGAAACCGATGTCATCAACATGGTGTCGCGGGGTATCACGGCACCCAATATCCTCAAGGGCATCCACCTGTCCATGGCGGGCCGCCTGGCAAAACTGCTGCGTATCATCAAGGTCACCGGCGGTGTGACGCTGGCGACCGGCGGCTTGGCGCTCGACGACGGCCTGATGACCGCGCTGAACGAGTCGCTGGTCAAGCAGAAAATCGATGTCGAAGCACGCAGCCATCCGGATTCGATATATGCAGGCGCCATCGGCGCCGCATTGTGGGGCGCCTTCAGATATGAAAAACTCCAGCGCATGGATTCCCTGGCAATTGCTTCCTGATATGAAAAGGAGTACTGAAAAATGGCATTAATGATCAACGACAACTGTGAAGTTTGCGACGCTTGCGTCCTGGAATGCCCGAACGAAGCCATCAGCGAAGGTGACCCCTATGTCATCGACGCGCTGCGCTGTACCGAGTGCGTGGGTGAATTCGATACGCCACAGTGCCAATTGGTATGCCCGGTCGAGGAATGTATCGTCCCCAACCCGGATTTTGTCGAGAGCAGGGACGAACTACAGCTGAAATACGACTCGCTGCACGGCTGAGGACATGACCACTTACAGCGTTATCGATGCGGCGCAACTGGATGCCGCCCAACTCGCGGCCATCGTCCAACTCGACGGCGCCTCCAACGGCAGAAAAAGAGAAGACTTTTTCGTCAAGCGATTCGCCGCCCAACAACGCAGCCCCGGCGACTTTGTTTCGATGACCGCCAGCGACGGCGAAACACTCGTCGGTTTTGCGAGCTGCCAACTGCTGCAGGGTGAATTCGGCATCGACCGGCTGACTGCGGTCCTCGACGCCCTGGCCGTGGAACCGGGAAGCCAGGGCCGGGGGATCGGACACGGACTGCTGGCCGAACTGATGAGTGAGACCCGCGCCCGTGGCGCACGCGAGTTGCGCACACAAGCCGTCTGGAACCAGCCCGCTTTGCTTGATTTTTTTGCGGACACCGGCTTCGAACTGGCGCCAAACCTGATACTGCAACGCTCGACCCGGGACGTAAAGTTCTGAAGGAACAACCCATGAACACTAGAGAACCCAACGGCTTCGGAAATGATGACGAACTCTCGGTTGAAGTGGACTTCAGCAAACCGGCCGGCGACGATTTTGACAAGTTGTCGCGCGACGAAGTGCTGGTGCGCTCCCTGCGCGCCGACGACCTCGATGCGGTTGTCCGTACCGACCGCGAAATCACGGGCCGTGACCGGCGCGCATTCTACCAGCGCAAATTCAACGAGGTGCTGTTCGAGTCGGGTCTGCGTATTTCCCTGGTCGCCGAGGCAGACGGACAATTTGCAGGATTCATGATGGCACGCCTCGATTTCGGTGAATTCGGCCGGACCGACGCCGCGGCCGTCATCGACACACTCGGCGTGGCCAAGGCATGCCGCGGGAAAAATGTCGGCCATGCCTTGCTGTCGCAATTGCTGACCAACCTGGCGACCCTGCAGGTGGAAACGGTTCGCTCCGAAGTCGAATGGGACAATTTTGCCCTGCTCGGATTTCTGCAGAGCTGCGGATTCAGGCCGTCACAGCGCCTGGCGCTGAGCTGCACCCTCCTTTGAGCGGCGGCGATTTGACCCGCGTGCACGTCTGCCGCAAACTCGCGTGACCGGATTGTCGTCCTGGAAAAAGCGCAATGGCATTTACCAGTCTTTTGAAAATACGCTTCGACGATGTCGACGGCGCCGGAATCGTTTATTACCCACATTTTTTCCATCTTTGCCACAAGGCTTTCGAGGACTTCTTCGACGACGCGGCCAGCGTCTCCTATCCGCAGTTGATCAACGTTGAGCGCCGCGGCTTCCCGACCGTGGCGATCGAATCGAGTTTCACCGCGTCGCTGCGTTACGGGGACATCGCCATGGTCAAGCTGGCGATCAACCGTGTCGGCAACACCTCGGCGACCTTCGACTACGAGATACGCCGCAAGAGCGACTCGAAACTCTGTTTTACGGCCCGAATCACCAAGGTTTTCATGGACTTGGACAACCACCGCGTGCTGCCCATTCCCGACGAGATGCGGTCGCTCTGGAAGAACATCCTGTGAAATGAATACAGCAGACAAACCCAGGCTGAACCTCGAGGTCAACGGCACCCCGGTGCAATTGCTGGTCGATCCGTCCGCAACCTTGCTCGAAGTCCTGCGCGAGGACCTCGGGCTGACCGGGACCAAGCACGGTTGCGAACTGGGTGAATGCGGCGCTTGCACGGTGCTGCTGAGCGGCGTGCCGGTCATGGCCTGCCTCCAGCTTGCCGTGGAGTGCGAAAACGCCAGCATCGAAACGGTGGAAGGTCTGGCCGGCGTGGACGGCCTGCACCCGCTGCAGCAGGCATTGGCGGAAAACGGCGGTCTGCAATGCGGCTACTGCACGCCGGCCATGCTGCTGACAGCCAAGGCGCTGCTGGCGGCGCAGCCCGATCCCGGCCGGGCGGCCATTCGTGAAGCCCTCTCAGGCAACCTGTGCCGCTGCACCGGTTACCAGCAGATCGTCGAGGCCGTCGAGACCGCGGCCGCCCGCATTGCCGACACCCGGAAGGTCGGCGGGGATACCGCGCCGTGAAGACGGGAAACGGCTTCAGCATCGTCGGCAAGCCGCGTCCGCGCATCGACGCGCTCGCCAAGGTCACGGGGCAAACGGTATTCGCCGACGACATCGCCCTGCCACGCATGCTGCACTGCAAACTCCTGCGTTCCAACGTCCCGCACGCGCTGATCGAACGGCTCGACACAGGGCGCGCCCGCGCGCTACCGGGTGTCAGGCTGGTGCTGACGGGTGAGGATTTTCCGGTCGAGTACGGCATCATGCCGGTCAGCCAGGACGAACGGCCGTTGTGCCGCGGCAAGGTCCGCTATGTCGGCGACCCGGTGGCGGCGGTGGTCGCCGATGACGAGCGCACCGCGCAGCAGGCGCTGGCGCTGATCGAGGTCGAGTACCAGCCGCTGGAGACCATCGCCTCACCGCAGGAAGCGCTGCAGCCCTGCGGCACGCCGATCCAGGATTACGGCGAGGAGAACAACATCCACCGGCGTCTGTCCTATTCTTTCGGCGACGTCGAGGCGGCGCTGGAGGCGGCCGACCACGTCTTCGAAGATACTTTCAGCTATGCCGGCAATACACACATGGCCATCGAACAGCACGCCTCGGTGGCAGCCGCCGAGCCGGACGGCCGCGTGACCCTTTGGTCGAGTACACAGAACCCGCATTACCTGCACCGCGCGCTGACCAAGGCGCTGGAGATGCCGGCGGCGCGTATCCGCGTCATCGCCTGCCCAAATGGCGGCGGTTTTGGCGGCAAGTGCGACCCGTTCAACCACGAGATCGTCGTCACCCGCGCGTCCCTGCTGCTGCGCCGGCCGGTAAAGATCTGCCTGACCCGGGAGGAGGTCTTCTATTGTCACCGCGGCCGCCACCCGACCATCATGAAGCTCCGCACCGGCGTCAACCGCGACGGCAGCCTCGCCGGCATGCGCCTCGAGACCTTGCTGGACGGCGGTGCATACGGCTCCCACGGTATCGCCAGCACCTTCTATAGCGCGGTCCTGCAACCCCTGCCCTACCGCTTGCCGCGCTATAGTTTCGGCGCCTGTAGGGTATTCACGAACAAGCCCCCGTGCGGGCCAAAGCGTGGCCACGGAACGCCGCAGCCACGCTTCGGCCAGGAGGTCCAGCTGGACAAAATCGCGGAGAAGCTGCAGATGGACCCGGCCGAGCTGCGGCTGAACATGCTCGCACCCGCCGATTCACTGACCTGCAACTACCTCACGATCGGCGCGATCGGCATGCGCGAGTGCATCGAAAAGGTCGTTGACAGCGCCGGCTGGAACCGCAAGTACCGGCAGTTGCCCGCCGGCCGAGGTGTCGGCCTGGCCTGCGGCGCCTACATGAGCGGCGCCGGCACCGCGATTTACTGGAACAAGATGCCCCACAGCGGCGTGCAGCTCAAACTCGACCGCAGCGGCGGCGTCACGGTCTATTGCGGCTGCACCGATGTCGGCCAGGGCTCGGACGACGTGCTCGTCAGCCTGGTGGCGGAGGT
>Ga0210122_1000786_pt1 | contig 11074 bp, 10 predicted proteins | sample Muzzi_CordB_D2_FD_185530 | JGI IMG/M metagenome (GOLD analysis project Ga0210122, IMG submission 185530) | Wetland microbial communities from San Francisco Bay, California, USA, that impact long-term carbon sequestration - Muzzi_CordB_D2 (SPAdes) | ecosystem: Environmental > Aquatic > Marine >... | reverse complement strand
GCGCTCCTTGACCTCGGCCAGAACGGCCGCGTAGTCGTCCGGCGACAGGTCCAGGCCCATCTCCCCCGCCTTGATCTCGATACTGGAAAGACCGCTCTTCTTGCCCAACACGATCTTGCGTTCGGCATTGACGATCTCGGCCGAATACGGCTCGATGGCCTCGGGTATGTGAAACTGGTTGGCGACCGCACCGCTTTCGCGCACGAACAGGTTGTCTCCGACCACCGGTTTCCAGCCGTCGACCTCGTAGCCGCCGGCATGTTTGACGATACGCGATACCTCGCGCGCCTTGCCCAAGTCCAATTCGACCGGCACGTTGTAGAGACATTGAAGCGCCAGCGCCACCTCGGCGATATCGGCGTTACCGGCCCGCTCACCCATGCCGTTGACCGTACCCTGTATCCAACTGGCGCCGCCGCGCACCGCTGCGACCGCGGAAGCCGTGGCCAGGCCGAAATCGTTATGACCGTGCCAGTGAATGGGTACGTCCGGCCCGACGTGACCGGCGATGTCGCGGATCAGGAACTCGACCGCCTCGGGAGCACAGGCGCCGATCGTGTCCACTACAGAGATTTCTTCGGCGCCGGCTTCGATGGCGGCGGAATAGACATCCTTAAGGAAAGGGATATCGGACCGGGTCGCATCGACGGCGAAAAAGTTGACCCGCATGCCGTGGTCGCGGGCGTGACCGACGGCCTGGGTCATGCGCTGCATGACCTTTTGCCGGTCAAAACCATAGGCCTTCATCTTGACTTCGCTGGTCGATATCTCGATCAGCACGTTGCGTGTTCCCAGTTCGATATGGGCATCGATATCGCCGATTACGCAACGAGCGAACCCCCAGATCTCGGACTTGAGACCGGCATCGAGGATACGCCTGACGGCCTCGGTGTCGGCTTCCGATACACGTGGAAAGCCGGACTCGATACGGCCGACTCCGAGTTCGGAAAGCCGGCAGGCGATATTGAATTTCTCATCGGCAGTGAACACCACGCCGATGGCCTGTTCGCCGTCGCGCAGGGTCGTGTCATAAAAACGGATGGTCCTGCTCCGGTCGAAACCGTCCTGCACCTCGCCGCGCTGGTTCAACTCGCTGATCCAGATCTTGTCTCTCGGTATGGTATTTCCCATCGTTACCTCGTTCTATTCAAACCGGGTGCTCCATGAACCAGTCATAGATTTCCTCCGCGGTGGTAAACCAGACGTCCTTGTGTTTGCGCATGTGGTCATATGCGGCCTCGAAATGACCGATCCTGTGCGGTACGCCGGTGATATACGGGTGCACGCTCATGGACAACACCCGCGGCTGCTGCGCGCCTTCGGCGTAGAGGCGGTCGAACTGCGCCGTCACGCGGTCATACCAGACCCTGGATTGGTGCTGCTGCACCACCATCATCGGCAGGTCACTGAGCTCCATTGTATACGGCATCGCCACCACCGGCGTCGTGGTCGTGCGCATGGCCACCGGTTGTTCGTCCATGGGCCAGTCGCAGACGAATTTGAAACCCGCCTCGGCCAGGTAGTCGAGGCTCTCGAGTGTCTCGTGCAGACCCGGCCCGAGCCAGCCCTTGGGTGCGGTTCCGGTATAGTCACGCAATACTTCGAAGGCGGTGCGGATGAACTTGCGCTGGTCCTTGACGGTATGCAGGGCCGCCTGCGTCGCGCCGTGACCCATAAAACCCCAGCCGGCCTCGTGCATGGCCCGCGCAACGGGTTCGCCGGCTCCCTCGCAGACACTGGCGTTGATCGCGGCGCTGGCTTTCAGTTGCCGTGACGACAACGCGTCCATCAGGCGCCAGATCCCGACCCGCATACCGTACTCGTGCCAGGACCAGTTGGGAATGTTGGGAACGGTCACGACGCCGGCCGGTGCGGTCACGTATTCGCGCGGGATCGGCTTGTCGATATCCCACGCCTCCACGTTGACCACGGTGTAGACCGCAACCCGCGCGTTGCCGGGCAGTTTCCACGGCTTGCGCCGGACGATCGCCGAATAGTCAAACCGCTCTTCGGGCCGCATTTGAATATCTCCTTACTCGACGACTCCGCAAAGGGTCATCAGTGTCTGTATATAGACCTTGACGATGTCCAACATATCCCCGATGTGCACGTGTTCGCCCTGGTGGGTCGAAAATCCGCCGCCGCCGCTGCGGATGCGGCCGGCGGAACCATAGTTCACCGTGGCGATGCCGTAACGGTTCATGTGCGCGGCGTCGCTGTACCAGGTCTCGATCCCCATCTTCGGCGGCTGGCCGACCTGCTGGCTGTGCGCGCCGATGATCGTCTGCACGAGCTCGTGCTCGTCCGGGATGGAAGTGCCCGGTGCCGAAACGAATATATCCACCTTGGTGCCTTCGAGCTGGGGATTGTCCCTGACCGTCGCGTTGACCATCTCACGCACCTCGGCATAGGCGTCCTTGGGAAACTCATCCGGCAATGTGCGTACGTCCATGTAGATGGAGCAACCGTCCGGCGTGCGCGCACCCCGCCAGGGCCAGCCGCCCTCGATGGCCGAAACGTTCACCTGCGGCCGGAAATCCCCGAGCCGGTGGCGTTCCTGGTACTCAGGTATCCACTTGTGAATGGCGTCGAGGATGACCCGGCTCTTGTTGATCGCGTTCTTCTCCACGGAGGACCAGGCCGTGTGGATCAGGTGACCCGGGACCGTGATCTTGACCCAGGTGGTGCCGCAGTGACGCGGAATCAGCATCATGTTGGTCGGCTCGCCGAGAATACAGAAATCAGCGACGGCGCCGTGAGTGATAGCGTACTTTGTGCCGACGCCGTAGCCCTGGTAATCGGGGCCCTCGAAATCGTTGACGGGCGCTTTTTCGATTTCACCGGCGACACCGGCGATCACGACGTCACCGCCCAGCCGGATACCGGCTTTCTGGATGGACTCCACGGCGGTGACGTAAGTGGCCATGGCGCTTTTCATGTTAAAGGTGCCCATGCCGTAGATCCACTCATCGTCGATCAGCGTACCCTTGCACTCGTAGCCGATGCCGCGGTGCGCCTGCTCCGGTCCGAAGGAGGTGTCGAGATGACCGTTGAACATCAGCGACCGGCCGCCGCCCTGCCCCTGGAGCCGCCCGACAGCGTTGTAGCGCCCGTCGCCGATGGGCTGCAGGACGGGATCGAAACCAACCCCCTGCAGCACTTCGTGCACCGCCCGCGCCATGTCGGCCTCGTAGCCGGTCGGGCTGGGGATGTTGGTCAGGTCGATGACCAGTTGCACCAGCCGGTCGCGGTCGATCGCGTCGATCGCCCTGGCCAGAAGATCGGGATTTACTTTGCTAGTCATGTGCAGTTTCCCCTGGTTCCCGGGGCGCCGGCCGGGCTCACCGCCCGCAGCGCCCGCGTTTCATTCCACGATAAATGTCGTCAGCGTTCCCAGCTTGTCGATATGGGCGTCGATCCGATCGCCCGGCCTCAGGTACACCGGGTTGCTCATGCCGGCGATCACGCCCGGCGGGCTCCCCGTGGTGATCAGGTCCCCCGGCTGCAGCGTCGTGTTGGACCACCACGAAACCAGGTCCGCCACCTTGTATACCATATTGGCCGTGCTGGAATTCTGGCGCTCCTCGCCATTCAGCGTAAGCACCATTTTCAGGTCATTGGGGTCGCCCACCTCGTCCATCGTCACCAGGTGCGGGCCCAGCGGACAGGAGCCGTCAAAGCTCTTGCCCAGCAGAATGACCTTGTTGGAATGCTCGCGCGCCTGGATGTCACGCGCCGAAAGGTCGTTGAAAATGGTCAGCCCGGCAACGTAGTCGAGGGCATCTTCCTTGCTGACGCGGAAGGCCTCCTTGCCGATGATGATCCCGACCTCGATCTCGTAGTCGAGTTGCTTGGTAAAATGCGGCACTTTCACTTTCGCTCCGCTGGGCACCACCGAAGAGGGTGCCTCGAGGAAGCCGGTTGGATGCTCGAAATGAAAATCACCCCAGTTGTGGGATTGCCACTCCGGCTCGTCCCACGTCGTCAGCTCGGACAAGTGGTCCGAGAAATTACACGACGTATGCATGATCTTGCCCGGTTTCGGCACCGGCGCGAGCAACTCCACCTGGTCGGCGCCATACGTGTTTGCGTCGCCGGCCTTCGCCTTCGCGGCGAGCGCCCTTGCACGCTGCAATGCGCCGTCACCCTGCTCCAGGAACTCGATCATCGTGGCCGGCAGTTCACCGCCGCTGGCTGCGTGAAGGTCGAGGTAGGCGTCCCCGATGACAGCGCCGACGGTCGGCGCGCCGCTCGACTTGATCTTGATACTTGCCAGTTTCATCGCGTCATCTCCGTTGGAATCAATCCAGGCCCGGACCCGGCTTCAGGTTCGGCACCACGTGCTCACCCATCAGGCGGATGGTCTCGAGGTTGTCGGCTTCGGACGCGCCCACTACTTCCAGCAACGGCAGGTTCAGACCCGCATCCACCAGCTCCTGGGTGATCTCAAGGCAGTCATCGGGGCTGCCGGAGATCACCGTGAAGCTGCGCATCATCTCGTCGGTCACCAGGTGGGTGACGTTGTCATCGGTGCCCTCGGCGATGGCCTTGCGGAATGGGTCCCAGGTCGAGTCGGGCAAGCCCGATCCCGCCAGGATGACATCGTTCTTGATGTTGCGGATCTTGTTGACGATATAGGTGCCCGTATAACTGCGCGTTGCGTCACGCGCCTTGTCGCCATCCTCGGAGCAGGAGCAAAGGATGACGCCGCCCACCGGGAAGCCGGGGTCCAGCGTACGGCCGACGGAAGCTGCGCCCTTGCGCATGTTCTCGATCGCGTAGCGGACAAACGCGGGAGAGGTCAGGCCGGCCGTCAGCAGGCCGTCGCCCTCCTTGCCCGTCAGTTTCTGCATCCAGGGCCCGGTGGCGCCGATGTAGATGGGGATTTCCGTGCGCAGCCCGTCGGCGGCGCGGTCATAGGCCGGCATCGTCGATTTGAACAGCTTGCCCTCGTAGTCGAAATGCTCGCCTTTCCACACCCTGCGCATGATGTCCATGGACTCTCTGTGCACCGGCACCGGCTTCATCCTCGAAAGATCGAATTCCAGGTACTCGACACCGACTTTGCCGACGCCGATACCCATGATGAACCGGCCGTCGGAAAGTTCGTCTATGGCCGCGGCCTCCGACGCCTGGATGGTCGGATGACGCAGGTAGGGCGAGGTGATGCCAAGACCGATCGGAATATTCTCTGTCACCATCGAGACCGCGGCCAGCGTCGTGAAACAGCCGCGCGACTCGAGACCGTACTGGCGGAACCAGTGATAGGCCTCGGCGATCCAGAAACCCCCGTTCATGTTCGAAGCTTCGGTCTGCCTGGCATATGCCTGCATCGAGGACAGCGGTTCGTAAGACTTGAAAATGACGCCGACTTTCGGGCTGACGGACGTGCTCATGGTTAGCTCCTTTGTACGGTATGTAATGACTGCCCGGCACCCACCCTCCTGGCTCCGGCGCCGGAATTTTATATGATACTAGATATGCTCAACCGGAGGGTCTTGCCCCTAGGGGTCAGGCTTGTTGATTCTCAGTGCAGCGCGGGCGGATCCGCCGTCCAGCGCCCCGAAGGCGACCGGGCCGGACCGCCCAAAAAGCATGCCCAAAGCACCTCCGGGAGCTGTCCCGGCCGGCGTTGCGTTTTCGCAGACGGCAGCAGATAATAAGCACCCATGCGGATTGGACGGCCCAGCGCGCAACGGCGCTGCCGCCCATGAATTTCGCATTTGGCGCGCCAGTTCCGCGGCGCGTACGCGAACCGAGCACAATCTGAATACTGACCCGTTTGCGGATCACATGGAGAAAACCAGTGTCATTGACAAACGTTAAGGAATACTTCACGCCCAGCGGCAAAGACGAAGTACTAGAACTCCTGCAAACCTACGGTGACAGCGCCCTTATCGTTGCCGGCGGAAGCTTCGTACATGGTCTGGATGCCCGCGACCTCTTGATCGGGATCGATGCATTGATCGACATCAAGAACATCGGGCTCGATGAGGTAAGGAACACATCCGAAGGTCTGTCCGTCGACGCTTTGGTGACGTTCACCGAGCTCAAGAAAGCCGGTGAAATCAAGGACAGGCCCGAATTCGGCGCGGTCAGGGATGCACTGGAATACCCGCCGCTACAGATCCGGAATCTCGCAACGATCGGCGGCAACATCGCGTCGGCCTGTCCTTACTTCGACGTGCCGACCGCGATCATGGCGCTGGACGCAGTCGTCCAGGCTCAGGGCCCGGCGGGTTCGCGGACCATCGATTTGCAATCGTTCTTTGCCGGCTTGTTCCAGAACGCGCTGGAAACAAACGAGTTCGTCACAGGGATTACCTTCCCGCAATTGCCTGCGCGCTCCGCCAGCGCGTTCATCAAGCTCGAATCGAACGCCAATGACCTTGCCATCGTCAATGTGGCCGCCCGCATCTCGGTGGATGACGCGGGTGTTTGCCAGGCGGCCCGGCTCGTGGTTGGCGGCGGCGTCGCCGAAACACCGGTGCGGGCTGCGGCCGCCGAAGCGCTACTCGAGGGCAGCACCCTGTCCGAGGAAACGGTACAGAAGGCGGCCGAGGCCGTTGGAACGGAACTGGATCCGATGTCGGACCACAGGGCTTCGGCGGCCTACCGGCTTGCCATGGCGTGCACCTTGACGCGGCGCGCCGTCAGGCAGGCCATCGAACGGTTGAAATAGGGCCTTTTCAGGCCCTGAAGGGAATACAGCGATGAAGAAACTTATCACCCTCGAAATCAACGGCGAACTCACGGAGCTCTCGGTAGAGCCCAGCGAGAGCCTGTTGCAAGTATTGCGCCGGCAGTACGGCCTTACGGGAACGAAGCGCGGCTGCGATTCCGGCGGCTGCGGCTGCTGCACCGTTCACCTGGACGGCAAGGCGGTTTATTCATGCATGGTATTCGCCAGCTCGCTGCAAAACCGCAGGGTCACGACCATCGAAGGGCTCACCGGGGACGGTGAACTCGACCCCTTGCAAACGGCCTTCGTGGAAAAGGGCGCCGTGCAGTGCGGTTATTGCACCTGTGGCATCATCATGACCGCGAAGGAATTTCTTTCGCACGAAAGCGACCCGGATGAAGAACAGATTCGGCATGCGATCGCGGGCAACCTGTGCCGTTGCACGGGTTACCACAAGATCGTAGAAGCCATCAAAACAGCTGGCTCAGGCAGCTAAGACAAATCAAGGTGAGTGAGATTATGACCAAGACTACCGTCGTCGGCCAAAGTGTCCTAAGACCAGACGCCTATGAAAAAGTCCGGGGAGGCAAAGGCTTCCCGGTCAACGTAACGCTGCCGGGGATGCTGCACGCCAAGCTGTTGCGCAGCCCGTACCCGCACGCCCGGATCGTCGGCATCGACGCTTCCGAGGCGGAAAAATTACCTGGTGTGAAGGCCGTGCTGCTGCCCGAGGACGTGCCGCAGAAGAAGTTCTGCCCGGTCTTTTTCGTGCCGACAATGGCCGCCAGCATGATCCAGGACATGCTGATCCTCAGCAACACCGTCCGTTACACGGGCCAACCCGTGGCGGCCGTGGCGGCGACCAGCATCGAGATCGCCGAACAGGCCCTGGAACTGATCGACGTGGAATACGAGGAACTCGACGCGGTTTTCGATACCGAGTCGGCGATGCGCGACGGCGCACCGCGTTTGCACGAAGCGGCCGAAAACAACATTGCCAAAAACCCGGTTTTCGAATTCGGCGACCTGGAAGCGGGTTTCGCCGAAGCCGATCATATTTTCGAAGGCACATACAAAACGCAGCGGGCGCACACCTGCTACATGGAACCGCGCGTTTGCGTGGTCGACTGCGATGCCGACGGGCGCCTGACGGTCCATTCGTCCATGCAGCACATGTTCGGCCTGCGCGAAAAACTCGCATTCGCGCTGGACTTGCCTGACAGCATGGTCAAGGTCATCAAGCCGCCCTATATCGGCGGCGGTTTCGGCGGCAAGCTCGATATCGGTTATATCGAACCGATCGCCGCGCTTCTGAGCCGCAAGACCGGCAGGCCGGTGCGCATCGAGCAAACCCGCTTTGAGGACTTCATCTCAACGACACGAAACCCGATCGAGGTGTACCTCAAGACCGGTATCCGCGCGGACGGAACCTTCACGGCCCGCTACGCGCGCAGCACGCTCGACTGCGGGGCTCACGCGACGCACGGCGCGGAGGTCATCATGGTGCACGGCATGTTCGGCATCCTTTTGACCTACCGCTGCCAGAACCAGACCTGGGAGGGCCGCACGGTTTACACCAACAACATGATCGGCGGCGGCTACCGCGGTTACGGTTCACCCCAGGGCTGCTTCGCGGTGGAATCCCAGATCGACGAAATCTGCAATGAACTGGGTTTCGATCCGATCGAATTCCGTCTCAAGAACGCGCACCATGAAGGCGATCCGCACCCGTTCCTCCAAGGTTTCAACCTGACGACATACCGTTTCGAGGACTGCCTGCGGCAGGGGGCGGAGCGTATCGACTGGACACAGCGGACCGCTCCTGACAGCAAACAGGGCGTCCTGCGGCGGGGCGTCGGCCTTGGTTGCCAGCCCTTGTGGGTCAGCGGCTGCGTGGGATTTCCCGATATTTACGAGCACAGCGGCGCGATCATCACGATGAACCCAGACGGCACCGCCAACCTGGCCAACGCGACCGTGGACATGGGCTCGGGCCAGATAACCACGCTCTGCCAGATCGCGGCCGAGGAACTCGGTCTCCGGGCCGACCAGGTACGCATGACCTACGCGGACACCGAAACGGTGCCGTTCGACGCGCCCAGCCATGCCAGCCGTGTGACCTATTCCGCCGGCAACGCCGTCAAGGCCGCAGCCGCGGACGCGAAGCAGAAACTGCTCGAGGTCGCCGCGATCATGCTGGATACGGACGCCGGCGACCTCGAGGTCCGCGAAGGCCACGTACACCAGACGGGCACCGACCGGAAGCTGACCATCGCCGAGGTCGTCACGCGGGCGGAAAGCCCCTTCGTACAGATGACGGCGGAAGGCCCCATGCCGACCACGATCGCCGAAAAGGGCACGATCATCGGTGTTTCCAGCCTGGCCCCGCCGTCGAACCCGTCCCCGTCGTCAGTGGAGTTCGTCGAAGTGGAAGTCGACACCGAGACCGGCGAAGTCAAGGTGCTGCAGGCCGTGTTTGCACACGATGTAGGCAAGCTCATCAACCCGGCGGCCGCTGAAGGCCAGGTCGAGGGCGGCTTCCAGCAGGGTATGGGCTATGCGCTGATGGAAAACATTCAATTCGACGCCGAAACCGGAACCTGCCTGACGGGTGATTTCCTCGACTACAAGATTCCGACGGCGGTGGAAATGCCGCGCCGCATCGAGAGCATCTTTATCGAGTCGAACGAACCCACGGGTCCGTTCGGTGCCAAGAGTCTGTCGGAGCCCTGCTGCACCGTGCCCGCGCCGGCGATCGCCAATGCGATTTTCAACGCCGTTGGCGTGCGCGTCAAGGAATTGCCGATCACGCCGGAGAAGATCCTGGCGGGTCTCGGCAAACTCTGAGCCCGCGCCAATGAAAATCGAAAAGCGCTTTGTCATTGAGGCGGCACAGGAGACCGTGTGGGACTTTATCAGTTTGCCCGAAAAGGTCGGTATGTGCTTTCCGGGATGCCAGGGCGTCAACAAGCTCGGCGATGGTAAATACCAGACCGATATCAAGGTGCAGATCGGCCCGATCAAGACCGTGTTCAATATCGAGTTCGAGGAAACCGAGATACGGCCGATGGAGTATTTCGCCTACACCAGCCGCGGCGAAGAAGGCCACCGCGCCAGCCGTCTGAAAGCCAACAGCACGCTGACGCTTTCACCGCTGGACGGTAACAGGACCCAGGTCGACTACGAGTCCGAGTTGTCCATCGTTGGACGGCTCGGCAAGTTCGGTCTGAGCATGATGAAGAAGAAAGCGGATGCCATGGGCGACGAATTCATCGCCGCGCTGCGATCCCAGATCGAGGGCCCCGCAGCGGAAGCGGTGACGGATACGGCCGCGGCGCCCGCGGCTCAAGGCAGCCGGTTCGGCGCCAGGCAGATGGCCATCGCCGCAGTCGCCGCCGCTGCCGTCGTCTTCGTGGTTTACTTTTTCGTCACCCACTGACGGACCCTGCATACGCCCCGCCGCGCGAGTTCTCCGTGCACCTGCCATCATTTATGGCCCGCAGACATTGGCTTGACTGTATTGACGGCAGCGACAACACTTATAGCAACAATACGGGATCAGAGCATGGCTGAGAGCAAACTGCCGTTCAAAACCAATCTCTCGCAACCCCTGAAAACGGGGCAGCCAAAGGACCCGGCCGACTCACGCGCGGCCCGGGGTCAGGCCAGGCGCGCGAAACTGTGGGGCCTGCCGCGAAAGAAAATACAGGGCACCAAGGTCGATATCCGCCAGGAGCGAGTCGAGCGCATCAAGTGGTTTGCCAAGTGGGTTGTCATCATACCGTGCAGTATTTATGCCCTGTCATGGGTTTACCTGGTCTTTGCCGACCTGTTCGGCGCCTGAGAAACACCTGCGACAATTGCCCCGCCGACGGAAGTTCGGGGCGAGAAGCTGTTGCCAGAACCCCATCAATGTGATTAACTTTGATTCCCTTTGCAATATCAGGGGGATAGGAGAGCACAACGATGAAACACATATTTCCGATACTTTTCCTCTCGGTCGCGATGATCGCAATGTCCGCCTGCCAGAAGCAGGACCAGGACCAGAGCCAGGCGGCGCCCGAAGCCGCAGCAACCACTGACGCGGCCGCCGCAGCGCCGGCAGCCGATGAAAGCGCGGACGACATGGCCGCGGCCGCTGAAACGGCCGAGGAAGCCGCAGCGGACATGGGCGACGACGCCGCCGATATGGCCGACGATGTCGCTGACGAAGCCGGCGATGCGATGGACGCCGCTGGCGAAGCGGCCGACGACGTCGCCGAGGACGCGAAGGACGCCATGGACGACGCTGCCGACAAGGCCGAGGACGCCGCAAAGGAAGTCACCGGCGATGATGACGGCGCCTGATACGGATGCCTGATTGCCGGGTTCCCGGTTGTAGCTGGCGTTTTC
>Ga0210122_1000785_pt1 | contig 11077 bp, 10 predicted proteins | sample Muzzi_CordB_D2_FD_185530 | JGI IMG/M metagenome (GOLD analysis project Ga0210122, IMG submission 185530) | Wetland microbial communities from San Francisco Bay, California, USA, that impact long-term carbon sequestration - Muzzi_CordB_D2 (SPAdes) | ecosystem: Environmental > Aquatic > Marine >... | reverse complement strand
GAGGCGCAGGGCACGGATGGCCTTGAAGCCGAACACGTTACCCACCAGCGAGGTGAACACGTTCACCACAGAGCCTTCCTCGAACAGGTCGATCGGGTAGGCAATGAAGGCATAGAAGCAGGTGTCGTCGCCCGGCACATCCTCGATCGCATAGGCACGACCCTTGTAGTAATCCAGGTCGGTCAGCAGGTCGGTCCATACCGTGGTCCAGGTACCGGTAGAGGACTCGGCTGCCACCGCGGCGGCGGCCTCTTCGCGCGGCACACCCGGCTGCGGGGTAATCTTGAAGCAGGCCAGGATATCCGTGTCGAGCGGGGTATATTCCGGCATCCAGTAGGTTTCACGGTATTCTTTTACGCCTGCGCTGTAGGTTTTTACTGCCATCTTGGAGATCCTCCAGTTGGGTTATGCATCTTGTACTGAATCTGCAGGGCCGATCAGTATACAGCCGTCCGGTGCGATTCAGGTGGTCACATTGTCCATGAATTAAACCATAAATAAAATTAAATATTAATGATCAATACAATAAGTAATTACTTATAGTATATGCGACTGATTTTCTTTACTTTTTGTCATCATATCCTTCATCCGGCATATCATAGGTCGCCGAACTCACGTGTTCTGCATCCGCGTCCGCCTGACGCCGCTCATGGATCTGTGCACGACGCTTCTCCAGGCGCTGCTCCCGCGCCCCTGCGCGCACCGGGATGCTTGCCTCACCAAACAGCACCTGCTTGAGAAAGCGCATGGAAAAGGCCAGCAGGGCCTCCTCGTCGGCCAGTAGCCGTTCCATCCCGATCTGTTCGGTATCGAAGAGTTCGGTGAATCCCGGGGTCTGGATAAACTCGCGGAACTTGTCCATGTCGTAGCTGCACATGTCGTACAGCTGCAGACTGCGCCCCGAAGGTGCACCGACTGTGGGGCCGCTGGAGCGCTTCTTGATGATGATGTCGCGCCACTCGCGGTTCATCTCGTCATATTTCTCGACGCCCTGTTCCCTGCGGTATTCGCGTACCGTTTGGGTACGCGGTTCCTCATGGCCCTTGCAGTGCGGTTCCTTGACGACGAAATACATGTCCTCGACGGTGGCACTGTCCTTGGCGCGTACCCCCATGCTGCCAAGCGCGTAGTAGCGGCACGCCGTCGGCCGGTCCGTGTAGACCGTACAGCCCTCCTCGCCGAGGAACACGCATTCCCGGGTACCCGGCTTGGTCTTCAGCTTCAGACCCGGCATCCCTTGGGCGTCCATCTGGAACGGCAATGTGTAACGGGCCACGAAATCATAGGAAGTGGTTTCCAGCCGGTTTTTCAGACGGATGATGTCGTAAGGCAACAGCTGGATGTTGATATTGCGGCAACATTCATTGAAGCAGGAAATGCCGGGGTGGCAATTGAACCGGAACTCGTCGTCCAGCCCGAGCTGGGTCGGACGGACCGGACTCTCGAACGGGATATCGCTGAACCTCCCCTCGAAGAGATTACCGCCACCCTCGTACTCGAGGGGTTTGTTGACAGGTTTATCGTCACTCATGATGTCACTCCGATCGGGGTCTGACCCGTCTTGCACTTACCTAAACCCGGACCACGTACCCCCAGATCCCCTCCCCCTGGAAGGGGGAGGGTCAGGGTGGGGGTTGAGCGCCCGGCTCATTCTCTCCACCCCCATCCCGGCCTCCCCCCTAAAAGGGGGAAGGAGAAACAGGCGTGGTGCCTCTTAGGTAAGTACCCTTCGGGTCAGACCCCGGTTTTTCCTGTTATCTCCTGATAATGTTTAGTACATAACTGATGGCTATGTATACAAGTAAAAACCGGGGTCTGACCCCATTAGAGGTAAAAAAGGCCGGATACCCTGCGGCATCCGGCCTTTGGATACTACCTTGTACCGACTGGTTTAGACGTCAGCACCCGGATGCTGCATGGCCGAAACCTCATCATCGGCCGGCTTGATCAGCTGTACATACTTCACCTTCTTGCAGCTCCACTCACCTGTGTTGCGGTCGTAGGTGGAATTGACGAAGCACTTCCAGTTATCTTCGTCAATTGCCAGGTAATCCGCCCGGTAGTAGTAACCCGGGTAACGGGATTCCTCGCGGAACTGGATGTGCTTCATGTGCGCATAGGCCGCCAGCAGGCGATGGTAGTTTTCCCAGGCACGCAACAGCTCATGCAGGTCCTTGGCACGCAGCTTGAGACTGTCCTCGCGAAGCATACCCAGCTTGCGCTCGGCCACTTCCAGCATTGCCTTGTTGGTCTGGTACATGGTCGAGACACCGGCCACGTATTCGTCCATCACCTTCTGCAGGCGGAACTGGAACATCCTCGGCGTGATGTAGTGCGGGTTGATATCGATCGCCGTGGTGTAGTCCTTGTTCTCGAGGAAGTTCTTCACCGGCTGGTAGATCTCGGCGACGATGTCGTCGACGCTGCGATCCAGCTCCGGCTTGATGTCCTTGTTGTCGAGCACATACTTCACCATGGACTTGGCCGCAATGCGTCCCTCGGTATGGGAACCGGAGGAGAACTTGTGACCGGAGGCGCCGACGCCGTCACCGCCGGTGAACAGGCCGCGGACGGTGGTCATGCGGTTGTATCCCCAATGGTAATGATCCGGCGTGCCCGGGAGGTCTTCCGGACCGGAACACCAGATACCGGCACAACCGGCGTGCGAACCCAGCAGGTAGGGCTCGGTCGGCATCAGTTCGGACATCTCCTTGTCGGGCTCGATGTTCTCGCCGGCCCAGACACCGCACTGACCGATGGTCATGTCGAGGAAGTCCTCCCAGGCCTCGGCCTCGAGGTGCTTGATCTCTTTCGGGGTCATGGTCTCGGCCAGCTTGGCGAGCGCCGTCGGGGTGTCCATGAAGATCGGGCCGCGGCCTTCCTTCATCTCGTGCATCATCAAATGGTTACGCAGACAGGTACCCATCTTGTGGCCTGAGGCATAGCCGTCGTAGCCGGCATCGGCGAGCATGTGGGCATTCTTTGCCTGGTAATCTTCACCCATGGCATTCATGGCCTGGGCCTTGAACAGCAGGAACCAGGCGCCAACCGGACCATAACCGTCCTTGAAGCGGGCGGGCACGAAGCGGTTTTCCATCAGCGTCAGCTCGGCGCCAGCCTCCGCGGCCATGGAATAGGTGGAACCGGCGTTCCAGACCGGATACCAGGCACGCCCCTGGCCTTCACCAATGGAACGCGGACGGAACACGTTCACGGCACCGCCGCAGACCAGCAGGCAGGCCTTGAACTTGTAGACGTAGACCTTGTCCTCGCGGACGCTGAATCCGGCGGCACCGGCGACGCGGCCCGGATCGTTCTTGTCATTGAGCAGGCGCACGATGAAAACCCGTTCCTGGATACGATCGGTACCCAGGGCCTTCTTGGCGGCCTCGGCGACGATCCACTTGTAGGACTCACCGTTGATCATGATCTGCCACTTCCCGGAGCGGACCGGCTTGCCACCTTCGGTCAGTGCCTTGCCTTCGTCACCCGGCTGTTTCCACACCGGCAGGCCCCACTCTTCGAAGTGGTGCACGGAATCATCGACGTGACGGCCGGTGTCATACACCAGGTCCTCGCGGGTGATGCCCATCAGGTCACCACGCACATAGCGCACGTAGTCGGCCGGGTCGTTCTCGCCCATGTAGGTGTTGATGGCGGACAGGCCCTGTGCCACGGCACCGGAGCGGTCCAGTGCGGCCTTGTCGACCAGCTTGATGTTCAGATCCACGCCCTGCGCCTTGGCGACGTCCGCCCAGCGCATGATTTCGAAGGCGCAGCCGCAGGCGGCCATGCCACCACCGATGATGAGGATGTCGACTTCCTCCTCGACCACCTCGGGGTTACCAAAACCATATTCAGCCATAATGCTTTCCTCTTGTCCCGGGCGTTACGCCGGTTGATAAAATTCCGATGCGAAAGCCTAGCTGGAGAACTGGCTTGTATCGCAGACGTGCGTACCCTTGGTAAACAGGGTGGAATGATCGGTGATCTCGTCCATCACGGCTTCCGGCTTGTTGCTGTATGGCTGTATGGAACCCTCCGGGGTGGTACGGATCGGGAACTTGAAGCGCTTCATGTTGCCGTTGCGGAACTTGATGGTCCACATGATGGAATCCGAACCACGCAGCGGCTGCACGGAGGCACCCATCGGTACGATGTCGGCATAGTGGCGGCATTCGATCGCCTGCTGCGGGCAGATCTTCACGCAGGAATAGCATTCCCAGCACTGCTCGGGCTCCTGGTTGTAGGCCTTCATCGCATGGCCGGTGGCGGAACCGTCCTTGTCGAGCATCATCAGGTCGTGCGGGCAGATGTACATGCAAGCCGTCTTGTCCTGACCCTTACAGCCATCGCACTTATCTGTACGTACAAATGTAGGCATATTGTTTCTCCATCTTGTGCATTTGTGTACTGCGGTTAACCTCCACCGTATCGCAAGCGAGACGACGGTCTCTTGAGCCGTTACTTCGCGGAATGCCCGCTCATCTTGATTTCGACTTTCTCATCGTCCTTCAGGCTGCCGTAGTAATCGCGCAGGATGGCGAGCACCTCCGGACGGGAAAACTTGTCGGATACCTCTTCACCTTCCGACAGGGCCTTGCGCAGCTTGGTGCCCGACAGCAGGATCCGGTCCGTACCTTCATGCGGGCAGGTCTTCATGGAAGCCATGCCGTCACACTTGTTGCACCAGAAGGTCCAGTCGATCTTGAGCGGCAGGGTTTCCAGCGCATCGGCCGGAATCTCGTCGAAGATATGGTGGGCATCGAACGGGCCGTAGTAGTCGCCAACACCCGCATGATCACGCCCCACGATCTGGTGGGAGCAGCCGTAGTTCTGGCGGAATACGGCGTGCAGCAGGGCCTCGCGCGGTCCGGCATAACGCATATCCAGCGGATAACCCGCCTGGATCACGGTGTTGTCTGAAAAATACTTGTCGATCAGGGTGCCGATGGCGTTACTGCGCACGTCGGCCGGTATATCACCGGGTTTCAGCTTGCCCAGCAGGGAATGAATCAGCACCCCGTCCAGCGTTTCAATCGCGATCTTGGCGAGGTACTCATGGGAGCGGTGCATCGGATTGCGCGTCTGGAAACAGGCGATGGTATTCCAGCCGCGCTTTTCAAATTCAGCGCGGGTCTGTGCCGGAGTCATGAACTGGTCACCGTAGGCTTCCGGAAAGCCGCCCTGCGACAGGACATTGATGGGGCCGGCCAGGTTCACGTCCCCCTGCTCCATTACCATCTTGACGCCCGGGTGCTCGGCATCTGTGGTCTTGTAGACCATCATGCACTCGTGTTTCTTGTCGATGCTGTACTTCTCGGTGACCTTCATGGTGGCGAGGATTTCACCGCTCTCGGAGTCCGCCAGCGCGATGTCATCGCCTTCGGTGATGCCATCGGCTGTGGCCTGATCCGCAGACAGGGTGATCGGAATCGGCCAGAACAGGCCGCTGGTCATCTGCATACCATCGCAGACACCTTCCCAGTCCCCGTGGGTCATGAAGCCTTTCAGCGGGGTGAAGCCGCCGATGCCCAGCATGATGATGTCACCCGCTTCACGGGAGGAAACGTTGACTTTGGGGAGGCCGGCCGCGCGTGCCTTTTCGGCTGTCAACGCCTCGCCTTCGAGTAACAGCGGTTTCAGTTCACCGCCGCCATGTGGCTTAACTAGAGTGGACATGTAACTCCTTAAATAAACGCCGTTGTACGTGAATTTGGATAGTCTTGTTCTTCGAGATATCCCGTTAAAAAATCGGGATAAATTGAGTCGTCCCGCCTGTTGCAGGGGGGAGATACGATATAGATTTACTGCTGAAATGCCAACCAGTAATATCTAGCCAACCATAAAGCCAGCTTATAGATTCAATTGATTGTATTTATTACAAAAAAACAGGCGTTTTCCATAAGAATCCACTAATAGATTCAATACCTGATAAACATGCTCAGGTACTCTGCGGATTCTTTTCCCGCGGCACAGCCACACGGGCTAGGTGGCAATCATCCGGGCGCCGATCACCAGCAGCACCAGAGCAAAAATCCGCTGCAGGACAGGACGCGGCAGATGGTGAGCCAGGCGTGCACCAGGCGGTGCCAGCAGGACACTGGTCGCGACAATCCCGACAGCGGCTGGCCAATAGATGAAACCGGTACTCAGCTCGCCGGCGCCCGCCCCGCCCAGGGCAAACCCGACCGCCCCGGCCGCAGCGATCGGCAGTCCGCAGGCGGCAGCGGTACCGACAGCCGTGCGGATGTCGATCCGGTTCCAGAGCAGATACGGCACGGTCAGCGTCCCGCCCCCGATGCCGAGCAGGGCCGACACGGCCCCGATCACTGTACCGGCCGCCCCCAGCCCGGCCGATCCGGGCAGCACCCGGTGAGGTGCCGGCTGCCGGCCCGCCAGGAGTTGCCCGGCAACCAGCACTTCGAATACCCCGAATACCACGCCCAGCTCCGGACTGCTGATCTGTCGTGCCAGCCAGGCCCCGCCCAGTGCACCGAGCACGATCCCCGGCGTCAGGCTCCGGACGGCATGCCAGTGAACGCTGCCGCGCCGCTGGTGCGCCAGTAACGAGGAAATGGAGGTCACCACAATCGTTGCCAGCGAGGTACCGATAGCAAAGTGCATCAGGGTGTCCCCGGCAAACCCCTGCTGCCGAAACAGCACGGCCAGTGCGGGCACGATGACCAGTCCGCCGCCGATACCCAGCAACCCGGCCAGCAAACCGGCGATGGCACCGGTGATCAGGTAGGCGAGTATTTCCATTGCGGGAGGATATTCGAATTACTGTTCAACAGGACACACCCGCTAATTATTCGGAATCTTTCGCATCCCTGCGTAGTTTCATGCAGGTGATCTGCTTTTAGTGATTACTTGCCATGCGAACACTCCATTCCCCGATTACGGAAAGGGGGTCTTCCTGTATCGACTCTTCAATGTCATTGATAAGTCTTAGAATCAGATCTTCAAGGACATCATCAAAGGCTTCCACCGGGGTTTTGGGTTCCAGACCCGGCGGGCCGCTTTTATTGCCAATGGTAGTATGTATCGCGTGTTGATAGCTATCTTCCCTGACCGTTCTACCCTCCAGACTGAATTCGGCCTGCATCTCATAGTAGTCGGTTACTGTTGAACCGATCAGCCCGAATGTCAGGCCCGTACCAAACCCTTTGGCTACAGCTTCACCTTTATCGCCAAAGTTGTTAACGGTGATTTTCAATATCCCTTCCGCGCTTTCAGTTACCGGTATTGCGAAAGATGTTGCGCGGACAATGCGGTCGACGTGGCTCTTTAGCATTTGATCACCCTTCGGATAGCGCTCGCCATTTCGCTGGAACTCGGTAACAATTTCCAGTCTGTAGGGTTCTGAACGCCGCGTGATGTCACTATAGTTTACCCCGGAGTAGGCAGGGTCGACATACGACCTAGGCATCAGGCATCCAGCAAGCAGCAACACCAGCATTACGATGCCCGCCATGAATAACTGGCTCAGCCCTGGATGCCTGACGATTGGAAGAGGATGTTCTGCAAGCATGACACACCTCCTTCTTTGAAGATTGTCAGGGTTGCAATTTATACTTCCCTCACTGATAGAGAATATATTTTCTCCGGGAAATCACCATGATACTTATCAAACGGAGGTAAAATAACCTGCAAATAGTGATCAGTAATTGATACCGGTTAAACATGTCGATCCACTCCCGAATTCCAGCCATTGCGTCCTTCGACGTGATCTCGATGCATCCATATTAATTCCTGAATACTGTAGTGCTGCATGCTGTATGAATGATTGACATCCAAGCGGCAGCTTTTTGCAGCGGTGTCACGCGACACTGGTTACATCAAGGGTTCGCCAGATGTATGTCTTGTTTTGGAAGACTCTGACCAAACGCGAACTACTTAAACAAGATATCTTTAAAGGACAGGGCATCGACCCGGAAGATCCATTCAGGCTGAATAGCTGAACGGTAAGCAACCTGCATATTCTGTTGAAAAACCCGAAATTCAGAGAAGGCCTGACTTCTGCCAAGGCTCGTCGTCTTCAATAGTGCAATTCAAATCTTGCGTATGAGGTGATGTGAGAATCTCTGCCGAGCCCACTGCATCATTTCAATCGCGTTGCGCGAGCACCGCTGGCAATACGACCTTTGCAATACGTTTGGTCAGTGTGTAAATTCGCCGCATCTGATCCACAAATGACATCTCGATCCGCACCAGCGCGAGGTAATCCGGCTCGCCCACGGTCAATCGCTCCGCCTTCCGGGCCAGCAATCGCTCCGAGTGCTCCCGTATCTCGTCCTTCATCATCAACACGGATTCTGCTGCCCGCTGGTCATTGTCACGAATCGCTTGCACCGTAAGCTCCACGGACTTGACTATCGTAGCGTGGAACTCTATCAGCATCTTTCGGGTTTCCTCTCCCGGCGATGTTTTCAGGCCGACCCACTTGTGTCCCAGGGCAACGAGATCGGTCTCGATGACATCCGCCAGGCTCTCCATATTGTCTGTGGCCGTCATCAAACCCTGGAATTCCAGACTTTCTTCTTCTGTGAGTGATCCCTGGCGAATCTTCCCGAGGTAATGGAGTATCGCTACCTCCAGGATATCCACCTCATCATCACGGCGTGCTATATCTGCGAAACGCTTGATGTCGCGTTCCCTGAATGCCGGTCTGATGCCCTGCAGCATGCCAAGCGTTATGTCCCCGACGCGCCCCAGTTCCAGGCGTACCTGCTGCAGTGCCACCGACGGTGCCGCAAGGGCCGCTTCATCCAGGAATTCGGGCTCGATAATGACATCCTTGCGGGGAGCGCGTTCACGCACCAGCCATTCCGACAGACGGGCGAACCAGCCCGTGAAACCGATGAACAGCAGGGTATTGGCGACGTTGAAGAAGGTGTTTGCGTTGGCAATCTGGCGCGGTACTTCCGCCGCCGCCCTGGCCGCACCCTCCAACCCGGTGCTGGATGGCGAGATCCAGATTGCGATGTCCACCAGCAGCCAGATCAGGGGCAGCCACAGCAGAACGCCCACCACATTGAAGGCGACATGCACGACCGATGCGCGCACGGCCTGCGTGTTCTTACTGCTGAGGATACCCATCAGAGCGGTAGTCACCGCCGTGCCGATATTGGCACCGAGTGCCAGGGCAATACCTGCAGACAGTCCGAGCAGTCCCTCGCTGGCCATGGCAATGGCGATACCCACTGTGGCAGCGGATGATTGCACAATAGCGGTGAACACCGCCCCTGCGAGCATGCCGGCCGCCGGTCGCTCCAGGCTCTTCAGAATATCCAGAAACGGTTCATGACTGCGCAGCGGTGTCATGGCATCGCCCATCAGTCCCATGCCGTAGAATACCAGGCCGATGCCCATGATCATCATGCCGTAGTATTTGACCTTCTCGCGCTTGGCGCTGAACAGCATGAAAAAGCCGAGGGCGACCGGGCCAAGGGAATAGGCTGACAGATTGAAAGCCAGCAACTGGGCTGTCACGGTGCTGCCGATGTTGGCGCCCATGATCACCCCGACTGACTGGGCGAGGGTCATCATGCCGCTGCTGATGAAACCCACGACCAGCAAGGTGGTCACCGTGGAGGAATTGAGCACCCCGGTGACGAACGCCCCGGTCAGTGCGCCCATAAAGCGGTTTGTCGTGAGCTTGCCCAGGACGGTTGTCAGGGCATGACCTGCCGCTTTCTTCATTCCCTCCGAGAGCTGCTGCAGACCGGCGAGAAACAGGGCAAGCCCGCCGAATAGCCCGAGTCCGAGCTGTAACCAGTCCGGAGACTCTGCCGCAACGTCCGGTACGGCGGCGAAGGTGATCATGGCGAACAACAGCAATGCCACCCCGAAACCCGACAGGGAAAGATACGAGAAGGTGAACCTGAACGAATCGGGTTCCAGTGGCAGTGATCTCATCAATACCCTCTTTATTGAATATCTAATTGACAGGGACGAAAAGGCAGATCAAGTCTACGGAGAGTGAGTGGAAGAATACCTTTGTAACGACCTTTTGATCAAACAGAAATCACATGCAGTGCACAGGACCGGAAATCAAGTGATTGGCCACATATTCCACCTTGTATATTCTTGATCCAACCAGATAAATCTGTAAATACAAACTGATAGCAGGAACAAAGGTTAGATGTATTACCATGAACAATTTATCCCAGTTGAGTGCAATCTGCGCCTTCTCGTTTACCTTCATAAGTTTGGCAGCCGATGCGTCACTGACAGGTATATCGCCCGCAACTTCCGGGGGTACGGACTGGCAGGCAGTCGATGATGATGACCTTGAAGCAAGCTGGCTCGCGAATGCGGCTCTGGCGGAGACCATGGACTTTGGAGTTTCTGGCATCAACACCAATGGCAGCATGAGCGCCGAATCCATATAGCAGGGTTCAGGTTATGCATACCAGCCATCTACAGGACCTGGAGGGCAACTGTTTATGTAAACAGGCACATGCTATTCAAACTCGATCTCCTCGTAAATCTTTTGCGCATTACGGGTTTTCAGCTGATCGTAGTTTTCAAGATAGTTGAATCTCGACTGGTCAATCCTGTTCACTTCCTCGATACCACCACCAGCCTCCATGAATTCGGCAACGGTTTTTCTAACTCAAGTTTCGGAGTTCAAAATCGCCTAAATTCAGTTTCGTCGCCTATTCACTCATACTCCAAACGCAGGGTGATGGCATCCAGCTGAAGGCTGCGAACGAAAAAAGCATTCACTCGTTCGTCTATCATTTCCATAATGGTCTCTTTTGAACACCCCAGCGTTTTCCGCAAGTCATGAAGTGCTCCCGATATGATTGAACGGAATATTTGCCATAGACGCCCGGCAAAACTCAGCGTATCCAGCTGTTCCTGTATATTAGAGCGAATGTCCCCGATGCGGCTCTCGTGACCCGCCAACTTGTTATGCATGAGCATCAAATAACGAATGGCGCACAGATGTATCGATGCCGTGTGTGACGCGAAGGTGGCTGTTTGCTCCTTGAGAAAGCCAAGGTGCTGCTTCGCCTCCTTGAAGTACACCTCAATACCCCAGCGCAATGCGTATACCTCCAGCATT
>Ga0210122_1000782_pt1 | contig 11088 bp, 9 predicted proteins | sample Muzzi_CordB_D2_FD_185530 | JGI IMG/M metagenome (GOLD analysis project Ga0210122, IMG submission 185530) | Wetland microbial communities from San Francisco Bay, California, USA, that impact long-term carbon sequestration - Muzzi_CordB_D2 (SPAdes) | ecosystem: Environmental > Aquatic > Marine >... | reverse complement strand
CCTGCAGTACGACCTGACGATCGTCCTGGATGGAGTCGAGGGCGGCCTGAAGAAGATGAGCCCGGGGGACTACGGCCGGCTCGACACCTACCTGACGAACCTCGGGCCCGACACCGCGCCGGGGCGTACGGGATCGAAGTCCGCGTACCTGGTGGCCTGGTACCTGTCGACCGACACCACGATCGACACGAGCGACATCCGGATCGGGTCCTACTCGGGCAACAGCCTGGACGCCGACGAGACGTTCCGGTTCTGGGCCGACTTCATGATCCCGGTAGGGACCCCGAATGGGTTCTACTACTTCGGCGCCATCGTCGACTACACGGAGATCCTGAACGAGACGGACGAGACCAACAACGTCGCGCTCGGTGACCTGATCAACATTCGGTAGGGCGCTGGGACGTTCGAGGCCGGGTGTGGGGCGATCCACCGGAGAGCCCCGCACCCGGCCGTCTTGCCGACGCCGAGCGGGCCACCGGGCTACCCCTCCGGCCTCGACTCCGTCGGTGCGGAATCTGTGAAAAGCGGCTGGCGCCTTTCGACGGTTCCTGCCGCCCGAGCTTTCCGGGCGCCGTCCGCGACCACGAAACGGCGCGGCGTGATCCGGCGCGGCGCTCCTCCTGTGACCGGTACCGCGAGCAGGTCGTCGACCCCGAGCGCCGCACGACGTCGAAAGACCACCTCCCGTCCGTTGGGAGAGAACGCCGGATCGAGGTCGCCCGGTGTGTCTGAGGGTGGTCGGGTCAGTGGCCGGACCACTTCTTCGGCGAGATCGACGACGAGGATTCGTGAAGTCGACCGGCCCGGTTGGAGGACCGAAACCGCCAGCCATTTCCCTTCAGAAGACCAGGCCAGGTCCTGGGCGATACCAGGCTCGGCGCCGGTGAGGGGGCGAGGCGTGCCGCCGCTCGACGGCACGGCCAGGACCGACCAGACGCCTTCCCCTTCGTCGACGTGGAGGTATGCCACGACCGCACCATCCGGCGAGAAGACCGGGCTGCCTCTGGATGTCGAGCGGGAGGGCAAGGCCGCCGGGTCCCCGCCCGCGATCTGCTGCACACAATCGGCCTGACCCTCTCTCGTAGCCGCCCGCTCCGGCCACTGGAGGGTGCAGACGATCGTCGAGGCCACCAGCACGAGGATCAGGCCGAGAGCGCTGGCCAGCGGCCAGACCATGGGCGGGATGTGCCGACGGCGAGCGTGGGGCGGCGCAGGGTGAGCCAGCAGTCTGTAGCCGCGGCGCGGGACGGTCTCGATGTAGCGCGGGTGTTGGGCGTCGTCGCCCAGGCCCTGCCGGAGCTGCCAGACGAGGTGCTTCAGCACGCCCTCGGTGAGGAAGCGATCCTCCCAGAGCTCGGCGATCAGCTCGTCGTGAGTCGCGACCCGGTCGCGTCTCGCTGCCAGGGCAAGGAGCAGATCCATCACCTTGGGCTCGAGTCGCCGTTCCTCCCCGCCCGAGGAGATCACCAGGCGGTCGGGCTCCACCCGCCATTCGCCGAGCCGGAACGGCCCGAGTCGTCGAGAGGCCTGCGCCGTCGGAGGATCGCTTGGGTGTGCGTGTCGCGCCATGATGCGCGTATATACGCAGAATCAAATCAGTAGGTTTTTGATCGTCTTCCCATGGAGAAAGTTTTGATGAAGCAGGCAATCACGATCATTTTCGCCCTTCTGGTGGTCGCCGGTCTCCTCCCGATCGACCAGGCTGCCTACGCTCAGCCGATCTACAACGTTCCGAACCCGACCAACGTGCCGGATAGTGACTTCACCCGGCTCAACGACTCAGGGTTCACAGTCGCGGCACACCCGAACTTCTCGGTGGCGGCCGTGCGGACCCAGGACGGCACAGTCTGCCGGGGCCGGTGCCAGCCCAGCGAGCCGCAACCCGAGCTCGCGGCGGACCAGCAGCAGGGAGATCGTCATCTGGAGGAGCACCGTCGCCACCGACAGGTACCAGAGGTGGCGGAGCTCGAAGCCGGGCCGGCCCGAAAGCCAGATCGCGGGCAGGGCGAAGCTCACGATCCTCGAGGCGCTGCTCGCGAGCGACGGCACCGTGTTGCCCAGCGCCTGGAACATGCCGGAGCAGGTGAAGATCACCCCGGACGCGACGAAGTTCCAGGAGATGATCGCCAGGAACTCGGCACCGACGGCGAGGACGTCCGGATCGGCGCTGAAGACGCGGATCAACAGGTCCGGCCGGATGTGGCAGAGCAGGGAGAGGATGATCATCAACGTGCTGCCGATCACCGCTGCCGCGCCGAAGGTGGCCCTCACCCGGTCGGGGCGGCCGGCGCCCACGTTCTGTCCAGCCACCGGCGCCACCGCGAAGGCGATCGCCATCGCCGGCAGGAAGATCGACTGCATCACCCGCGAGCCGATGCCGAATCCGGCCTGGGCGGAAGCGCCGAAGTCGCGGATCACCCAGTAGATGACCGCCATGTAGACGAACATCAGCAGGAACTCCCCTCCCGGCGGCAGGCCGATCCGGAGCATCCGCCACCAGACCGTGAGGCGCGGCCGAAGGCTTGCCCGGTCGAAGCCGACGTAGCGCTCGAGTTGGTGGAAGTAGAACCACATCAAGACCACGCCGACCGCGACCGAGATCGAGGTCGCCACCGCGGCGCCCACCACACCGAGGGGTCGGCCGGTCAGCCAGCCGACGATCAGGATCGGCGACAGGATGGCGTTCAGGACCACGCTGACCATCTGCACCACCATGGTGGGTGCCTGGATGCCGGTGCCCCGGAGCGCCGAGCCCATCGACACGAGCGCGAACTGGAGCGCCAGGCCGGGCAGGAACCAGCGCAAGTAGGCGGAGCCGGCCGCCACCGTGGCCGCGTCGGCACCCAGGGCGCGCATGTAGGGGCCGATCAGCGCGTAGCCGCCGGCGAGGGTCGCCACGGCACAGAGCGCGGCCAGGGCGAGGCTCTGGTTGAACACCAGGTTGGCGTCGTCGCGATCGCGGCGGCCGACCGCGTGGGCGATCAGCGTCATGGTGCCGACGCCCAGGACCTGGGTCAGGGCGATGACCACGAACTGGAGGTTGCCGGCGGTGCTCACGCCGGCGATCGCTGCCTCGCCCAGGCGGGAGACGAAGTAAAGGTCGACCAGGTAGTAGAGGGTCTGGAAGATCATCCCCGCGGCGATCGGCGTCGCGAGGCGGATGAGGTGCTTGGGAATCGAGCCTTCGGTCATGTCGCGCATGGCGTTGAGTCCTCGCGCTCCGGGAGCGCGTTGGGGCGTCGGGGCCGCGGGGCGCCGAGCCAGGGTGTCAGGGTGTCCGGGGTGTCAGGGTGTCAGGTGATCGGGTCGTGAGTGGGTCTCAGGAGCCCTCCGGGAACGCTCCGGCGGCGAGCTCCAGGGCGTAGGCGCGGACATCGGTCGGCCAGCCCTCGGTCTCCGCCTCGAACTTGGGTCGATCGCCCGCGAACAGCGCGCGGGTCGCCTCCTCGAACCCGGGCCGGTCGCCGGCCAGGGCGGACATGAAGTTGTAGGCCACCTCGCGTGCACGGCGCATCTGATCCTTCCGGGCGTTCTCCTTGCGCGCCCGTTCGACCAGCTTGCGGAGCGTCACCGAGGCACCGCCGGGCTGCGAGCCGAGCCACTGCCAGTGCCGCGGCAGGAGCGTCACCTCGCGCCCCACGACGCCCAGCTTCGGGCGTCCGCGTCCGCGGCGCTTGGGTGGCTTGCCCGGAGAGGGCGTGTCCTCTTCTCCAGGCGTCGCCGCGCCGCGCTCGGTCTCGGGCGCCGGGGCATAGCGCGCGGCGACCTCCTCGGCCGAGCCCATCAGGTAGAGATCGACCACCCGGCCGGTCGCGTCGTCGAACACCAGCACGTCGTGGGGGCGCTGCCCCTCGGTCACGTCCTTGGCGGCGAGAGCCACCTCGGCGAGGGGCCCGGCAGCGAAACGGCGGTCGCCGTCGAACGCGGTGTAGGAGCTCGTCTGCGTCATGGCGGCCATTTTTACCCGGGTAATATTCTGGTGTCAAGCCCCAGTCCCCATCGGGACGGATCCCGAGCTCTCCGAGGTCGCGGCGAGGGGGCGGGTGCCGGGCGCGGGCTTCGGGAGGACGGGCCGACAGCGTCGAAGGCGGCCCGGGTCGAGATCTTTCCGCTGCCGGACCCGGCGGTGCCCGGCGAGTATCCGCTCGTCGAGGCGAGCTCCAGCCCGGACGGAACGATCGGCGCCAGCGTCATCCTGCCCAAGGACCTGGAGAAGGTCTTCCCGCCGATGGCGATCTACGGCGAGGAAGTGGCCGGCACGCTCACTCTCCTGCGAGATCCATCTGGACGGAGCCTTCCAGGTCGCCGCGGCGGTCGACCGGACCGGCCGTGGTGTCCTCGTCTGGGCCGACGCGGACTCGACCGGCGGATCGGCTGGCCCGGGGAGTGAGGGAGCGGCTCCAGGGGTGACGCGTCAGTCAGCCGGCAGAGAATGCAAGGTCTTCCGTTGGGTGGACGTCATTCTCCTCACGGCACGCACGGGAGGGGTGGGCACTCGCCGCTGCCATCGCCGCCCGGGTTGACACAGTCACAACTCGGCGTCCAGCCGCATTTGCAGCACGCGTAGTAGCCCTCGCTGCAGTCGACCGAGCAGCCTACTTGCAATGGGCATGTGATGGAGCAGCTAGTCGATCCCGGACCCCCTGATTGGCACGCTCCACTCTGGCTCTCGATTCCGTCTTTGGGCATGAGGAGCGCGCCGGGTCGCTGAGGAGGCCAAGACCTGATTGGCAAGTCATACTCGGCCCGGTGGTCGGCTAGACCGTAGCCAGCATGAGTGAGAATTGCATCCGGGGCGGTGCGTCCGTACCGCTGTGCAAGCATTGCCTCGAGGGTCTTGACAAGAGCAGTTTGATCAACCTCGACGAGATGTAAAGCCAAGGCTCTGGGCTCTTCGAGCGAGACAACCAACAATTGGCCCGGCTTGACGATCACCTGCGCCGCCTCCATCTGAATCGGGAGGTCCGCTGGCATCGGCGCCGTCGTTTGGAGAATGAACACCCTCTCGGCAGTGTCATCTGGCTCGCCTGCACCGAACTGATTGAGGGCCACCGCAATGTCACCGTTGGGTAGGCTCTGAACCGTCACCGCGCCGACAAGAACCTCGGCAGGGTCCGGTTGTCCGGTTGCGCCGGCGGGAACGTCGACTACGAAGAGCAGCACGGCGAGGGCTGGGGCTGCGGCAATGATGAGACGCGACCGTCGGCTACCTATCATCATGAACAGAAACCTACGAACTGAGACCAGCTTCGTCATGTCCGGCCCCTTTCTACGTCAATCTGCTGAAGAATGTTAGAAGGTTACGCCAAGCTTCTGGAGGCCGTCAAGGGCTGTCTGTGCGGCAGCACGTCTCATGTTTTTCCGGGCCCGCAAAGGAGATTCCGAACAGACGGCGGCCTTCGTTCTCGGCGCGGATGAAGATCGCCGGCGGCCCGGCGCCCCCGATCGGCGGCATCAGGATGTCCCCCTCCTCGATGGGAAGCCCGCACAGGCTGTCCGGCATGCCGACGGTGGGGGAGGCCCGACGCAGGGAGACCAGCAGCATGTCGGTGGCCTTGTTGATCTTTTGTGAATCGGTAACAATAACATTTGCATGTCTGTCGAAGCTCTCTTTTTCAGGTCGACCCAAGGGGCTCTGTAATGCGTCCACTCCCGATCGCCGCCGCGTTTCTCTTGATCGTTTCGCTCCAGCCGTCCCCCGCTTCGGCGGGCGATATCCAAGCCTCCGGCAAGCTCATCTCGGGGGCCGCCTCCGGTCCGCCGCTCGAGGTCGCGTCGTCCGAGCGCGTGGACAACCTCAACGCCGATCAACTGGATGGCTTCGACGCGACGGATTTCGCCCCGGCCGACCACAGCCACGCCAGCGCTCCCTACGCCAACGTGATCGTCGTCTCGCCCTCCGGCGGCGACTTCACCTCCATCCAGGCGGCGATCGACAGCGCCACCGACGCCTCGGCGGCCAACCCCTACCTGATCTGGGTCGGCCCCGGGGTGTACGACGAGGTCGTGACCACCAAAGAGGGGATCGACATCCACGGCGCCGGGCGCGACCTGGTGGTGATCCGGAGAACGGCGTCCAGCTCGGGCGGCGCGCTGGTCACGCTGCGGGGCAACGGCGAGCTCCGAAGCCTCACCGTCGACCACACCCTCACCTTCGCCGAGGGTGTCATCTCGGTCTTCTTGCGCGGGATCTCCATTTCCGCAAGCTCGCCTCGGCTGGTGGACGTGGCGGTCCGAGCAACCGTTACCTGCAATGATCCGGAGATCAACTTCAGCTCGACCGGCATCCATACGATCGGCGGCGGGTCCCCCACCCTGGAGCGGGTCTCGGTCGAGGCCCGGGCCACAGGTTCCCAGGCGGCCGGAATCTGCAACGCGGCGGCCTTCGTCCCGGTGAACGGAGGCGTCGCAGTACTGGACGACGCGACCCTGGTGGCCGAAGGGACCACAGTGGCGCCGGGGGGGTCGAGCGCGATCGCCCTCTACGCGCAAAACACCGTCGCGATCGTCCGGGACTCGGTGCTCCTGGCGACCGGTGGAGAGTTGGGGAACCGGGCGCTTCAGACCCTGGGCGGGCCTGGATCGACCAGTGCGATCCGGGCCGCTCACAGCCAGGTGATCGGGAGCACCCAAGGTTCGGACATCGTCTGCGTCGGCGCCTACGACGCCGATTTCGTGCCCCTGGGAGCCGGGTGCAATTAGGAGTCTGCGCGGCGGAACCGCGCGGACGAACGGCCTGGAGAGGAATGCCGGGCCGTCCGTCCGGGCCGGCTCGAATCTACGGCGCGGGGCAGAAGAAGTCACCGAACAGGCAGCCGTGATTGGCGTGCCCGTCGACGATGACGTAGCCGATCTTTTGAGTGCACTGCCCGGTGATCACCACCTGAAACTGGCAGTAGAAGTTGCCGCCCGCGGTGTCGCACGCGGTGGCGGCCGCGGCGCGGAGCTGGCTGTCCAGGTCGGCCGTCGCCGCGGCGCAGTCGCTGCCGGTTCCCCAGTGGGTGGCTGTCTGGTAGCCGGTCTCGCAGGTGATGCACTGTCCCATCTCCAACGGCTCCGGCACGGTTCCGAGCGCGTCTCCGTCGGTGGTGGGGGTTTCGGTCGCCTCGACGGCCAGCGCCGACGGCGACAACCCGAGAACGGTCAGCAGTGCGACTGTGGCGAGAAGGGTGGAACGGGTCCAACGCATGGTGATCTCCCTGTTCGGGCTTCGGGGGGCTTCATTGCCTGCCCGGTCAGTCCCCCGACCTCGCACGCCGGGTCGGTCTCGAACCCTCGAAGGGTGCGCGCCGACCGCTGCCGGCACCCGGTCAGGCCCGGGCACCGAGGGGCGCACAAGATCTTGATCAACAATATAGCATATTAGGATATTTTTACAATTCGTGGCTCAGACTTCTGACGGCGGTTCGCCTCCGGCCGGCGACACCGCATCGTCTCGATCTCTCGGAGCAGCCGGGCTCGAGCGCTTGGCGATCGGAGAGTGGGCCCGCTCCGGATCGCTCTGCCTTCTCGGCCGGGGCCGCCAAGGGCAGTGCGACGCCGAGGACGACGGAAAGGGCGACAGGCCCACCGGATAAGAGTTAGGCTCTGAGCGAACGGACTTTGAACGCACAGAGGCAGGAAGCCCGATGCCCCCGACCGACCGAACCGGCCGAAACGACCCGTGCCCCTGTGGCAGCGGGAGGAAGTACAAGAAGTGCTGCCTGCCGAAGCAGCAGGAGGCCCGCGATGAGGCTGCCCGCCCGGCCTCGGGAGGCACACCGGTCGAGCGTGCCCTCGCGTGGCTGCACGAGCGTTACCGGGGCGAGGTCGCCGGGCCATCCGTGAGCACCTCGAGCTCGCCGGCGAGGACGCGCTCGAGCGTCTCCGAGAGCTGCCGGACGACTACGCCCAGATGGTCACGATCAACGTCCACGAGTGGCTGATCGCCGACGGCGACCTGGCGTTCGAAGACCGTGACGTGATGGTCCGGGAGCTTCTCCTCGGCCCCGGTGGGCCCCTCTTCGACGCCGAGGGGCGGGCCTGGATCGAAGCCCTCACCTCCCGACCGCTGGGCTGGTACGAAGTCGTGGACACAGACCCCGGGACGGGTTTCCGGGTGCGAGACCTCCTCCACCCGGAAGAGCCACCGGTCGACGTTCTGGACCGGTCGGCATCCAAGACCCTCGTCCGGTGGGAGATCCTCGCTGCCCGCCTCGTGCCCTGGAAGGGCGACTGGGTGCTGAGCGGTGCCATCTACCCGTTCGTCCGGGATCCGGATTTCCCCGCGATCCTCCAGGACATGCGCAACGAGCTGGCTCGGGAGACCGAAGGCCATCCGGAGCTCGAACGGGCGTTCCTGTCGATCGTGCTCCCCCAGGAGTGGCTCCTCCGGCTGCTCCGTCCGAAGAGGATGCCGAAGATGATCGACTCATCGACCGGCGACCCGATCCTTCTGGTCACCGACCACTACCGGGTGCGCGACTGGGACCGTCTGGAGGCGGCACTCGCGGACCAGCCCGACGTGGACGGTGACCGTACCGACGGCTGGATCCGGTTCGAGGACTCGGAAAACGGCCTCCGCCGGGGTCGGCTTGCGCTCAATGTCCCGCGGGGTGGGCGTGGTGGGAGGCGCGACCGTCTCGAGGTCTTCACCCAGACCCTGAAGCTGGCCGACCAGGGGCGGGAGTGGCTCGAGCAGGTGGCGGGCGACGCCCTCGAGCACCGGACCCGCGAGATCTCCGACCCGGCGGGTGCCCTCGGCTCTTCCGACGGCGACGCTGCCGCTCGTCCAGCCCCTCCGCCTGTTCCGGTACCGACCGAGCTCGTCCAGGAGCTCCTCGAAAGCCGGTACAAGGACTGGGCCGACGACCACATCCCGGCCCTCGGCGGCAAGACCCCACGCGAGGCCGTCCGCACCCCGGAAGGCCGCGAGGCGGTGATCGGCCTGCTCAAGCTCTACGAGCAAGGAGAGGCCCACGCGGCCCTCGAAGAGAGCCGCGAGCCGGCGAGCTTCCAGTTCCTCTGGGACGCCGTCGGGCTGAGCCGGGGGGAGGTGCTGGACGGGGGTGAGGGATGATGACCTGCTTCCCATCAGCCGGTCCAGCGGAAGTGAGGGGCAGAGCCCTCGGAGTGCTTCGGTAACGGGGCCTTCTCCCGAGGCCTCCCGAAGCCATTGGCGCTTCATCTGCAGCTCGGGGGTGTCGGGCCCCCCGCTCCCGCGGGTGGGAGACGGGAGGCCCGGTGTGTCTCTTCGGCTAATCGGCTAATCGGTTAACGGCGCGTCGTCGCCGCGTCCAGGTCGTCACCCAGTCCGGTGAAAGTGAACACGCCGCTTCTCAAGGTCGCCAGGCCGAGGGTCTCGGCGGGGATGAAGATCGCCGGCGGCCCGGCACCCCCGATCGGCGGCATCAGGATGTCCCCCTCCTCGATGGGAAGCCCGCACAGGCTGTCCGGCATGCCGATGGTGGGGGAGGCCCGACGCAGGGAGAACAGCAGCATGTCGGTGCCCGCGAACTGCCAGTCGAAGGGCTTCATCGGGGGCTGGAAGACGAAGTCCCCGTTGTCCCACAGGATGAGCGCGTCGACATCGTCTGTGGGGAGCAAGCCGAGCGCGACAGGGGGGGCATAGACGACAGGGAACCCGCCGAAGCTCAGCAGGATGTCGGCCCCCGAGAAGCCGTTCGCCGGGGCTGTACCGCTGTTGGCGAACGGCGCCTCGAACGGGTCGGGGTAGGGCTCATCGAGGGAGAAGAAGAGGGGGGGTGCGACGGCGAGCCAGTCGGCGGCGTCGAGGTTGTCACCGCGGTCGGGGACGGCGCCGAAGGTGGGGAAGTTGGGCTCGAATAAGCCGAGCGGTGGGCCTCCGAAGGGGGCGATGCCATTGCCGTCGAAGATCCCCGTGTTGCCCCCGGCGAGGACGGTACAGGCGGCCCACACCGGCGGGCGACTCAGATAGAGGTCGGCGGCGGCTTCCATGTTGCCGACGGCACCCTCCGAGAAGACATCGGGCACGGCGCCGGGGATTCCGGTGGCAAACTCGTCGACCGAGAGGACGAAATTTGCGGGCGTGGTCCAGCTCCCGCTCGAATTGATCCGGAGGGGAGTGTCGTTGCCCTGGGCCAGGGCGTCGATCTCGATCAGGCCGGTTATGGGAGTGGGGACGAGGCCGAAGGCGCCGCTGGGGATGATCACGGCGGCGAAGGGGGCGACCAGAATCTCATCCGGAAGGCGAACCCCGGGCACCGAGAAGCTCTGAAAGTCGACGGAGAACGAAGGGCTCTGGGCGACCAGGGGGGTTGCGAGGAGTAGGGCTGCGAGGGCGAGAATGGGGCGGTAGCGGCGTCTCTGCATCATCGTCTCCTTGTGTCGCAGGTGCTCGCGGTGCTGCGCGTCGAGCACGATCAACGGGGATGCTTCAGTCTGTCAGCGGACAGGGCACGTTAGCAGAAACTTAGAATATAAGCAAGTGCTATGGACACGACTTCCTCTGGGCCCCCCTCCGAGCGGACCGGAGCCCCTGCTGGCTACCGGAGCGACGTGGAGCTGCTTCGCTGCCTCGGTGACGGAGAGTTGAAGCTCCGGCAGCACGTCCTCTCGGAGGATCTCTCCCGGGTCACTCGCCCAATAGCGCCCGGAGAGGAATCAGGCGAGTCTCCGCATGATCGCCCGCCCGAGGAGGTTGAGGGTCTCCGTGTCGAGGGCTTCGACGAGAAGGGCCGCCGCGTCCGAATCAACTCCCTCGATCGAAGCGGCCGGTCTCCGCGCCGGCCGAAGTGCGAGCGAAGCGAGCGGCAATCCACGGAGGCCGACACCGCCATGGCAGCCTGCACCCTCCGCGAACGACAGCCTCGAATGGCAGCGACGAAGGGCGTCTGGTACGACCGGACCGCGTCGCGGAGAGGGGAGAGGTGCATTCTCGGGATGTGTCCCCCGGGCCAGGCGGCCCTCCAAGCTTCAGAATCGGCCGAAACCGACCTTCAAGACCGCCTCGTGAGCGTCAGAATCACCCTTCGAGGGCGTCGATAATGGGGTCCTGCCACTATGGGTCGACCGCCGCGATCCCCTCGACCGGATCGTCCGACGGGGTCGTGAAACGGAGCCGCCTGG
>Ga0210122_1000780_pt1 | contig 11090 bp, 8 predicted proteins | sample Muzzi_CordB_D2_FD_185530 | JGI IMG/M metagenome (GOLD analysis project Ga0210122, IMG submission 185530) | Wetland microbial communities from San Francisco Bay, California, USA, that impact long-term carbon sequestration - Muzzi_CordB_D2 (SPAdes) | ecosystem: Environmental > Aquatic > Marine >... | reverse complement strand
CCGCCCAGCAACGCCCCCTGGCCGCTGGGCGAGGGCGCGGCCGAGCAGGCACGCCTCGATGCGGACGCGAGCTCCGTCATCGAGCGTCACGCGCGCGCCCTCTTCGACGAATTTTCTGGCGATGCCCTCGCCGAATCCCGAGCCGGCCCCTGTTATCAATGCTGTCTTGCCATCCATACGGCCCATGATGCCTACCCCTTTAAGTTGCATGCGCTGTTTTTTCGCCTCCGGTATGCCGCAGTGAACGGGATATTCGGGACGCCCTGTTTATGTGAAATATCCACGATAGATGCAATGCCGTACAATAAGGGCTTGCATTACCTCCCATAGGCTCTGTTATCCTTACGGTAAGCTTAATGCGGCTAAACTTCGGGTGGTGGGGATTGAAGTGCGGCCGCAGCCTGCTATATCGCCTTGGAACAGCGCAGGCATGGGGAAGAAGATACAGGAATGAGCAGCAACACCATATTGCTGGTTGAAGATACGCCGTCTTTGGCGCGTCTGTATAACCAATATCTGGAAGGCGAGGACCTGACGGTGATAGCCGTCGGTACCGGCAAGGAAGCGTTGAAGGAGATTTCGGAAAATCCGCCGGCCGCGGTCCTGCTTGACCTCAGATTGCCGGACATGGACGGGCTGGATATCCTGAAGGAAATCCGTTCGCGTGAACTGCCTTGCGAGGTGGTGGTCATCACGGCCCATGGGTCGATCAATGTGGCGGTCGAAGCGATGCGAGCGGGGGCCTATGATTTTCTGGTCAAACCCTTCAACGCCGACCGGTTGCTTGTCACGGTTCGCAATGCCCTGAAACACCGCTCGCTTTCGGCCATCGTCGAGACCATCAAGGGTAGCGCGCGCAAGGAATATTATGGCTTCATCGGCTCGTCGCTGGCGATGCAGGCCGTATACCGCACCATCGACGCGACGGCGGCATCGAAGGCGACCGTCTTTATCACGGGTGAATCAGGCTCGGGCAAGGAGGTTGCCGCAGAGGCGATCCACCGCCAGAGCCCCCGTAAGAACGGTCCCTTTATTGCCATCAATTGCGGCGCCATCCCCAAGGATCTGATGGAATCCGAAATTTTCGGCCATGTTAAAGGCGCTTTCACCGGCGCCCATGCCGACCGTGAGGGCGCGGCGTCGCGCGCGTCGGGTGGCACGCTGTTCCTCGATGAAATCTGCGAAATGGATATGGCGCTGCAAACCAAGCTGCTGCGCTTCATCCAGACCGGGACTTTCCAGAAGGTCGGCGGGTCGAAGACCGAAAAGGTGGATGTGCGTTTTGTCTGCGCCACCAACCGCGATCCGATGGCGGAAGTAGAAGCCGGTAATTTTCGTGAAGACCTTTATTACCGCCTGCATGTCATTCCGATACACTTGCCGCCGCTGCGCGACCGCGATGGGGACGTAATCGAGATCGCTCGGCATTTCCTGACCGAATATTCTGCCGAGGAAGGCAGGGCGTTCAAGGATTTTGATCCGGATGCGGAACAGGTCTTTGCCACTTACAAATGGCCCGGCAATATCCGCCAGATGCAGAACATCATCCGCAATATCGTGGTGTTGAATGACGGCGAATCCGTTACCGTCGATATGCTGCCGCCGCCGCTGAACCGTCCGTCCGGGAAGGCCCCGGTAGCGGCGCCGTCGCCGGCGGACAGGTTAAGCGCAGGTGTCGTGGCGGAGCAAGGCGCGACTTCGGAAAACGGGGATATCAGGCCTTTGTGGAAAGTGGAGCGCGACGTAATCGAGCAGGCGATCGACGCGTGCGACGGTAATATCCCCAAGGCGGCGGCGAAGCTGGGCGTTTCTCCCTCCACCATCTATCGCAAGAAGCTGTCCTGGGAGAGCGAGGAAGCCGAAAGCTGAGGACAGGCGTCCGCCGCGGCGGGCGATAATGCGTTACCGGATGAACTGCGGTCTATTAGTGCCCGTATCCGCGCTTGCCGAATTCACGCCAGGTCTCCGATACAAGCTCCTGTAATTCGCCGTGGGCCGCCGTCAGCGCCGCCATGTCGCCGTGCATTGCCGCAGCCTCCAGCCGGGCGGAAAGCGCCTGCAACGGCAGGGCGCCGAAGGTGCCGGAACTGCTCTTCATGGCATGGGCGTCGCTGGCGATTTCCTCCATGTCCCCGGTTTCTTTCGCTTCCGCGATGCGGACCAGCCTGTCGTCGGTTTCCGCCATGAAGGCGGCGATCAGTTCGGTGAGCAGCGCGGGCCCGGCGTCGTTTCGCAACTGGCTTAGCACCTCGTCCTTCACAAGATCGGCTGTCGTCTGGACTTCCGGACTCACCGCTGGCTCATCCCGGTTTTTCGCTGTGACTGCCGGGTTTGTCGGCGGCCCCGCCAGTTGGTGCAGTATAGTCGCCAGAGCGGCGCGATCGATTGGTTTTCCGACATGCTCATCCATCCCGGCAGCCAGGCAACGCCGGCGTTCTTCGACCCCGGTATGCGCGGTCATGGCGATTACGGGAATATGCGCTTTCGGTCCCGGCAGAGCGCGGATCGCCGCCGTTGCCTCGAAGCCGTCCATTTCCGGCATCCAGATATCCATCAGAACCGCCGAATAGTCGCCGTCACGAACCGCCTCCAGCGCCCCGCGGCCATCGGCGACCGCATCCACCTCGTAGCCCATCCTGTTCAGGATCGTCGTCGCCAGCATGCGATTCGTCGCACTGTCGTCGACCAGAAGCAGTGGCGCGGCAGGCTGTGCCGGACGCGCCTGCTGCGCCACTATATCCTTTGCCACCGCCACAGGCTCCCGCAGTCCAACGCCGCGATAGCCCAGGAACATTCCGTGATCGTCATATCGCGGCAGGCCGTTGAGGCGCATTCGCACTGTTCTGTCGCCGGCATCAAGGGCAAGAGCGACTTCGCTCAGCCTGTTGTGCTGGCTCATTTCGAGCATGCAGCTTCTTGCCGCCAGCCTGTCCGCATCGCTGCCGGCGGCCGTCAGTTCCACTGGATTCCGTCCCGTCATCCAGCCGAAATCAGTCTGTTCGGGATTGATACCAACTGGCCGCGCCATGACGAAGCGATGGAGGATATCGGTCTCCCATATCCATTCGGCCGCCGTGGAAAGAAACCGATGGAACCGTTCTCCGGCCGCCTGGAGGTCGGCCTCGAGAGACGCGATGGGTGAAATGTCCTCGGCTGTCACCATGAAACCGCCATCTGGCAGTTCGCGGCGCTCCAGCCGTAGCCATCGCCCGTCCGCCAGCTTGCGTTCGCCGCCGAATTCGGCCTGTTGCTCCTGCGTATCCGCGATCGCGGCGGCAAAGGTTTCAAAATCGGCATGCATGCCCGAGTCAGGGAAGGCCTGCCGGAAAATTTCATTGCAGTGAAGGATATTGCCGTCGGCGCCGTAAAGCGCCGCCCCGACGGGCAGGACATCGAAAACCTCCTCGACGCCCGGCATCTGCCCGGTACTCCCCGTGGCGCCAATAACCTGCAAGACCAGCGGGATGGCCGCAGCGAAAAATACGGCGATCCAGACCAGCAAGGGCCAAACAGATCGACCTTCCCCGGAAAGACCGGCGAGTTCGAGGAATGCCCCGCCAGCGGCAAGCAGCAAGATCGAAAACAGGGTCACGAGTAGCCAATGGCTGCGAGTCAACATTCAGGCCCGGAAATAGGTGATAATCGAATAACTGATGCTGTCCCGCAATTCGAACGCTTCGTCAAGGGTCGAGAGCGGCTTGCCAGCGGCCGTCGAGCGATGCATTAGTTCGGATATGATCCAAATCTTCACCGATTACGGCCTCAACGGCCCCTATATCGGGCAGCTTCATGCCGCTATCGCGCGCGTCGCGCCGGATGCGTCCGCCATCGACCTGATGCATGATGCGCCCGCCCGCGATCCATTCAGGTCGGCCTACCTGCTGGCCGCGCTCGCCGCGGACATACGGCCGGACAGTGTCTGCCTTGCCGTTGTGGACCCCGGCGTCGGGGGCGAGCGTCCGCCGGTTATTGTTTCTGTGGACGGAAAGCGGTTTGTCGGCCCAGGCAATGGGCTGTTCGAAATTCTCCAGCGCCGGTCGTCGCGGGCGAAGGCGTGGACCATCGACTGGCGGCCGGAAAAACTCTCAGCCTCGTTTCATGGCCGCGACCTGTTCGCGCCGGTGGCCGCGATGCTGGCAAGGGACGAATGGCCTTCCTGCAGCCCGCTGGGGGAAGGTTGGAGGGAGAACCCCGGCCGTGCCGGCGCCAACTGGCCCGACGATCTGGCCGAGGCGATCTATATCGACGGCTTCGGCAACGTCATGACCGGACTGCGCACCGCGGGTTTGAGCGCGCGCGCGAAGGTCGAGGTCGCGGGCAAGCTGTTTTCCCGCGTCAGGACATTCGGCGATGTCACCGAAAGCCAGGGTTTCTGGTACGAAAACTCGCTGGGGCTTGTCGAGATAGCGGTCAATGGCGGCAGCGCGGCGCAGCAATACGGAATCGAGGCCGGCGCCCCGGTCGTCTTGCGAAACTGAGAGGAACGAGCAAATGGAAAGCGGCGCCCATGCCTTCGTCCAGGACCCGCGCAACGAAACGGTCCTGATCTATGTGAATGGCGAGATGAAACCACGCGCCGAGGCCATGGTGTCGGTGTTCGATAGCGGCTTCCTGATGGGGGATGGAGTATGGGAGGGTGTGCGCCTGCATAACGGCAAGATTGCCTTCCTGGACCGGCATCTGGACCGGCTTTACGAAGGCGCGAAGGCGATCGACATGGATATCGGCATGTCGCGCGAGGAGTTGGTGGCGGCGGTTTACCGCACCCTGGAAGCCAACGCGATGCAATCGGGCGTGCATGTTCGGCTGATGGTGACGCGCGGCCTCAAGGCCACGCCCTACCAGGACCCCAGGGTCAATATCGGAAAGGCCACCATCGTCATTATCGCCGAATACAAGCAGGCCAGCGAAGAAGTTGCCGGGCAGGGCATGAAGCTGTTCACTGTGCATGTGCGCCGCGGCGCGCCCGACGTGCTGGACCCCAAGCTGAACATGCATTCCAAGCTGAACTGCATCGCCGCGGCGATCCAGGCGGCCAAGGCAGGCGCCGACGAGGGGCTGATGCTGGATCCGCATGGTTTTGTCGCGACCTGCAACTCGACGAATTTCTTCATCGTGCGCAAGGGCGAGCTATGGACCTCGACCGGCCGCTACTGCATGAACGGTATCACCCGGGCCAATATCCTGTCGCTGGCGCGGGAAAACGGCATTCATGCGGAAGAGCGCGACTTCTCGCTGACCGAGACCTACGGCGCCGAGGAAGCCTTCGTCACCGGCACCTTCGGCGGCGTGACGCCGGTGCGAGAACTGGATGGACGCATATTCGGCGACGGCAAGCCCGGGCAAGTAAGCCTGCGGCTGCGCGCGCTCTATCGAGAACTTATAGAGCGCGAATGCCCGGCACCGGTGGTGGTCTGATGCGATGACTGCGGTGCGTATCGCCATGTGGTCGGGGCCACGCAATGTCTCGACGGCGCTGCTGCGATCCTGGGGCAACCGGCCCGACTGCGCGGTCTGGGACGAGCCGCTTTACGCCCACTACCTGACGCAATACCGGCCCGACCATCCCGGCATCCCGGAAATCCTCGCCGCCCATGAAAACGATTGGCGCAAGGTGGTCGAGGCCATCCTCGGGCCTATTCCCGGTGGCAAGGCAATTCATTACCAGAAACATATGGCGCATCACATGCTGCCCCATATCGGCGACGAATGGCTGGCCGGGGTAAGCAACGCCTTCCTGATCCGGGATCCGGCCGAGGTGCTGCTGTCCATGTCCAAGGTGATGGAGACCGTCACCCTTCAGGATACGGGCTTTCCAGACCAGTATCGGTTGTTCGAACGAGTGCGCGTAATGACCGGCGAGACGCCCCCGGTGATCGACGCCCGCGATATCGGCACGGATGCCGAAGGCACGCTGCGCGTCCTCTGCGCGGCGCTTGGGATTCCGTTCGACCCGGCCATGCTGGCCTGGCCCTCGGGCCCGCGCGACAGCGACGGCGCATGGGCGAAATACTGGTACGATAACGTTAACGGATCGACGGGATTTCAGCCGTGGAAACCGCGCGCGGAACCGTTGCCCGGGCGGGTAAGGCCGCTGCTGGACGAATTGACCGAAATTTACGAGGCGCTGCATAGGCACAGGCTTCGGGTTTAGCCCATCCCCTCCAGATCCATCCTGAAAGCGATCAGCCGTAAGAGGTCCTTCAGCGTGACCAGCCCGACGAGCCGGCCGTCTTCTACAACCATCAGCCGGCTGTTACCGGTACGCCGCATTAAGGCGAGCGCCTGAACCGCGTCCGTATCCGCCTCGATGGTATTTTCCGGCGCGGCGGGCGACATGGCGTCGAACACCCGCACCAGATCCCACCGGTCGCGCGGGATATTCCTGATCTCGGCGATGCCGATGCAGCCCAACAGGCGCGACCCCTCCACCACCGGGAACATCTCGTGATAATGACGGTAGATATAGTCCTCCACGAGTCGGTGGACGGTGATGTCGGGCGGCGCCGCGATCGGGCCAGCTATCATGAAGCGGCGGACCGGTTCGCCTTCGAAAAACTGCTTTGTTTTCATCTGGTTGTAGGAACCGGCGGCAGCTCCGCGCACGAAAAAGCCGATCAGCATGAACCAGACACCGCCGACCGGATTGCCGGTGACGATATTGAACAGGCCGAAGGCGATCAGCGCAAAGCCGAAGCTCGCTCCCGCGTTGGCGGCGATACGGGTGGCCCAGCGCAGATCGCCCCCCCAGGCCCACAGGACGGCGCGCAGCATCCGCCCGCCATCCAGCGGAAAGGCGGGGACAAGGTTGAAGGCGGCAAGCAGCATGTTGATGAAGGCCAGATAGCCGAGAACCGCCGGAACCGGCGCCGCCATCCCCATGCGCTCACCGAAACCCTCCAGGATATGGAAAGAAACGGCCAGCAGCGCGCTGGCGGTCGGCCCGGCGATGGCCATCAGGAACTCGGCCTTGGCGGTCGGCGGTTCATCCTCCATTTCGGCAACGCCGCCGAAGATAAAAAGGGTAATTCCCTTGATCGACATGCCATAACGGCGGGCCACCAGCGAATGGCTGAGCTCATGGAAAACGATGGATCCGAACAGACCGAGCGCTCCCGCTATTCCCATCCACAGATATGTCGCCGCCGGCAGGCCTTGGTAGCGGTCAGGGAAATAACCGGCGGCCAGCGACCATGTGACGAGTACCGCCAGAATCAGCCAGCTGGCATCCAACTTGACCTGGAAGCCGAGTATTCTGAACAGCGGGATGCCTCGTCCGAACATATGGTTGGTCTTCCTCAAAGAAAGGCCGGGGCGGCCTCATTATTCATCCTTGCGATGTCCCAGGCGATTTGAGCCCTGACAGCGGCGGCGTGTGCGGATGCCGTTATGTAGCCAGGATTGCAGCCAGCGGCGCATTGGCGGCACGTCGAGTGCGATCAGCGTCAGCCCCAGCGGGATCATCCAGAAGCCTAGTACCGGCAGAAACCCGAATATGCCACCGATAACGAACAGCAGGCCCAAAAGCGTACGGAACCCGAACCGAACCTTCAATCTGCCCCAGGCGAAGGCGCGACGCAATCTGCGTAGAAGGTTTTGCTTGTTGCCGGCGGACAGAATGGTTCGGCTCCCACAAAGTGCGAAACGGTTCTCATATTCTATGTGATGAGTTATGCGTCGCCCCGCAAGGGTATCATACGACCCCGATGGGCGGCCGCCGCCGGCGAATTCCTGTGGCCGCGCGGCCGACGATGGATGCCAGCAGGATGGAGCCACCCAACAATGTGAGTCCGCTGGGGGTCTCTGCGAAGGCCAGCCAGACCCAGATCGGGCCAAGTACGACCTCGCTGAGCGACAGCAGCGTCAGTTCCGCGGCCGACACATGGCGCGAGCCGAGCGTATAGACGATCAGGCTTATGCCGATAGCAACAACACCGTAGGTCACGCACAGTGTGGCATCCGTCACCGGCACCCCGAAACCGCTACCCATTCCGGCAATGATTGCGGCAGAGCCGAGGGCGCTGAACAGACCCGCCAGGCATGTCGCGGGCATCATGTCGACCGCGCGACCGCTGCGCAGTGCGATGGAAAAACCGGCGAACCCTACTGCGGCGGCTAGCGCCATGAGGTTCCCGAACAGATCACCTGTGGCGAGACCTTCCCCAACCATGATGGCGATGCCGGCCGCGGCGCCCAGCATGGCCAGCCAGGTGCCGCGCGTTACATCCTCGCCTAGCAGGACGCGGCTGAACACCGCGGTGAGGAAAGGCGCCGCGCTCAACATGAAAAGGGTATTGGCCACCGTCGTGTGGGTCATCGAGAAGACGAAACAGGTGAAGCCGGTGGCCAGGCAAAGGCCTGCGACCACGCTTTTTGCCCCGGCGGCGCGGAACGTCCGGATGACCCGGCCCTGGCCGCGAACGGTAATATAAATCAGCAGCGCGGCGACTATTCCCAGCGAGCGCCAGAACAGGATCTGCCACTCGCCGGCCTCCTGAATGGACCGGATGAACAGGCCGCCGAGGCTCATCCCCACGCCGGACAACAGCACGAAAATCCGTCCTCGCAATATTGCGGCGCTGTCGCCGATTTGGGCGGGGGGCGTGGCCTCGGTCATTCCCGGACCTTATGCCGTGAATCCGTGACGGGGAAGCGCTATCTCAGAACTTCGCGTTAAACCGTAGCCCGACACCATAGGCGGGATCGGCTTCCGCTACATGGCCGGGTTCCAGCTGCATCATCATCCAGCCGGAAATAGTGGCGCTGCTGCCCAATGGTGTATCGTAGGCGAGCTGCAGGTCGATCTCCCGGCCTGACGGGACCATGGAGACCCGCTCGGAATCCTGGACCACCGTCTTGTCGATCAGGTAATCGACCGGCGCCGTTACTGTCGCCTCGCCACTGCTGACGCGTAGCGGCTGACCGGCCAGCAGGCCGATCCTGTCTTCGCTGCCCAGTACACCATTCTTCACCAGTCCGACGCCGAATGCCTCGGCGCGAATGTCGCGCCATTCGCTCAGCAGGCTGGAACCGTCCGCCCGCATGCTCGCCTCGCCCAGCGTGTAGTTGCCGATCACCTCCAGCCCGGCGCTTAGAGGATAGCGACCGCCCAGCGAATAGAACTGCGTGTCGGCGCCGTCGACCGAGAAGCCACCCGCACTGCTGCTGCCAAGGAAACCACCCTGCTCGTCCACGGTCGAATAACCCAGGTAACCGATGGCGCCGCTGTCGAAGCGATGGGCCAGCGTGACCTCGCCGATCTTTGCGTCCGTCCTCAACTGATCGGGGTCGTCTCCCTGATCGACCCAGCCGAGCGACAGGACCGATGCGTCGCCGAGCAAGTGGGACAGCGAAGCGCCGGCGCCGGCGCCGACCAGGCCGTGCTGCGCGCCCAGCAAGTCGCCCGGCATCCAGAAAAGGCCCGCGGTCTCGCTGGCCGCCAGGCCTGCCAGTTGCTGTTCCGGCGTCATGTCGTAACCGAAGCGGAAGCTCGTGCCCGGGCCGCTTTCGATTCCAAGGCTCATGCCATGCAGTTTCTGTTCTTCGCCATCCTCGGCGGCCATGCCCACCCAGTCGGCCGCCGAACCGGTCTTTTCCTTGTCCGAAACGCCCATGGCGACTTTCATACCGTTTGGAAGTTCGGCATTCACGGTTTCCAGGGACCCGTCACCCAACAGAGCCTCCAACCCGAAACCCCGTGACGGGTGGGCAATGAATTCGTTGAGATTCACGCCGTAATTCCGGTCGTAATCGTCCAGCGCGAAGGTTTCCGACAGCAGGGCCGTATTCCTCAGAGCATCGCCGAAGGCAGAGCCCAGCGACATGGTGGTACCGTTCAGCGTGACGCCATCGCCGTCGGCCAGCGGAGTCAATGGCACTTCCAGCATTCCGGCGGGCAGGATGGCGGCGCTGAGATTCAGCATGCCGTGGCCGTAGACGGTGTCGACGCCCGGAGCGCCGAGATCAGTGGCCGTGGTAAGCATGATCTGTACGACTTCGGAAGGCGCCAGCGTTGGCCAGAGATCGATCAGCAATGCGGCGCCACCGGATACTAAGGGCGCCGCCTGCGAGGTGCCGCTCATGACCGCTATCATGTCGCCGGGATAGTCGGAGATGATATTCACACCCGGCGCCACCAGACAATAATTCATGGCGATTCCGCAATCGTTTGAGAAAGCAGCTTCCGTCCCTGTTTCGTCGACGGCGCCAACCGCAATCATTTGTCCGCGGGCATTTACAGTTGCGTCACCTGCGTAAGCCGCCGGATAGCCGGGCTGAAGGGCAGTTTCGTTACCCGTGGCCGCCACGATGATGGCGCCAGCTGTCATTGCGTCGATTAGCGCCTGTTCCAACGATGTACCGAATGGCGTGGGCCCCCCCAGACTGAGATTGATTACGTTTGCGGAATTAGCCGCCGCATAGTTCAATGCCGCCGCAATGTCTGCTTCGCTAAACACGCTACAGGGGGCAGTGTCGCCACATATAATGGGATCGGTAATGCGCGTATCGGCGCGTATTGCGAGGATGGTGGCGTCGTAAGCGATACCGTGATTTGCGATTCCGTTCTTCTCCGCAGCTACGATTCCGGCAACGTGCGTGCCATGGCCATCTTCGTCGGTTATTGCGCCACCGCGGACAATATCGACGCTATTCGGTGAAATATTGGCGGCAAGTTCGATATGCGCTGGATCGATGCCCGTATCGATTACGGCCACGGTAACGCCGGCGCCGGTGGCCCCCATCAGATAGACCGAATCGGCACCGACCGTCCCCGGCCCATATGAACAATATGTATCGGTGCCGAATGTAGTAGAGTAGTCGAATTCGCTCGCGCCGCTGCAGGTGAATACAACAGGTGCGCCACCGCCGCCGCCCCCGCCTCCACCGCCCCCTCCACCGTGAACAGACGGGTTGTTAGTGCCTTTAAGGCACGCGGCCAGCGTGAGCATTAACAACAATGCTGAGAAAAAACGCGAAACTCTGTAGACCGACGTCATAGAATAACCCCTCTGCACAACTTTTAGGACGCGAAAGAGATAATGCGCCGGAAAGAGTAAAACAGCGGTTAACGACCTTTTCCAGTGCTACAC